>Ga0209347_1005050_pt1 | contig 12981 bp, 7 predicted proteins | sample AutmiccommuBRH23_FD_187382 | JGI IMG/M metagenome (GOLD analysis project Ga0209347, IMG submission 187382) | Deep subsurface microbial communities from Mt. Terri, Switzerland - Autotrophic microbial communities BRH/23 (SPAdes) (version 2) | ecosystem: Environmental > Aquatic > Deep subsurface >... | reverse complement strand
CTTTGGGGTGTATGGAAAAGGAATACGCAGGAATGGGTGTACTTCTCTGCTGCCCTGAAAAAGGAACGTCCAGGCGAGAAGGCTTCTTCTCTCCCTATTGTCTTGCTTCTTGAGAGTACCAATTTTTTTATCTCACCTTTCAGCAGCGGTGCGTGAAACTGCTGAAACAATCGACTGTATGCTGCTTTATCGATGTTGTTGAATCTCTCCCCCTTTACCTCCGGTCGTCTCTTCCCGATGATGGTTCTATCCACCGCTGTGAGATCGGTGCAGTCGGCCCGTATTACTATGAGCGGCGACCCGGAGGAGATGCGGAAAGGAGCAATCACAAACCCGCTCTCTCCGTCTAACGCCTCCATGTCATTATAGAGAGCTGCTGCCCCCGATCGCTGCATAACGAACCGTGGTGAGTCCTCCTCAGGCAGCCTGTAAATGGCGAAGCATGCGTCCTGTTCGATGAGCGCATCCAATAGCTGATGCCTGTTGCCGATGCTCATCTCCTCTTCAATATGCTGTTCGTCACCCTGACAGAGGAGACCAGCCTGCCTGCAGAGGTGAAGATATCCACATTCCATAGATGTGAGGAGCGCCCCTGGTGAATGATGGTTCCCACGGCATGCACCTTGTCTCCCTCTTTGGCTGAGGAGATATGGTTACAGCTCACTTGAACGCCTGCCGCCACCTCATCCGGGCCGCAAAGCATCACCGATCCCTGTCCCGCCACCGATTCTGCCAGTGCCAGGGTCGCTCCGCCGTGCAACAGGCCGAAGGGCTGGCAGGTACGCTTCTCCACCGGCATCCCGGCCTCTATCCTTCCCGGGGAGAGTTGGGTGAACACTATCCCCAGCGTTCCCATCAGCGTTCGGCTGTTGGCAGCGTTGATCTCTTCTGCTGAAAAATCCCTCTCTACAGGGTTCTGACTCGTATCGTTCATGCAACTATCCTTTTTCTATCCTGCAAAAATAGTGATTCCCTTCGCATGAACCTCTTAAGATATATTAAAAAGAGACCAAATCGGAGATTCCGTTCTCATTGAAAGCCTCGATGGCGAAAAAATAGTCCACCCCTTTGTTCAGTGCCCTCAGCTCGTACTCCGTTGTGTCATAGATCATGACCGAATTGTTCAGCTTGTCCGGTTCGATACCCCAGTAGAGCACGTAACCCATCGCATTCTGCACCGGCTGCCAGCTGATGTCGGCATTGCGTGCGTCGGCCTGCCGTTCTGCCCTGAATGAGGTGGGTGCGGCAGGTTTTTCTCCGTTGCCGTTACCAAACACCCGGAACTCACCGATGGCCAGGTAGCGGTTGGGGAAATATTTGTTTGTGAAACGGATGTAACGACCCTCTGCCGGCTGTTTCAGCTCGATGTAGGCGTGGGGTCTGTCCTCGCTGTTCTCTGAAAAATCGACCGTGGTCTGCCATGCGGTGCCGTCGACAGAGGTCTCTATGGTGAACTGCTGCCGCAGTGTGTCAGGTTTGCCGAAGATGGTGGCATTGAAATCCTGGTAGTTCAGCTGGAATGCACGGAGGGTCATACTACGCCCCAGATCCATCTCAAACCAGAGGGTGTCGCTGTTGCTTTCGGCCACCCAGAGGGTACGGATATGCTCATCATTGATCATTTCGATGGAGTAATCAGGAGCCTCCTGCTCCGGCATATATCCCTTCTCCTGTTCGTCCGCCACGTTACGCTGCACACCGGTCAGTACCGAGTTGCTCTTCACAGGCTTGTCCTTCGAGAGGAGCATCCAGCCGGTGAAGCGCTGCTTGTGATCCTCCACCTCCACATCGGGGAGGTAGTGGGGGTAATCACCATAGGCGGTGTTGACATACATCTGCCCGTTCTCCTCAAAGCCGGCGGGGTACATGCCTAACCTTCGCTCGAACTTATAGTTGACCGAGATGGCCATGGTGGAGAAGTGCCAGTGGTTCCCGTTGTTGTCCTTCACCGCGCTGCCATGCCCCGCACCATTGAGGAAGCCGCCGGGCTTGTAGGCCACCGGGTTGTAGGGGGCGTAGGTGAACGGCCCCAGTGGGCTGCGGGAGGTGTAGACCCCGTCGGCATAGATGTTCCACTGCGTGCCGGGGGCACCATACATAAGGTAGTAGGTGTCGTTGTGCTTCACCATCCAGGGTCCTTCAATGAATGGAGCCACGTCGGAGCGGTGATCCTGTCCGAATCGTTCCCAGCCATGGTTGTCGGGGTCAAGACCGAACAGATCCACCTGCTCTCCCATGGGGATGTAATAGTTCGCGGTGTCCAGCTCCACCCCCCTGATAGGCCATTTGTTGGAGGACTCCTCGTAGAGGTAGACCCGTCCGTCAGTGTCGACAAAGATATTGGGATCCTGTATCCCCCCGGGAGGGTTCAGCACCGCATAGTTGGTCTGCCAGTCACCCAGCGTGGGGTTGTCGGTCTCGATGATGGGACCTCTGCCCGAAGGGTCACCATAGGCCAGTATCTTATCATCTTTGACTGCCGCCGCAGGAGCGTTGGAGCCGCTGAAGTACCAGCTTTGGGGACGGATAAAACGCCAGTGACCCATATCCTCCGATACCCAGTAACCATGGGAGCGGGTGACGAACAGATAGTATTTGCCCCTGTAGTTGACCACCGCCGGATCGGCACCGGAGCGGTAGGAGACATCCCTCTCCGCACGGTAGTGCGACATATAGGTGTAGTCGATGTCAATCGGGTTGCAGTAGGTGGTCTGGCTTCTGACTGTCGCCGCAGATAGAGTGGAAGGGCTCTCCGGGTCACTGCTCTTCTGCCTGTCGCCCTGACTACAGGAAAGGAGCAACAGTACACAGATAGCCGTGATGAGCAGGTTTGTTTTTAATTCCATGTGCCAATGTTTGATCGTTATAAGTTGATAATCACCAGGGAGCAGGTTTACCGGGGACTTCCGGAGGGAGAGAGGCCGATGCCTGCAGCAGCAAACCTTTTCCTATTGTGGCTCCTCGGGGAGATCATAGAGCGTACGCAGCCTCTCCAGCTCCTTTTTCAGTTCCCTGGTAATCATTGCTGTTCCCCTACTGCCGTAGATATTATCGATCTCCTGTGGATCGTTCTGCAGGTCGTACAGCTCCCATATCTTCTCTTTGTAGAAATAGATCAGCTTATAGCGTTCCGTTTTTACGCCGTAATGCGCACGCACACTGTGGAAGCCGGGAAATTCATAGTAGTGGTAATAGAGCGATTCGCGCCAGTGCTCCGGCGTGCTGCCTGTCTCAGCCAGCTCTTTAAACGACTCTCCCTGCATATCGTCAGGTATCCCGATCCCGCAGAAGTCGAGGAGCGTGGGTGCGAAGTCGATATTTTGTGTCAGCGCCCTGATATTCGTGCTGTCGGGAATATGCCCTTTGTACTGCATCAACAGGGGCATCTCGAACGACTCTTCATACATGAACCGTTTGTCGAACCAGCCATGCTCGCCCAGGTAGAACCCCTGGTCGCTGCTGTAGATGATGATGGTGTTCTCGTCCAGCCCGTTCTCCTCAAGGTAATCGAGCAGCTGTCCCACGCTCTCATCCACTGCCCTGATGGTGGCCAGGTAGTCCTGCAGATAACGCTGGTATTTCCATTCCGCGATCTCCTTCTCCGTTCTTGGGGTAGTATAAAACGTGTTGTTACGCTCCCTGTAGGCATCAAAAAAACGGTGCTGCTCCCCGGGAGTCATGGTGCCCAGGAAAGCGTGTGGCCAGGGGTCAAAGAGCAGGGTGTCACTGTCGATTCCTGTCACCATTTTCAGGTCATGCCCTTCGTACATATCACGGTAGATATTCATCTCCTGTTGTTTAGCCGCAAACCGCCCCTTATAATCATCGAAATAGGTCTCAGGCAACGGGAAGGTGACATCCTCGTAGAGGTTATAGTGTCGTTCCGCAGGGACCCAGTTGCGGTGGGGTGCCTTGTGGTTCATCATCAGGAAGAAGGGCTTGTCATCCTCTCTCGTCTGCAACCACTGCTTTGTGAAGGTGGTGACCAGGTCAGTGACATAACCGGCATATTGCACCGTATCGTTCTCTGTAATAAAATCGGGGTTGTAATAATCCCCCTGGTCGTTCAGTATCATCCAGTGGTCGAATCCGGTAGGCTTCGAGATCAGATGCCATTTACCTATCAGCGCCGTCTCATAACCGTTCTGCTGCAGGATCTTCGGGAGGGTCTGCTGCGAGCCGTCGAACGCTTTGTTCCAGTTAGCCAGAAAACCGTTCTTGTGACTGTGCTTGCCGGTAAGGATGCTGGCCCTGCTCGGACCGGAGATGGAGTTAGCGCAGTAGTTGCTCCAAAAGGTGGCGCCGTTGCCGGCGATCCTGTCGATATTGGGTGTGGGTGCCAGCGCTGAGATGGGGTGACCGTAGGCACTGATAGCCTGTGTGGCATGATCGTCGCTCAGGATAAAGATGATGTTGGGACGCTTGTCGGCCTGCTGCGCGACAGCTGACAGTGCCGATAAAGCAAACGCCCCAACAGTGATGGTTGTTTTCATAGATTCGTCGTTTTACTCCACCGTGAATCGGGCTTCATTTTCGTTGTCATCGGAGCGCTGGGCCACCCATAACTTAAAGTTGCCCGGCTCGGTCTTTTTCTTCATATCGATGCCGTAGAAGGCCAGATCCTCCGCTCTCAGCTCAAAGGTGACCTGCCTGCTCTCTCCCGCTTTAAGGGAGACCTTCTGAAAACCTTTCAGCTCCTTCACCGGACGGGTGACGCTCCCCACCAGGTCGCGTATGTATAGCTGTACCACCATCTCTCCATCCACCTCTCCGCTGTTTTGTACCGTGGCGGTGACGGTGATACTGTCACCCGTTGCTTTCATGGAGTGTTTGTCCAGGCTCAGGTCACTGATCACATATGTTGTGTAACTCAGGCCATAGCCAAACGGGTAGAGGGGGGTGATGGAGCTGTCGAGGTAGTTCGATTTATAATCGATGGTCTCATCAGTGAGATCAACAGGGCGCCCCGTGTTCTTCCGGTTGTAGTAGATGGGTATTTGTCCCAGATTTCTCGGGAACGACATCACCAGGCGTGCCGAGGGGTTCTGATCACCGGCGATCACGTCGGCAATACCATGTCCCGCCTGTGTGCCGGGGAACCATGCCTGCAGGATCGCATCCATCTGCTCATCTTCCCACGACAGATCGAGCGGGCGACCGCTCAGGTTGATCAGGACGACTGGCTTGCCAGTCTCTTTCAATGCCTCCAGCAGCTGGCGCTGTGCCTCCGGCAGACGTATGTCGGTACGTACAGCTGCCTCGCCGGACCAGTGGAAGCTTTCACCCACGGCAGCGATCACAATATCAGCCCTGCGTGCAGCAGTTACCGCCTCAGCTATCTTCCCGGGGGAGGTCTCAGAAATAGCAGATCCCTCCGCGTAGATCAGCTTGACAGCACTCTCTTTATATTTCTCCGTAAGTCCCTGCAGAATGGGTACACTCTTGTTCCTCTCTCCCAGTCCCGCCCACTCACCGTTGAGGTTGACGGAGTCGTTCATCAACGGGCCAATAAGCGCAACCGTGACAGCACGCTCTTTACTTATAGGAAGCAGGTTGTCCTTGTTCTTCAGCAGCACCACCGATGAAGCCACCGCCTTGCGGGCGGTCTCCATAAATGCCGGTGTCATGGTGTTTTGTCCGGCCCGTTCCCCGTCGAGATAGCGGTATGGATCATCGAAGAGTCCCAGCAGGAACTTCATCTCCAGTATACGTCTTGCTGCATTGTCAATGGTTTTTTCGGACACTGTGCCCTCCTCAACCGATCGGGTGAGGTGCTTGATGAATGTAGCGCCGGTCATATCCATATCTATGCCCGCGTTGGCAGCCAGCTCGGCGGCATGCTGCTCATCTTCGGCCACACCATGTGGTACAAGCTCATTGACACCGGTATAGTCGCTGACAACAAAGCCTTTGAATCCCCACTCATCGCGCAGGATGTCTGTCATCAGCCACCGGTCAGCGGTTGCCGGCACACCGTTGATCTCGTTGAAGGAGGCCATGAAGGTGCCCACGCCCGCCTCCAGCGCTGCCCTGTAAGGAGGCAGATAGACATTCCTGAGAGTGTGTTCCGACAACTCGGCTGTGTTGTAGTCTCTTCCCGCCTCAGCAGCACCGTAAGCCGCCAGGTGCTTCCCGCAGGCAAGGAGTGTGTGGAGGGCTCCCAGTGACTCGCCACCTCTGCCGCCCTGAAAACCGATCACCCTCGCTTCAGCGACCCTGCTTCCCAGGTACGGATCCTCTCCCGCACCTTCCATCACGCGTCCCCAGCGGGCATCTCTGGCGATGTCGACCATAGGAGCAAAGGTCCAGTTAATACCATCGGAGGCAGCTTCCAGCGCAGCAATCTCCGCTGTGCGCTGCATCAGTGCCAGATCCCATGAGCAGGCTTCTGCCAGAGGTATGGGGAAGATGGTCTTGTAACCATGTATCACATCCTGCCCGAACAGTATGGGGATACCCAGACGGGAGGAGTCGACCGCTGTCTGTTGTATCCTGCGAATACCTTCCACCGAGGTGGCATTGAAAATACTTCCTATCAGTCCTTTATCAAGGTAGGGCTTGAAATCATCCGACATCACGGGACCGGTGATCGACCAGTTGGCGGAGAACTGGGTCATCTGCCCTATCTTCTCCTCCAGCGTCATCAGCTTAAGGACCGAATCGACACGATGCTCTATCTCTTTGTCGCCGCTGTAACTGTGCCATGCTCCCGGACCGTCTGATCCATTGTTACCTGAGCCACATCCGGTGGTGATGAATAATAATATCGCAGAGAGCAATAGTGTGACTTTTCTCATCTTATTATAGCTGTTTACGGTGTATATGTAAATCCCAGTTTTTGTAACCCCTCCTGAATCTCCGGTGCACCCATAAACAGGTCCCAGAGCAATCCCGTGCGGTGGTTCTCTATCATCGGGGCAATGGTGAGCTGGTCAATGGCCAGGTAACGCTGTGGATACCAGCTGCTCTCGATGCTGAAAGCATCGTAGAAGCCGTATTTCCCCCAGATCCTGTCTCCCAGGTTGTAATAGAAGTGATTCAATGCTTTCATGGACTGGTCGGGGGTATAAGGAAAACTGGACAATGCTGCTGTGGGAGTGATCACTCCCTTGTCGTTTTGCATCGGTTTGTGACCGGCATATCCTTCCACTGAGTAGCTGGCCGTCAATCCCCAGCAGGCGTCGCTGTATCCTTCAAATCCTTTGGGGTTCTGCATGCAGTAAGCGTGGTTGATCAGTGCCTGATTACGGTTCAGATCCCAGTAGGAGGCATACTGGTCGGTCAACCCTTTGGGATTGAGGCCGATATAGGAGTAGTGTGCCCAGAACAGCGGACCCCCATATTCCTCAGCTCCGTTGTGTCTGAGGATCAGCGGATAACCAAAGGCGATATTGTCGCTTTTTATCTCACCTCCGCGTGCCCATCCGTTATGATAGGCCGATGCGGGTATAGGGTAGGTGGGTGATGAGGCTGCCAGGATATAGGTGATAAGGCACTCATTGTATCCCTGAAGGGCGAAGTTCATCTCCCAGCCGTACGCAGGGCTCCAGTGCCAGTAGAGCACATCCTCTCCGTTCAGGTACCAGTCCCACTCCATCCCGCGCCAGAGTGTGTCGATCTTCCCGGCGAGCTCTTTCTCCCTTTCACTGCCATTTTTGAAATACTCCCGTGCGATAAGCAGTCCCTGCATCAGGAAAGCACTCTCAACAAGGTCTCCACCGTTGTCTTTTGTGCTGAAAGGTTTTACTTTTCCCGTGGGTCCGTAGAGCCAGTGCGGCCAGACACCATGGAAACGGTCTGCCGTAGCGAGGTAATCGGCGATCTTGTGCAACCGCTCTGCTCCTTCGTCGCGCGGAATAAACCCCCTTTCAATGCCTGCGATAAGTCCTGCAATGCCGAAACCGCTGCCACCGGTGGTCACCACAGCTGCATCGTTCTGAGGGTAGTTCCCGTCGATATGAATACGCTCCGGCGCCAGTCCCGATGTCGCTTCTGCTCCATCCCACATGTAGTTAAGATGTGTCTGTTGGATAAAGTCGAGAAAAGCATCATCAGAGGCAAATCCGGTCGGGCGGTCGCCATTTTCCTCCTCCTCTGCCGGCTTTTCATCTTTGTTCTCGTTACAGGAGGTGAATGACAACAACACGAAAAGGGTGAACAGTAACCATATATTTAGTTTCATTTTTCAGTTTTGTTTTTTATGAAAGGCCTGTAACCCGGACAATCTTTCGCTGCCCGGGTTCACGGCCGGTAATTATTCCGCAGCCATGCTCTGGATCTGGGAGGCGGGCAACGCTTTGTTGTAGATGCGCAGCTCATCGATCAGACTATTGTCGGAGAGGTGCCCCCAACCGTTGAACCGTGGTGCTCCCGAGCCGATGGAGATGATATCACAACCATCCCAGCTGATGCCTGTGAACTCGGTGACCTTCACCGCCACACCATCCATATAGAGGGTGGCTTTGTCCGATGCCAGCACCAGGGCGATATGCACCCATCCGGCAGTGGCGGGATCGAGGTCCGCCAGTGTCCCGCCATCGACCCAGCTGTCTGCTGTCCCGTTGCCAACATTGGCTTTCACACGTTGTTTGCCACCGGCATTCTCGCGGAAGATACGTATACCGGCGGTGCGGTTGTTCTGTGCTGAGGCGGGCTGCCCTTCATGCGGAGGGCCGATCACCAGGATCCCTGCCCTGTCGGGTGTACCATTGACCTTGTACCAGAAGGTGAAGGTCATCTCACTGCTCAGCGGTGCGGCCATATTGGCAATGTCAAAGGTGAGGTAGCTGTTGGCAGCGCCGGCATAGGCTTTGCCGCTCTTGCCATCAACAAAGGTGGGGCTGCCCACTACAGCTGCTTCCATCAGGCTCTGGTAATCTTCCAGATCCTCATCGAAAGAGAGATAGAACATCTGTCCGTCGGCACCGATGGGTGGTGGTGTGGGCTGCTCAGGGAAATCGAATGGCGGGTTCTGACCCAGGTCCTGGAAGCAGGAGGTGAGGAGCAGCGCCGTAACAATCGAAAGAATATAGGCTATATGTTTCATAATCAACATTTTTTATTGTTAGTAGTTTGGATTCTGTACCAGCACACCGTTCGATTTATCCACTTCATTCTGTGGCAGTGGCAACAGCTCATGCTTCTCCTGATACAATGTCTTGCCGGCTGCATGCAGCACATCGCGGGCTATGCCCCAGCGTACCAGATCATAGAAACGATCGAACTCCATCCCCAGCTCCACCCTGCGCTCATGGCGGATAGCATCACGCATCTCTTCCTGGTCGGTGGTGGTCACCTTGGGTAGCACAGCATTGTTCCCGCGTGCGCGGGCTCTCACCATCTCAAGATACTCCATCGCCTGGCCGGTCTGACCCAGTTCGTTGGCCGCCTCTGCAGCCATCAGCACCACGTCGGAATAGCGGATAAGCCTAATGTTGTACCAATATCCGCCCTTGGTATAGGTGGCCCTCATGCTGGGGTTGGTATAGGCTTTCTTGTTGTAGTATTTGTTGATCACGTCGGCGTTGGCGATCGGTTTTTCGTTATAGGGAGTGTTGGCCGGGATTGTGGCAGGGTCACCACCTGTTTTAATGAAGTAAAGGAGTGTCTCGTCCTTACGGGGATCGCCTGCTTCAAAAGCATCTGCCAAATTCTGGGTAGGTGTATGCCATCCCCATCCCAGGTTCCATTCACCGGCGCCTCTCACGCCCTGTACCTGCGCGAACTGGCTCCCGATATCGTTCGAGCCGGGCTGTGAGGCTGTGGCGGTACACTGCAGCTCGAACACCGACTCGCTGCTGTTCTCTCCCGTTTCGCGGAAGATCTGGTTGTAGGGTGTACTCAGGTTGTAGTGACCCGACTGGATCACATCGACCGCTGCGGTGTGCATGTTACTCCAGTCGTTGCGCATCATATATGTCCTGGCATGGAGCGCGCGTGCGGTACCCCAGGTTACGCGACCGATATATACAGGAGGCCACACCTGTGGCAGGTGCTCCTCAGCCGCAGTCAGGTCGGCATCTATCAGTGCATAGATCTCGGCAGCAGGTGACTTGGGGATATTGGCATCCTCGGCATTTTCAATATTGAAATCAATCTTCGGCACTTCTCCAAAAGCACGTACCAGATTGAAGAACGCAAAAGCACGGAAAAAATGGGCTTCCGATCTGTTAACCAGGTCCCCTTCCGATAGGGTTCCCTTTTCACTCTCTGTTTGTGCAATATCGTCAAGGATCTTGTTTGCAAGGATAATGATCTCATAGTTGCTGGTCCAGTATGAACCAATTAACCCGTTGGTGGCAATATATTCAAAATCATCGAACATCTTACCGTGGGCAGCACCATCGGAAGCGGTACTTCCTTTCTCTGCATCTTCAGAGCGGAAACTGTGAATGGCAAGGGCAGTGGTGCCGGCAGATATGTGAAAACCACGCAGCTTGGCATAGAGGGTGAATACATCCGACTGGAATGAGCCGCCTCCTCCCTCGTCACCTTCCACCCATTCACCCTGTGGTTTCTGATCCAGCAGATCGGTACACCCGCTTTGTGTGATTGAGACCAGCACAGCAATTATTATCCAGATATAAATATTTATATGTTTCATCGTTTCTATCATTTAAAAAGTTAGGTTCACTCCGAAAGTATAGATCATCGGCATGGGGTAGGTGCCGCCATCGATTCCGAAAGCAAGCGCCGAGCCACCAATCTCAGGTGTGTATCCGGTATTGCGTGTCCATGTCCTCAGATTCTGCAGGTTTGCAAAGAGACGTAACGACTTCAGATATACTCTCTGCAGAAAGTCCGATTCGAATGTATAACCCAGTTGAACATTTCGAATTCTGAAGAAACTGCCATCTTCGATGAAGTAATTGGAGTTGATGAGGTTGATTGAACGCGAAGGGTTCAGAATTGGTTCCCAGTTAGAGGTGCCTTCACCATTCCAGCGGTCCATCCTGTTGGTCAGGTAGTTGAGCTGAGCGTAGGTGGGATCGTCCCAAGTCCGGTAGATCTCGTTGCCATAGACACCCATCATGTCCACACCGAAGTCAAAGTTTTTATAGTCCAGGTTGAGACTGAATCCGTAAGTGAAGTCAGGTGTGGGATTGCCAATCATGGTGCGGTCATCCTGCGTGATCGTTCCGTCGCCGTTCACATCCACAAACTTAAGGTCCCCCGGAGCAACACTTCCCACACTATTGGGATAATAGGTCTTCACATCTTCCCTGTTCTGGTAGATACCTGCTACTTTGTATCCGAAGAAATGACCTACGGGGTAGTCCTCCAGTGAGCGGGAGATGCCGCCTGCAGCAAAAATAGCATCTTCGGGACCGCGTCCCAGCGAGAGCACCTTGTTGTCCATGGTGGTCAGGTTGGCGGAGAGTGAATAGTTCAGTCCGTCGCTGCCAATCTGGTCGGTCCAGGAGGCAGAGACCTCAACCCCCCTGTTTTGTATCTCACCCAGATTTTCCAGTGCGTTTTTCGCCCCCGAGAAACCGGCAAGCATCACGATGATATCTTTTGTCACTTTGTTGTAATAGACAGGCTCCAGTCGCAACCGGTTGTCGAACATGTTTATTTCGAATCCCGCCTCCCAGGCATGGGTCTTCTCCCATGACAGATCCTGTGGCAGATACTGGATGGAGTAGCCGGTGATGATGTTGTCACCGAACACGGCGCTGCCTGAGCTCTGCAGACGAGGATAGGTCGGGTAGTTGTACCCCCCGGTGTTCTGGCTTCCCAGCACACCCCACGATCCCTTCAGTTTCAGGTAATCGATCAGCGACTGATCTTTCATGAACGCCTCTTCCGAAGCAACCCAGCCGGCACCGAAGGAGTAGAAGTTATCCCAGGTGTTGCCTACCGAGCGGAATACGGAAGCACCGTCACGCCGATAGGAGGCATTGAAAAGATACCTGTTCTGGTAGTTGTAGAGCGCACGCAACAGATAGGACATCGTGAAACGCTTGTACTGACTACTGCTGTTGGATGACGATTTGGTAGAGATGGATGAGATCCACCACTTGTCACTGTCATTACTTGGTATGGAGAAGATGATATCTTCTATGTTCTGGCTTCTGGAGCCACCCAACGATGAGTATTCCGTAAAATTGGTGGTCAGACCGGCAGTGACCGTCAGGTTATGGTCGCCGAATGTGTTGTCGTAATTCAAAATGTAGTCACCCTGCGCTACTGTCCTTGTTGATTTCGACTGTGAAATGGATTCACTTGTTGTCAAATCCTCCTCACCCGGTATATCGGGATTATAGACAGTGATGATTGGACTCAGCGAACGATTCTCCCCTACTGCGTAATCGAGTGAGAAGGTAGATTTAAAGCTGAAGTGATCCAGGAAATCCAGTTCACCATAGATATTGCCCGCTGCACGGTTATTGGTGGCGATATTGTGATTGGCTCTTGTCTCCACATCTATCAGCGGGTTCCATACCTGCGCCCGCTGGAAATCAGGCAGCGTATGCAATAGATCACCCTCTGCATTATAGATGGGAGAGATTGGTGCTGCCCTGATCGCGCCGCTCACCCCTTTTGCGTCGGTCGGTTTTGTTCTTGATGCGTTCACCTGATAACCAAAGCGCAGTGCTTCGCTGATGCTGTACTCGCTGCTCAGGTTGAGTGTCAGGCGTGCATACTTTTCATTTTTGATATTGCCCTCTTCCGATGTATAGCCCAAACCCAGGTAAAAACGGTTTCTCTCACCCGAACCGGTGATGCTTACATTGTTGTTCGTAAGGAACCCGCTCTGGAAGATCTCATCCTGCCAGTCGGTGTCGGCAGACCAGTTGGTATAGTCAAAACTGCCTAAACCCTGATTGATGCGTTGCTCATCATATAACTCCCTGAACTGAGCTGCGTTGGTCATCGGCATCTTGTGTGTCACCTCCTTGAACCCGAGGGAGGTGTTGAAATTCATCACCGTCTGGCCTCTTTTTGCCCGTTTGGTGTTGACGATGATGACACCGTTGG
>Ga0209347_1005049_pt1 | contig 12983 bp, 11 predicted proteins | sample AutmiccommuBRH23_FD_187382 | JGI IMG/M metagenome (GOLD analysis project Ga0209347, IMG submission 187382) | Deep subsurface microbial communities from Mt. Terri, Switzerland - Autotrophic microbial communities BRH/23 (SPAdes) (version 2) | ecosystem: Environmental > Aquatic > Deep subsurface >... | reverse complement strand
CCCCCAGGCCGCACCCCGGGCGCCCGAACCGAGGACGGCGCCCCCGAAGGCAGCCACAGCGGCGCCCAAGGCCGCCTCGGCCCCGTCAGCGGGGACAGCGGAGGGGACCCCGATCAAGGCCCCCATGCCGGGAACCATCATCCGGTATACGAAAAAGGAAGGCGACGCGGTCGCGGAAGGTGAAACAGTGGTGATCCTTGAGGCCATGAAAATGGAGAACTCGCTTGCCGCACCGGCGGCCGGAACGGTCACGTCGCTCATATTCAAGGAGGGTGATACCGTCGCCAAGAACGCCATCCTCTGTGTCATCGCGAAATAACGGAGTGAACCGATGAAAATCCATGAATACCAGGCCAAGGAACTGTTCGCCAAGTACCATGTCCCCGTGCCCGCCGGCGGGGTGGCCGATACCCCGACCGCGGCCAGCCAAATCGCCGGGACAATCGGTCGGTTTCCGGTGGCGGTCAAGGCGCAGATCCATGCCGGGGGACGGGGGAAGGGGGGCGGCGTCAAACTCGCCCGTTCCATCGAAGAGGTGGAAACCCATGCCGCCGCCATTCTCGGCATGACCCTGGTAACGCCCCAGACCGGTCCGGAAGGACGGAAGGTTAAACGGGTTCTTGTCGAGGAAGGGCTTGACATTGCCGCGGAACTCTACCTGGGCCTCACGGCCGACCGGGAAACCGCCTCGGTGCTGATTATGGCGAGTGCCGCCGGCGGTATGGATATTGAAGCGGTGGCCGAACAATCCCCGGAAAAGATTATCCGGGTCCACGTCGACCCGCTCGCCGGAATATCCGGGTATCACTGCCGGGAAGCGGCGTATGGCCTGGGGCTCCCCGGTCCTGCCGTCAAGCCGTTCATGAAACTTCTGGAGGCGATTTATCATCTGTTTGTCGCGTACGACTGTTCCATGGTGGAGATAAACCCTCTGGTCGTCACTGGCGACAACCGGGTTATCGCACTGGACGCCAAGATCACCTTCGACGACAATGCCCTGTTCCGGCAGCCCGATCTCAAGGACCTGCGGGATACGGACGAGGAAGATCCCCTCGATGTCGAAGCCTCGAAGTACAACATCAATTATATCAACATGGACGGAACCGTCGGCAATATGGTCAACGGCGCGGGGCTGGCCATGGCGGTGATGGATACCATCAAACTTGCCGGCGCCGAGCCTGCCAATTTCCTCGATGTCGGCGGCGGGGCGACCGCGGAAATGATCGAAAACGGCTTCCGGATCATTCTTTCGGATGAAAAGGTCAAGGCGCTGCTGATCAACATTTTCGGCGGGATCCTCCGGTGTGACATCCTGGCCCGGGGAGTGGTCGAAGCGGCCCGGAAAATGGAGGTCAAGGTTCCGATCGTTGTCCGGATGGAAGGGACCAACGTGGAAGAGGGGCGAAAGATATTGGCTGAATCCGGGCTTAAAATATCGACCGCCGTTGATCTGAAAGATGCCGGCGAACAGGTGGCGAGACTGGTTGCGTAAGGAAAATCCGAATATCTGAAATCGAAACAGATTCAAATCCGAAAAATGAATGAGTAACACGGACGGGGGTATTTCGGATTTCAGGCGTCGGATTTTTGTTTAAATAATAAAAAGTTCGAGGAAAACCGATGAGCATATTCGTCAATTCCGGAACCCGCGTTTTGGTACAGGGGATTACCGGAAAAGAGGGACAGTTCCATACTCGCCAGTGTGTGGCGTATGGCACCCGGATTGTGGCTGGCGTGACCCCTGGCAAAGGGGGGCAGGCGATGGATGATGTCCCCGTGTTCAATACGGTTCGAACCGCGGTGATCGAAACCGGGGCGGACTGCAGCCTGATCTTTGTTCCCCCACCGTTCGCAGCGGATGCCATCCTGGAGGCGGCGGACGCAGGCGTTCCCCTGATTGTCGCTATAACCGAAGGGATACCGGTGCTTGACATGATGCGGGTAAAGCAGTACTTGAAGAAAACCCGCTCCCGGCTCATCGGGCCTAATTGTCCGGGAATTATCACTCCCGGCGAAGCCAAGGTCGGGATCATGCCCGGGCCGATCCATAAACCGGGTGGCCCCATCGGGGTCGTTTCCCGATCCGGGACCCTCACCTATGAAGTGGTCCACCAACTGACCGGCCAGGGGATCGGTCAGACAACCTGCATCGGCATCGGCGGCGACCCGGTCAATGGCACCGATTTCATCGACTGCCTGGAAGCGTTCCAGGCCGATCCGGCCACAAAAGGGATCGTCATGGTGGGCGAAATCGGCGGAAGCGCCGAGGAAAAGGCCGCCGATTACATTCGTTCGAATGTCACCAAGCCGGTCGTCGGCTTTATCGCCGGGATGACCGCCCCGCCGGGGCGCCGCATGGGGCATGCCGGCGCGATCACCAGCGGCAATACCGGCACGGCCCGTGGGAAGATAACCGTCCTCAAGGCCGCCGGGGTCCATGTCTGCGAGGATCTGGGGCGGATCGGGGAATTGTGCGCCAAAGTATTTTAAAACTCCTCTAATAAATTCAAAAGTATGAGTTTCAACAATATTATCGAACTCATAAATAATAGTTTTATATCTGCATTTGGAACTCTTGCATCTATTTTGAGTTTTTTTATAACGATTTCTGTATTTTTAGGGATTCGAAAGATAAAGAAATTTTATTTTTTTAATGCGATGGCCCCACAGATCATAGATAGTCTTGTTCTTTCAGCCGCACAATTATCCGACCAGCTTAATGCTTTCAACGGGTTAACTACAAAAATTTATACAATATTAGCTGATGCGGAAATCAATTTAAGATCTTTGAAAGGAAAGACAAACGGTTCTTTTAAAACGAGAATAAAAAACCTAATAAATCTTATAAGCTCACTCAATTCGAACTCACCAATATTCGGATTATTCAAGAAAAAAATAACTCCAGAAGAACAATCCCATCTATTACAAACAATTTATGTCGACCTTTATAAGATAACTGCAGAATGTAAAAATTTATACGATGAATCAAGGTGGGCTCAGTAAATGGAAGAAAAAGATAAGTACATAGAGGCAATCGGCAAATTAATTTCTTTAACTCGTACTGGAAAGCTCAAATGGGAAGCCGGTACACCAGACGAAATTAAAGGAAAAAAGCCGGAGGATTTTGTTAATTTTGTTTTTAAAACATTTTTAAAAGAAAAGTACCTTCGTATTTATGAAAAAAAATTTCGAGAGCCAAAAATCAGTTTAGCTGCTTTTTATAATTTTGGAAGTATGAAAAATGAAGATTATCGATGGGCAAAAAAAATTTTTTTAGAAATCATCGATATAGAGGGTAACCCTATATGGACTTTTCCAGCTGAAGATATCTTAAACGATTTATTAAGGACTATTAAATATAAAGTCTCTGGTGCCGAAGATCTCATAAGTAGTTTACTATCTGAATAAATATTTGGTGAAGGTTCGGAGAATTCAAATGAACTGGTTCGTTGATGCAATGCGGACGTCCATCGGCAAGAAGCTCCTGATGGCGGTTACCGGGTTCGGGTTTATCGGCTTCATTCTCATCCACCTGGCCGGCAACCTGACATTCTATCTCGGCAGGGATGCGTTTCTCGCCTATGTGACCTTCCTGCACGGTTTTGAGCCCCTGATCGTTGTTACCGGAGTTACGCTCCTGATCCTCGCAGCCGTTCACGTCACTACCGGTACAGTCTTGTTCCTGCAGAACTGGAAGGCGCGCCAGGGGCGGTACGCGGTGAATAAAAATGCGGGCGGCCGGACCATCGGGTCGGCCACCATGCCGTATACCGGGTTTCTGATCCTTCTTTTCGTGGTGCTCCATTTAAGTCAGTTTCATTTCATCGATCCGGCGGAAGGCAATGTTCATGATGTCGCCGTGGCCACATTCTCCTCGGTCCTGTACGCCATTGTTTATATCGTTGCGGTCATCCTGGTGGGGATTCATATCCGCCACGGGTTCTGGAGTCTGTTCCAGACCATTGGATGGAACCACGACAAGTACATGCCGCTGATCCGGGCGGTGGGGATCCTATTCGCCATCGCGGTTGCCGTGGGGTTCGGATTTGTCCCCATATTTATCGGAATCACGACTTGATGGCTTCGTAAAAAGCTCAATATCTGTGTTGCGCTGCATCCCTCGTCACTTCACGTACAGCCAAGTACGCTGCATTCCACGGGATTCGCGCGCCTTGATCTTGAACTTTTTACGTTGCCATCCTAAAACCGACTTTTTACGCGCTCATCACGATTTAAAAGACGAGGTCAGATCATGACGCTGGAATCGAAAATACCGGCCGGGCCGCTGGCCGAAAAATGGGACAGGCACCGGTTCGAAATCAAACTGGTCAACCCGGCCAACCGGAAGAAATTCACCATTATTGTCGTGGGGACCGGCCTCGCCGGAGGGGCCGCCGCCGCAACCCTGGCCGAACTCGGCTACAATGTGAAAAACTTTTGTGTCCAGGACAGTCCCCGCCGGGCCCACAGCATTGCGGCCCAGGGGGGGATCAACGCGGCGAAGAACTATTCCAACGATGGCGACAGCATCCGGCGACTCTTCTATGATACCATCAAGGGGGGAGATTTCCGTGCCCGGGAGGCGAACGTCTACCGCCTGGCCCAGTTGAGCACGGCCATCATTGATCACTGCGTGGCCCAGGGGGTCCCGTTTGCCCGGGATTACGGGGGGCTCCTGGCCAACCGCTCGTTCGGCGGTGCCCAGGTTTCCCGGACCTTCTACGCCCGGGGCCAGACCGGCCAGCAGCTGCTCCTCGGAGCCTACAGTTCCCTCATGCGCCAAGTGGCGATCGGGAAGGTCGAGATGTTCCCTCGCCGGGAAATGCTCGATCTGGTATTGGCAGGTGGCAGGGCCCGGGGAATTGTCGTCCGCAACCTGGTCACCGGCGCGTTGGAATCCCACGCGGCGCATGCCGTAGTCCTGGCCACCGGCGGTTACGGAAATGCCTACTTCCTGTCGACCAATGCCATGTCTTCCAACGTGACGGCCGCCTACCGGGCGCACAAGAAAGGGGCCTTTTTCGCAAATCCGTGTTTCACCCAGATCCACCCGACCTGCATCCCGGTCCACGGGGAATTCCAGTCCAAATTGACCCTCATGAGCGAAAGCCTGCGAAACGACGGCCGGGTCTGGGTGCCGAAGAAGCCGGGTGACCGGCGCTCTCCAGACCAGATTTCGGAATCCGAACGCGACTATTACCTGGAAAGCAAATACCCGAGCTTCGGCAACCTGGTCCCCCGGGACGTGGCATCGCGAAACGCCAAGGAACAATGCGATCTGGGGAAAGGGGTCGGGGAGACCGGCCTTGCCGTCTATCTCGACTTTGCCGATGCCATCAAACGGGACGGCAGGGAAACAATTGCCGCCAAGTACGGCAACCTGTTCGAGATGTACGAAAAAATCACCGGGGAAAACCCTTACAGTACCCCGATGAAGATCTATCCGGCCGTCCATTATACCATGGGGGGGCTCTGGGTCGATTACAACCTGATGACCACCGTACCGGGCCTGTTCTGCCTGGGCGAGGCCAATTTCTCCGACCATGGGGCCAACCGGCTGGGGGCGAGCGCCCTGATGCAGGGACTTGCCGACGGTTATTTCATCATCCCCTACACCATTGGAGGGTATCTGGCGGGCACAACGCTTGACCCGGTCGATGCCGTTCATCCGGCGTTCGAGGAATCGACGAAATATGTCACCGCCCAGACCAAACGGCTCCTCTCCATAAAGGGGAAGCAGACGGTGAACGAACTCCACCGGCGGCTGGGGAAGATCCTCTGGGATTACTGCGGCATCACCCGCACGGAGGAGGGGCTGAACAAGGCGCTCGGCATGATCCGGGACCTGCGGAATGAATTCTGGGCCGACGTGAACGTCCCCGGGGATGCCGCCGATTTGAACCAGAGCCTGGAGAATGCCGGACGGGTGGCTGATTTCATGGAATTCGCCGAACTGATGGTCATCGATGCCCTCGACCGGAACGAATCGTGCGGGTGCCATCTTAACGAGGCGTGCCAGACCGAGGAAGGCGAGGCCTTGCGGGATGACGAACGCTGCGCTTATGTCGCGGCCTGGGAATATACCGGACCGGAAAAAGCGCCTGTCCTGCACAAGGAGCCGCTGGTTTTTGAAAATGTCGTACCGACGCAGAGGAGTTATAAATGAGCGGGACCCTAAACCTTACCCTCCGGGTCTGGCGGCAGAACCGATCCTTGCCCCACGGGGGGTTTGAAACCTATCCGGCAAAGGGAATTTCACGGGAGATGTCGTTCCTGGAAATGCTCGACGTGGTGAACGAAACCTTGATCAAGGAGGGGAAAGATCCGATCGCCTTTGATCATGATTGCCGGGAGGGGATCTGCGGCATGTGCGGGGCGGTGATTAATGGGCGGCCCCACGGGCACCTGAAGGAAACCACCCTCTGCCAGCTGCACATGCGTTATTTCAATGACGGCGATACCATCGTGATAGAACCGTGGCGGGCCCGGGCATTTCCCATTGTCCGGGACCTTGTGGTCGACCGGAGTGCGCTCGACAAGATCATTGCCGCTGGAGGCTTCATATCGGTCAATGCCGGCGGCGCCCCCGACGCCAACGCCATACCGGTCGGCAAGGAGATCGCCGATCAGGCGTTCAACGCGGCGGCCTGCATCGGCTGCGGGGCCTGTGTGGCCGCCTGTCCGAATGCATCGGCCATGCTCTTTACCGGCGCCAAGATCGCCCACCTTGGTCTCCTCCCCCAGGGGCGCCCGGAAGCCATGAAGAGAGTCAGGGAGATGGTCCGGACGATGGACCGTCTCGGGTTCGGCAATTGTTCCAACGAAACGGAATGCTCGGCCGAATGCCCCAAGGGGATATCGATCAAGGAGATCGCCCGGATGAACCGGGAGTTCATAAAGGCATCATTCTCTTGAGCCGGTTGCGTTTGTCCGGCAATAATGTTATTAAGGGTGCCGGTAAGTTAGTGTTCAACAGATTTAACGCTTTTCAGGAAAGGTCGAATAATGGACAACATCAAATGGCTGGGAATATTCGCACTTGCCGGTGGCCTATGCGTACTCGGGTACCAGGGGCTTGAGGCGGTCATGTCCGAAGGGGTCAAATTCGTTGACTACACGCCCCTCAGCATATTCGGTGAGGATGCGTTCGAATGGATCGATTCGGCCCCCGGCCTTTTTGTCCGGAACGGTCTTGTCTATTTGATTAATTCGCCGCTTTATGCCATTCTTCTTGTGATCGGTGTCGTCTTCCTGGTTTTCAATGGCATTTTCGCCAAGAAATAGCCTTCCGTGCCACATCCGCAGCCGGTTGCACCATGCCACCGGCTGCGGTTATTTCTCCCGGTAACCCGTGTACCGGTCGGCCGCCCGTCGCATCTCGTTCAGCGTATCTTCGACCTCCCGCCGAAATTCCTCGAGTCCCTCACCGTCAAGTTCCTTCGGAATCCGCCAGGGGTCACGATAGGTGACCACCACGCGGGAAAAGGGAAGGGGGATCATCGTTTTATCCCAGGTGTGCTTGAGGGTGAGGGCCGGCCGGGCCGACACCATGATCGGCAGGAAAGGCGCCCCCGTATCCCTGGCGAGTACGATCATCCCTTTTTTGGCCACATACCGGGGACCCCGGGGACCGTCGAGTACGGTCGCCGCCTTTTGCCGACCCGGTCTTCGGAGAAACATCTTCATTCCGTCGAGGGCCGCCTGGCCGCCATGGTTCGATGACCCCCGGATCGGGATTACCCCGAGCCGCCGGGCGAATTCGGACAACATCTCCCCGTCTTTCGAACGGCTGAACATGATCATCGGATGAGTATTGCGAAAAAACCAGACCAGGAAGATCGCCCCCCGGTGCCAGGTTGCCCCCACCGCTTTCTCCTCCCCAAGAACGTAGCGTTCATGAATTTTCTGCCCGTGAATTTCGATGCGGCAGGTGGAAAACCACGTGTTCAGCAGTCGGGTACCAAAACCGACCATGGAACGGGTTTTAAAATCGAGTCCCCGCTCACCGGAAAAGGGGTTCTTCCCCGTATACGCGATCTGCTTGGATTCGATCGTGGTCATCAGTGGTAATTTCCTGGAAAACACCGTTGCCCGAAAAGTTTCCCGACACGTTCCGATGACCCTGAATAGTAACCACACCAAACAGGAAGAGCACGAAAAAAGTTTTCAAGAAAACTATATTTCCGTGCTCTTCCGGATCCTTGGCGACCAGAGTATATCTAAGGCATCGTTACTCCATCTTGGTCTTCATTGCGGCTTTCAGTTTTTCCCCGAGATCTCCAAACCCGGTCGGGGCCGGTTTGTCATTCTTGAACTGGCGCCAGTCCTCCTTGTCCATCGGGTCGCCTATCGTCAGCGTGATCTTGCGCTCACGGGTATCGATGGCTTCGATCCCGACGGTAATCTGACTGTCGATCCGCAGGTTTTCGATCTCTTTCGTGTTGGGAGCGTTCTTTATTTTGGATGCGGGAAGCAGGCCGACGATCCCCGGTTCCAGTGCGACAAAATAGCCGAATTTTTCCTTGTTTTCGATCCGGCCGGTCACCGTCTGGCCTACCGCGAAACGGTCGCCCATATGGAGCCACGGATCCCCCTCGGCGTCCTTCATGCTTAATGAAATACGACGGTTGCCCGGATCGATATTCTTGATCGTGACCAACACCTTTTCGCCGGGGCGGACCACATCTTCCGGCCGGGTCACCCGTTTGTGGCTCAATTCGCTGATATGGACAAGTCCTTCCACGCCGGGTTCGATCTCCACGAATGCACCAAAATCGGCGCATCGGGTTGCGGTGCCCTGGACCTTGTCGCCTATCTGGTATCGATCAAATATATTTTCCCACGGATCGCCCAGGGCCTGCTTGATCGAAAGGGAAATTCGCGGCGGTTTCGACCCTTCGCCAGCGCCCTCGATAGCCAGGAGCCGGACCTTGACGGCATCACCGATGGCGACCGCTTCCTCCGAAGCGTTGACCCGGGTCCAGCTCAGTTCCGAAATATGGATCATCCCCTCCACTCCCGGTGCGACCTCGGCAAAGGCGCCGAACGGCATGATCTTGGTGATCCTTGCCTCGACGATGTCTCCCGCCTTGACCGACTCGATAAACTTTTTCCGTTCCTCGGCGATAAACCGGTTCAGCAGGTCCCGCCGGGAGACGACGATATTCTTGCCTTTCTCCTCGATTCGGGTAATCAGGAATTCATAGGCGCCCCCCACGTAAATATCCGGCTGCTCCACGTAGGCGACGTCGATCTGGCTGACCGGACAAAAAGCGACTTTTCCGAGAATGTTCACCCGGAAACCGCCCTTGCAGGTTTCCGTGACTTTCCCTTCGACGGGGATGCGGTTGCGAAAGGCATCATAAAGCCGGTTGGCGCCGCCCGCGCCGGAAAGCGCCCGCGAGAGGCGGATTTCGCCTTCCGCGATGGAGACCACGTATAGCTTGAGGGTATCTCCCACCTTGACCCGGAGATCCCCGTTTTCATCGATAAGCTCGACCCGGTCGAGGGCGCCGTCGACCTTGGTACCGGTATTGACAAAGACGCTCTCATCTCCGATGGCAATGACCTTGCCGTTGACTTCCTCGCCCACCCGGAGATCGTCTTTGACGTCGGTCATGTACTGCTCGAATAAATCGGCAAAGTTTTCCTCGTCAGCCGGATCCTGATTGTCCATCGAATTATCGAAATCATCGTTCATTTCTTTTCCCCGTACGGTTGTATTGTTTAAAAAACGGTAAGGGATTGTACCATAGCAACCGGCGGCGATAAAGGTTTTATTGCCCTCCGGCAGGGATATGGGGTGGTTTACAAACCACCGGCCAGGAATTACTTTCTTTTAGTAATTATGATTGCACGATGGCTTCCATGGAAATTCGTAATCAAACGGGCCGCCAAACGCTACGGCTTTATCGACCCGATCAATCTTGCGGCCCGTGTGAGACGGTTCGCGCAACCGTCGGAAGTGCAGGAGCCGATTGAACTGTTGCGGGCCGGAATCCTTTTTCATGCCCGGGGGCTGATCAATACCCGGGCAATCCAGTACAATCTGGACTGGGTCTGGCCCTACTGGGTGGAAAAGCAGTTCAACCCGGACGATTTTTCGTTTATCCCCCGGGCGTTTTCATTCAGCCATGTGAACCTGACCCACCGCAACTGGACAGCGGTGGGACGCCCGGAAGTCCCCCTCTATCCGATTGTCGATCCTCGCGGGATGTTCACCCCCCTATACGACGGGTGGTCGCTCGATTGCTGGATTATTTCTAAAAAAGGGGAGTTCTTTCTTCCCTCCCGCGTTGAATCGGCGGAGCAGTTCCTGGTAACCCATCCAGGACTGGAGGTGGATACCCGGTGCGGAGAGGGTGGGTTTTCAATTGTAACCCGGTCGTCCATGGACGTCGTGAATGGTGCATACCATGCGATCCTGGACATCATGGCCGGCGCCGTAAATCCGGGATGGCTCGTTGTCGCCGTGAGGCCTTATAATCCCGAGGGGATTCAGTTTATCGAAAATATCGAGTTCCAGGAGAGTGTTCGTCCCTTTCTCCTGGTCAATCGGCATACCCGGATCTACATGGACCAGAACCCGGTCAAGGTCGTTTTTTCAAATTACGCTGAAGGCGACGTACTTCACAAATGGAATACCGCCGGATCAATACGAAAAGTCCGCTGCAGTGTCGGGATGGCCACGGCGGCCGCTTTTTTCGATTTATCCGGATCGCCCCGACGGGTGCGTGTGTCCGTCGATTTGAGCCAGGACCTTACCTCCAGGGTGAAGCGGCCGCGCCCGGTGGCATCGGCATGGGGAAGTTATCTGGAGGGCCTGGCCGAGCTATCCGTCCCCGATCGTCGTATCCGGCAGCTTTATGATATCGCGCTCCGGACCCTTATCATTCTGTCGGCGGGGGACGTGGTGCCTGGCCCGTATACCTATCGCCGGTTCTGGTTCCGGGACGCCTGCCTGATGCTCAATTCGCTCATGGCGATCAATGCCATGGACCGGTCGCGGCGGCGGATCGATACGTTTCCGGGGCGGCAGAAACTCGACGGCTACTTCCGGTCCCAGGAAGGCGAATGGGATTCAAACGGACAGGTTCTCTGGGTCATGGACCGCTACCTGTCATTAAGCGGAGCATCGCCCCCCCGGAAATGGCTGGAGGCCATTTTCAAGGGGGCACACTGGATTCAAAAGAAGCGGATCGCCGGACGGCCTGGCCTGCGGCACGGAGGGCTGTTGCCGGCCGGATTTTCAGCGGAGCATCTCGGGCCGAACGATTATTATTACTGGGACGATTTCTGGGGGTGGGCCGGCCTCCGGGTCGCTGCCGGGATTGCCCGTAAATTTGATTCGCGGCAACTCGGTGAGCGGTTCGCCAGGTATGCCGACGATTTCGGAAGGACCATTTTCCACACGATCGCAAACATCCCGGAATCAAAATCCCGGGGGTGTATCCCCGCATCCCCTTACCGGCGCATGGATGCCGGCTCGGTGGGGTCCCTGGTCGCCGATTATCCGCTTCAGCTCACCCCGCCGGGGGATACGCGGATCATGAACACAGTCGAATTTCTCCTGGAGCACTGCTTTTTCAAGGGGGCTTTTTTTCAGGACATGATCCATTCGGGTATAAATGCCTACCTCACCCTGGACATTGCCCAGAGCCTCCTGCGGAATGGGGATCCACGTTACCGGGATCTGGTGGAAACCGTTTCGCTTCTGGCGTCTCCGACCGGCCTTTGGCCGGAGGCCATTCACCCGTTGACCGGCGGCGGTTGCATGGGTGACGGACAGCACGGCTGGGCCGCATCGGAATGGGTGATGATGATCCGCAACCTGTTTGTCCGGGAAGAAGAAAACAGCCTGATCATCGGGTCGGGTGTCTTCCCCCGCTGGCTGGAAACCGGAGAGGAACTCCGTTTCGGACCGACCCCCACGCCCTACGGTCCGGTCTCCGTCAACATCCGTGAAAAAGGGGATGCCGCCACGGTGATGCTTGACAACCGGTGGCGCTCCGAACCGCCGGATCAGATTAAGATCCGGCTTCCAGGATACCCGGCGCACACGTTTGTCGATTCCCGGTCGGAAAAATTGCAGGTCGAGGTCCAGAAAAAATGAACATCTGTATGTTTACAAATACCTATTTGCCGCATGTGGGGGGCGTGGCCCGGTCCATATCGATATTTGAGGAGGATCTCCGTAAATTTGGCCATAATGTCCTGGTCATCGCCCCGACTTATCCGGACCTTGGCGGGGGCGAAGCCGATGCGGAGCATGTGCTTCAGGTCCCGGCCATCCAGAATTTCAACGGGAGCGACTTTTCCCTGCGGATTCCGATACCCTTCTTCATCGATGAAAAGATCAACGAGTTCGAACCGGACATCATTCACAGCCACCACCCCTACCTGATGGGGGATGCGGCCATGCGGGCGGCCCACCGGCGGTTTCTTCCCATCGTCTTCACTCATCACACCCTGTATGAGCAGTATACCCACTACGTGTCGGCGACCTCAAGAGCGATGCAGCGCTTCGTCATCCACCTCTCCACCACTTATGCCAACTGTTGTACTTACGTCATTGCCCCCAGTCGCAGTATCGCCGACCTGATTCGGGAGCGCGGCGTCACCACCCCGGTGGTCGAGATTCCGACCGGCATTGATTTCAATGCGTTCCAGACCGGCGTGGGACAATATTTCAGAAAAAGCTACAACATCCCTGAAGACGCGGACCTTATCGGGCACCTGGGACGCCTGGCGCCGGAAAAAAACCTGGAGTATCTCGCCGAAGCGGTCCGCATTTATCTTCCGAGGAACAAAAACGCCCGGTTCCTTCTGGTCGGTGATGGGCCCAGCTTCCCGGACATCGAAAGCCTGTTCCGGGATGCCGGTCTTTCCGACCGGGTGATTCTGGCGGGTAAGCTCACCGGAAAAGATCTTCTGAATGCCTATGCCGCCATGGATCTATTTGTTTTTTCGTCGTTTTCCGAAAC
>Ga0209347_1005047_pt1 | contig 12995 bp, 13 predicted proteins | sample AutmiccommuBRH23_FD_187382 | JGI IMG/M metagenome (GOLD analysis project Ga0209347, IMG submission 187382) | Deep subsurface microbial communities from Mt. Terri, Switzerland - Autotrophic microbial communities BRH/23 (SPAdes) (version 2) | ecosystem: Environmental > Aquatic > Deep subsurface >... | reverse complement strand
GCGGATATGGGGCAGATGGGCGCTGCGCAGAGTCTCCGGCCGCCGGGCCGGGTGCAGCGGGTAACCCAAAAACAGCAGACCGGCGCACGGCTCGCCGGCCGCCGCCACATGGCTGGCCATGCGCCCGCCCATGCTCTTGCCCGCCAGCACCAACGGCAGCTGCGCGCAGCCCGGCTCGGCGCGCGCAGCGGCGATCACCGCGCGCCACGTCGCCTCGAGCAGCGGCCCCCGGTCGGGGGCCTTGCGGCCCTGTTGCTTATAGGGGAAGTTGAAGCGCACGCTCACGCCGCCCCGCCGCGCAAGCCCCTCCTGCATGACGCGCAGGAAAGGCGCGTGCATGTCGTTGCCGGCACCGTGGGCAAGGATTACCGCCCACGACGGCGCACGGTCCGCCGGCCGGCTCCAGACCGAATCGACGGCGATGTCATCGCCGACGGCGATCCTGCGTTCCCACGTGTGCATGAATCGATCCTATGACAGCAGGCTGTTGCGAATGCCATCCAGTATGTACTGCACCGCCAGCGCAGCCAGAATCAGCCCCAGCAGGCGACTGACCACGTTGGCCCCGGTTTCCCCGAGAACCCGCACGATGGTGTGCGTCAGCAGCAGAGCCCCGAGGGCCATCGCGAGCACCAGAAGCAGCACCGCGAGCAGCCCCACGAACTCGGCGCTGCCGGTCGCGTTGCCGGTCATCAGCAGCACGGTGGTCAAAGCACCGGGCCCGGCGATCAGAGGGAACGCCAGGGGGAATACCGACACGTCCTCACGATGCGCGGCCTCCTGCTGCTCCCGGGTGGTGGTGGAGCGCAGACCGGACTGGCGCGCGAACACCATGTCGATGGACAACAGGAACAGGAGCACGCCACCGGCGATGCGAAACGCCGGCAGGCTGATCCCCAGAGCCTTGAGCAACCAGTCGCCGACGAAGAAGAAACCCACCAGGATCAGCGTCGAAAGGGCCACACCGCGCACCGCCATGCGCACCTGAGCGCTGCGCGGCGCGGTGCGCGTGAGGGCTGCGAACAGCCATGCGACACCGATGGGGTCGATGACGATGAACAGCACGACGAAGGCGTTGACCAGCGACTCCATGGGCGGCGTCAGGTCTCGCGCCGGGCGTTCATCGCCCGGACCGCACCGCCAGCTTGGCGGCGACGGGGCTCAGCGACGACGCCTCTGCTGCTGCCACATGGGCACGTCCCGGTGGCGAAAGAACGGAATCAGCACCAGTCCCGCCACGAAGCCGCCGATGTGCGCGAACCAGGCCACGCCACCCTCCTCGGGACTCGCGCCGAGGGACGACACGATCTGGATCACGAACCACAAGCCCAGCACCAGCATCGCCGGCACGTACACGGTGTGGATGAAGAAACCGAAGGGAATGGCGACCATCACCCGCGCACGGGGATACAGCAGCAGGTAGGCACCCAGCACCCCCGAGATGGCGCCGGAGGCGCCGATCATCGGGATGGGCGATTCGGGATTCGGGAGTCCCTGGGCCAGGGCTGCGGCGGCACCGCACAGGAGATAGAAGGCGATGAACCGCCCGTGCCCCATGGCGTCTTCGATATTGTTGCCGAAGATCCACAGGTACAGCATGTTGCCCAGCAGGTGCATGAAGCCGCCGTGCAGGAACATGGAGGTCACCAGTGTCAGCCCCGTGGGCACCATTACAAGTTCCGGCGGCAGGGTGCGGTCGCCGAAGAACACCGCGGGCACCAGGCCGAGGCCGTACGCAATGGCCTGCTGGCCCTGCGGCCCATGGCTGAGCTGCCACAGGAACACCACCACACACGCACCCACCAGCGCGTAGGTCACGTACGGCGTGATGCTCACGGGATTGTCGTCGTGGATGGGAAACATCCGGGCGCAGCGCTCCTGATGGCCAATGTTCTCGACTGTAGACCACGCCGGCACGGTAGCGGACGCACCCGGATGGAGTCAAAACGCCGCCGGTTTGGCCCGCGGGCCGTCGGTCGGGATAATGGCCCGCATGAAGGACAACCTCGTCGAGCGCCTGCGGCGCCATCAAATTCAGGTTCGGGCCTGCACCCGCTGCCCTGCGATGCACGGTCCACCGGTGACCGGCGCTCCGGTCGCCTCGCCCGTGCTGCTCATCGGCCAGGCGCCGGGCACCCGGGAGATCCAGGAACACCGGCCATTCGCCTGGACCGCCGGCAGAACCCTGTTCGGCTGGTTCGCGCAGATCGGCATGGACGAGGAACGCTTCCGCCACTGCGTCTACATGGCGGCCGTGTGCCGGTGTTTTCCGGGCAAGAATCCCAAGGGCGGCGACCGCGTGCCGGCACCGGCTGAAATCGCCAACTGCTCCGGTTGGCTGCGGCGGGAACTCGAGCTGCTGCAGCCGCGGCTGGTCCTGCCGGTTGGCAAGCTCGCCATCGCCCAGTTGATGCCCGTGGCACTGCTGACCGACGTGATCGGGCGGTCTCACCGGCTGCGCATCCACGGGTTGGAAACCGACGTGGTGCCCCTCCCCCATCCGTCCGGCGCCTCCCCGTGGCACCGCACCGAGCCCGGGAAGGGGCTGTTGCAGCGGGCGCTGGCGATCATCGCCGCGCATCCCGCCTGGGAGGACGCCTGCGCACACGGGGAACCGTAGTGGTGGGCCATCGCCGGGCGCACGTGAACAGTGCGCGATGCCGCGCGAATGCAGTCAATCCAGCCAGCAACGGAGCCACCGTCGCCGCTGACGGCGAACGGTGCGTGGGTTCACCTTGCCGTGATCCGATGCTCGCGGGTCGGGAATCAGTCGCCGGGCCCGCCCTGGCGCTCAGAATGGCCGAAGCGGCGCTCGGAGCCGAGTCGGTCGCGAAGCAGCAGCTTGAGCTCTTTGGCTTCCGGAAAGCGCTCGACGTCGCGGCGCGAGAACACCGTCTCGCCCTCCAGGCGCACGATGAAGTCACCGCCGCTGCCGGGAATCAGGGCCACCTCCCCCAACTCGTCCTCGAACGCCCGCAGCAGCTCCTGAGCCATCCAGCCGGCCCGCAGCAGATAGCCGCATTGCAGGCAGTACTCGATTTCTATCCGGGGAGTTCGAGGCATGGCGACACGTCCGCAGTGCGGCGCCGGGCTCGAAGCGGGCTACCGGGCGCGTTCGAACAGACCGTCGATGCGGCGCCCGAGGTTGTCGAAAATCGCGAACAGGCCGGTGCCGAAATCCTCTTCGCACCAGGCCTCGGCCGCTCCCAGGCGGGCTCGCGCGAGGTGCTCCTCGGCACGCCGATAGCGGCGCCGCAGCGCCCGCAGCTCCCGGGTGAGGTCCTCGCGCAGCTTGGCATCGGCGCGCCCGAGATCGGCCTCCAACAGATCCATGCGCATTCGGCAGCGCAGCAACTGATGCTCGCAGCGCAGCATCTCGTGATCGTGGTTCATGGCAACTCCCCCGGCCCCGCGGGCCCGAGCGCAGTTCCCTAAGGAATAGCAGAAACGGCGCCGGATGGGAGGCGGCCCTCGGCGCAACCGCACAACCGCAAGGGCAGCGCGGCTGCAATACCCCCAGCGAATGCCGAACCGCCGCGGGTTCACTCCCGATCCGGCGGGCGACCGTCGGCGGTCCCGGGACCCGGCAGGGGCTTGGAGGTCTCCAGGGTCATGGGCGCCGGGGCGGCGCCTCCGAACAGCGAGCGCAACTTGGCGAACAGCCATTTGATCGCGCGCCACAGGCGCGGCAAGAGCCAGACCATCAACACGATGAACAGCACCAGCAGGGTCAGAAACACCCACGGGTGATTCACCGCCGCCCACAGCCCGGCGATCACGGCCACGTCCTCGCCGATGGAAGCGGTCCAGTTGGTGACCGGCTCGGGCGAGGTATTGATCAAGACCCGGCTGCCTGCCTTGGTGAAGTGGGTACCCGCCGCCAGACCGCCGCCGATGATGAGTGCGGCAAGCTCGGCCGCAGGTCCCACCTCGCCCACGGCGCCGGCGGCCAGCAGCGCGCCGGCCGGGATACGCACGAAGGTGTGCAGCGTGTCCCAACCGCTGTCGACACCCGGCACCTTGTCGGCAAAGAATTCCACCACGTACATGAACCCGGCAGCCGCCATCACCATGGGATTGCTGAGGATCTCCAGATCCGGCGGCAGATCCATGTTGCCCGTGGCGCCCATGTACCCGAGCACGAACACCGCGGCATAAAGATTGATGCCGCTGGCCCAGGCGGCCCCCATGCTCAAGGCGATGGTCTCGACGATCCCCATTGACTGATCCTGTTTGCGCGCCGCAGCGCCGCCATGGCGTCAATGATAGGGAAATCCGCGCCCCTTGTATCCGGCCTGGGAGCCTGGTCGTGGGCCGACGAATCGGGACCCACGCCCCCGGGATTCGCGAACAGCGCGTGGCGGCGATGCGTCTGTCTCGGGTGGACTCACCCCCCCCCGTGGCAAGGGGGTCCCGGGGTGAAGGGATCGAAAAGGCCGGCCTCTAGCCGTGATAGGCGACGCCGGTACCGCCCACGCCGCAATAGCCGCCGGGATTCTTGGCCAGGTACTGCTGGTGGTACTCCTCGGCGTAGTAAAACTCCGGCGCCGACAGGATTTCGGTGGTGACCGGGCCGAGCCCCGCCTGTTCCAGGCGGATCTCGTAGGCCCGGCGGGATTCTTCGGCCGTCGCCAGCTGGGCATCGGTGTAGGCGTAGATCCCGGAGCGGTACTGGGTGCCGACGTCGTTGCCCTGGCGCATACCCTGGGTGGGGTCGTGGATTTCCCAGAACACTTCCAGCAATTTCGAATAGCTGATCACATCCGGATCGAACACCACCCGCACCACTTCGTTGTGGCCCGTGAGGCCGCTGCAGACTTCCTTGTAGGTGGGATTGGGTGTGAAGCCGCCGGCATAACCCACCGTCGTGCTGTAAACGCCGTCCAGCTCCCAAAAGCGTCGTTCGGCGCCCCAGAAACAGCCCAGCCCGAACAGCGCCAGTTCCATTCCCTCCGGAAACGGCGGCTGCAACGGGTTGCCATTGACGAAGTGCCGCTCCGGTACCGGCACCGGCTCGCTGCGCCCGGGCAAGGCCTCGGACGCGTCGGGTAGGGTGGTTCGCTTGTTCAGCCAGGACATGGTTCTCTCCTTCTGCCGCACGCGCGCGCGCAGCACTGGTAATACCACTGGCGAGTCCTCGGCCAGCAGTGCCATGAGTCCGGCGCCACTGCGGCTGGAATGCCCGACCAAGCAGACCACCGTCCGGGTCACGGCCGCACGATCGGCTCGAAACGCAGAAAGTAATTGATCTTCAGCAGTGGCGCGTCCTCCAGCAGGCGAAATCCCGCCGCCTCGATCTCCTCCACCACCTGCTCGCGGCCGGCGCGCACGTGCTCCATCACCCACTGAGAGCTCTCGCCCTCCTTCCTGCGGAAGTCGATCACCACCAGCCGGCCGTGGGCGCGCAGGGCCTCGTGGATGGAGGCGAGCATGGCCTGCGGGTACTCGAAATGATGATAGGTATCCGACAGGAAAACCAGGTCCACGGAATCCGCGGCCAAGCCGGTGCTGCGGGCGTCGTTGACGATGCCTTCGACGTTGCCGAGACCCTGTCGTTTTGCGCGCCGCTCGATGTTGCGCACGAAGGTCTCGGTAATGTCGACGGCATACACCCGACCGGTGGGGCCCGCTGCGGCGGCGAACAACTCCGTGAACAGCCCCGTGCCGGCGCCCACGTCGGCCACGTCCATGCCCGTCTGCACCTGCGCGGCGGCGACGATGTCGTGACGACGGTCATAGACCTCGCGTCCCGGGCGCTCGAAAGTCTGGCGCCAACGCTCGTAGTCCGCATCCTCGTAGTGACGGTTGATGTGGGGGCGGACGCTGGTCTCCTGGGCCGGCGCCGCCGGCACCAGTGCCATCAGCAAACCCAGTGCGACGGCCAGCCGCAGCAGCCCACTCATTGGAAGCCTCCCCTTGCCCCGCACGTGTCCTACGACCCGGTCATCGGGAATCCGGCGCTCTCCCACGCGCCCATTCCACCGAGTACGTTGTACACCTCTCGGTGACCGGCGCGATGCAGGACGCTTGCGGCCACGGACGAACGATACCCGCTGCCGCAGATGGTGGCGATCGGGCGTCCGGCCGGCAATTCTCCCACGCGCCGCGTGAGCTCCGCGCCGGTCATGTACAGCGCGCCGTCGATGTGTCCGGCGGCCCATTCCGCCGGCTGGCGCACATCCAGCACCATCAGGTCGCTGCGTCCCTGCAACTCCTGGCGCAGGCGGAACACGTCCCATTGCGGCAGGAATGCCAGGGGCCGGGCGCTGCTGCGCCAGGCGAGCATGCCGCCCGCCAACCAGCCCACAGGCACATCGTAGCCGATGCGCAGCAACTGCCAGCAGGCGTCCCACAGCTGTGCGGCGTCGTCCAGCACCAACAGCAACGGCGTGTCGTAGGGCAATACACTGCCCGCCCAGGTGGCGAAGGAGCTGCCGAGTCCGATATTGAATGCGCCGGGCACGTGGGCGGCAAACGCCTCGGGGCTGCGGCAGTCCACCACCACCGCGCCCCCGTCCATGTGCCGGGCGAACGCGTCCGGCAGCAACGGCGGCGGATCGGCGAGCACCCCGAGTGCCGGTGGTCCATCGGTGTTCAGCTTGCGCATGCGCGGCCAGTAGGGCGGCACGGCGGGCAGGTTCTCCAGGTTGAGGCACTCGCGCACGAACTCGTCCTGGGAGGTAATCCCCGCCAATAGCTGGTTCAGGCGCCGCTCGTAGCCGATGGTGGTGGACAGGCGGCTGCCGATGTTGCCGCCGCACAGGGAGCCGGACACATGGGTCGGCCAGACCTCGACGAAGTCCGGGAGGGTGAGGATCTTTTTCTGCAAGGTGTGGCAGAACGATTCCGCGTGCCGCCGGGTCTGCTCCTCGCCGCCGAGCAGGTCCGGGCGGGCCACGTCGCCCACCAGCAGGGCGCCACCGGAGAATAGCGCCACCGGCTCCTCACCCCGGGAACGATCGGTGACCAGCAGGCTGACGTGCTCCGGAGTGTGGCCGGGCGTGTGCAGGAATTCGATACTCACCTCGCCCATCTGCAGCCGCTCGCCATCGTCCATCGCGCGCACCGGATACTTGAGCGCGGCCCGCGCGCCCGCCAGGAGCTCCACGTCGCCTCGCAGCGGCAGCTCGCAAATCCCCGTGACGTAGTCGTTGTGTTGGTGGGTGTCGGCGGCATAGCGGATGCGCATGCCCTGGCGCCGGGCCTCTTCGAAGTAGGCGTCCACGTCCCGGCGCACGTCCAGCACCAGCGCCTCGCCGGTCTCCTCGGACCCCACCAGATACGAGGCATGCCCCAGGCTTTCCAGGTAGAACTGTTTGAAGAACATGGCTGGCGTCACCACACGCGGCTTTTGCCCACCATAGATGAGCGGCCCTGGGCCGCAATTGCATGGTGAGCGCGTGCAGGAGGCGGACCAGGGCCGCTCGGCCGCGGACCCTGCCCCGGTGCGGTCGGAGCGGGGATGGAGTTCAGGTAGAGTAGCGCCATGAGCGAAGACCGCAGCAGGGCGGCGCGCCGGGCAGAGGACTACCTGTTGGCCGGGCGGCTGCGCGACGCCCGGGCACTGTTCGACCGGGATCAAGGCACGGACTGTTTCCGACCGGGCGCGGAGCTGGCGTTGGCGCGTCTCGAAGTGCTGGAGAACCGATTGTCGGCGGCATTGCCGCGTCTGGAGCGCCTGCTGAGTTCCCAGCCCGCCCTGACGCCCGCCTGGGAGCTGCTGGCAGACGGGCGTTACCGCCGGGGCGAGCTGGCGCAGGCGGCGCAGGCCTACCGGAGCTTGGGGCGGGCGGCATTCGCCGGGCACCTGGAGCGCTTCGGCCGCGCTCATCCCTACGCCACGGGCGGTGGCGGTGCGCGCATCCCGTGGCTACGCGACGAACCCCTCCCCGTGATCCAGGCCTGTGCACGCGGGCGCACACTCAATCTGGTGCTGGACACCGGGGCCGGCGACCTGCTGCTGGACGAGGCGGTGGCGGCGCAGCTGGCGGTCACGCCGGTGGCGGAGGAAGCGGCGGAATTCGCCGGCGGGCGGGGCGCCCCGGTGCGCTATGGCGCACTGCCATCTCTGGAGCTGGGCGGTTGGATGCTCACGGACATCCCCGTGCACCTCATGTCGCTGCAGGCGCTGTTCGCGCCGTGGTTTTCCGACTGCACGATCGACGGGGTGCTGGGCACCGGCCTGTTCGCGCGCATGCCCACGGCGCTGGACTTCCGGGCGCGGCGTCTGGACCTCGGCGACGCCGTGGGCGAGCCGGGAGGCGCGTCCCTGGCTCTGTACCTGGCCGGCACCCATTACCCCCTGGTGGAGGCGCGCCTGCCCGGCGGCCAATGGGTGCTGCTGTTCCTGGACACCGGCATGGCCGGGGCCGCGGTGGCCCTCGCCCCCAGCGTCGCTCGGCAGACCGAGCTGCTCGGCGCCGGCGCCGCAGTTCTCGGTCAGGGCGGCGGCGGCGCCGTGGCCGGTCAGCCGGTGCGTCTGGGCGGGCTGCAGCTGAACGGAACCACTTACGGGGACCTGGACGCCCTGGTGCTGGAACAGTTTCCCATCGAGCGCCGCTTCGGCGCCCGCATCGGCGGGTTGCTGGGCCACGATTTCTTCCGCGGCCGGCGGCTGGTGTTGGACTTCAGCCGCAGTCGCTGTGCGATCGATTGAGGCGTGAGAGGCCGGCGGCGAAGGGACAGCGCGACGCCCGAATCAGTCGACGAACTCCAGCCGTTCGGCCACCGCCTCCAGGCCTGCCGCGGCACACTGCGCATCCTTGTCGCCGCCGGGGGCCCCGCTGACGCCGACCGCACCCAGCAGGGCACCGGCCGCCGAGATGGGCAGCCCCCCCTCCAGCATGAGAATGCCCTCCACCTGGTTCATCTCGGCGCGGATGTCCTCACGGTTACGCCGGAACTCCCCCGAGTCGATGCCCGAGAGGATCACCGCGTTGGCCTTCTCGCGGGCGATCTGCACCGTGAAGCGGCTGGCGTAGATGTCCCGAAACACCACCTGCTCGAAGCCGTGGCGATCCACCACCACCGCGCTCACCTGGTAGCCCATCTCGCGGCAGGCCTCCAGTGCCCCCTGCGCGACGTCCCGGGCAAGTTCCAGACCCATCTGCCGGCTCGGCACCACGTCGGCGGCCGGCGTCGGCAGCGCGGCGCCAGCGCCGCACACAACGCAACACAGCAGGTTCGCGACGGGCCGCATCATGGACGCCATACTGCCAACAGCACCAACAGCAGGCAAATCCCCAGGGCCCACCAGGCCGCGTCCAGCACCCGGCTCCAGCGCCGATAACGCTGTTCGATCACGCTGCGCAACTGGTGTCGCCGGCTGTCCCAGCGGTCGCAGTCCCGCAGCCGCTGCGCCAGCTCGGCAGTGCTCAGTTTCTGCAGTTCCGATCGACCCATGAATCCCCACAGCTCCCCGTATCGGACCCCCGGCGGTCCCGCCCAGACTAAACCACGGGCGCAGACCTGCCAGCGATTCATTCTTCCAGGCGCAGCAAGGCCGGATCTCCGCCCATGGCGGCAGTGTTCACTGTCATCACCCGCTCCACGGCGAAGCGCTGCAGATAGTGTGGCCCGCCGGCCTTCGGACCGGTGCCAGACAACCCTTCGCCGCCGAAGGGTTGGGTGCCCACCACAGCACCGATCATGTCGCGATTGACGTAGACGTTACCCACCCGCGACCGGGCGGCGATGCGCCGCACCGTGGACTCGATACGCGAGTGCACGCCCAGGGTGAGTCCGTAGCCGGTCGCGTTGACCGCATCGACGGCGCCGTCGAGGTGTGCGGCGTCGAAGCGCACCAGGTGCAGGATCGGGCCGAAGACTTCCCGCTGGAGCAGGTCGGCACGCTCGATCTCCACCAGTGCCGGCGCGAAGAACGAGCCGTGCTCGGTGTCCGTACCGAGCCGCGCGCGCTGCAGCACCGTCGCCTCGCGCGCCATGCGCTCCAGGTGCCGCACGAGTCCGTCGCGCGCGCCGTCATCGATCACCGGTCCCACGTCCGTGGGCAGCAGCGCCGGGTCGCCCACCTGCAGCTCGGCCATGGCACCGCACAGCATGTCGACGAGCCGCGGAGCGGCATCCCGCTGCACGAACAGGAGCCGCAGGGCCGAGCAGCGCTGCCCCGCGCTGTTGAATGCTGAGTGCAGGACATCGCTCACCACCTGCTCGGGCAGAGCCGAGCTGTCGACGATCATGGCGTTCTGACCGCCGGTCTCGGCGATCAACGGCACGATGGGGCCGTCGCGCGCCGCCAGGGTGCGATTGATATGCCAGGCGGTCTCCGTCGACCCGGTGAACACCACGCCAGCCAGACGCCGATCGCGCAGCAGGGGATCGCCCAGGGCGGCGGCGGAGCCCGGAAGAATCTGCAGCACCTCCCGCGGAATGCCCGCCCGGTGCATCAGCTCCACCACACGCGCGGCGGTGAGCGCGGTCTGGCGCGCGGGCTTGGCCAACACGCAATTGCCGGTCACCAGGGCAGCGGCGATCTGGCCTGTGAAGATGGCGACCGGGAAGTTCCAGGGACTGATGCAGGCGAACACGCCGCGCCCGTGCAGGCGCAGGCGGTTGGATTCCCCGCTCGGGCCGGGCAGGGGACGCTCGGCGAAGCCGCTGCGGGCGAGCGCGGCATAATAGCGGCAGAAGTCCACCGCCTCGCGCACCTCCGCCAGCGCGTCGGGCGTACAGCGCCCGCCTTCCCGTACGACCAGGTAGACGAGCTCGGCCCTGGCCGCCTCCAGAGCATCGGCAGCGGCCTCCAGGTGTGCGGCGCGGGCCTCCACCGGCTGCGCGTCCCAGTCCGCGGCGGCGATTGCGGCCCGATGGAAGGCGCGCGTCACGTCTTCGGCCCGCGCCTCCAGCACTTCGCCCAGGACCAGGCGGCGGTCCGCGGGAGAGTGCACGGGCGTGCCGGCGCTCTGCTGCACGGATCCCTCGGCGGTCGCGCGATAGCGGCGTCGCGCCGCCTGTTGCAACTCGCCGTCGAGGGCGTGCAGGGCCAGCGGATCGTTGAGGTTCAAGCCTGAGGAATTGCGCCGCAGGGGCTGGTAGAGATCCACCGGTTTGGGAATGCAGGGATGGCGGCGGGTGCGCAGCACCCGCAGCGATGCCACCGGGTCGGCCACCAGTTCCTCCACGGAGTAGCGGCGGTTCTCGATGCGGTTCACGAACGACGTGTTGGCGCCGTTCTCCAACAGCCGGCGCACCAGATACGGCAACAGCTCAGCGTGGCTGCCCACCGGCGCGTACGTCCGGCAGGGCACCTCGGGCGCCAGGGCATGCACCTCACGGTAGAGACTCTCGCCCATTCCATGCAGACGCTGGAACTCGAACGCTCGGCCGGAGGCCAACTCCAGAATACTGGCGATGGTGAATGCGTTGTGAGTGGCGAACTGGGGGCGCAGGACGTCATAGGCTGCGAAGGCTGAGCGGGCGCAGGCGAGATAGGACACGTCGGTGGCGCGCTTGCGGGTGAACACCGGGTAGTCGGGCAGGCCCTGCTGCTGGGCGCGCTTGATCTCCGAGTCCCAATAGGCACCCTTGACCAGGCGCACGTTGACGCGTCGGCCGACCTCGCGGGCAAGCGCCGCCAGCCATCCTATGAGTGCGAGCGCGCGCTTCTGATAGGTCTGCACCGCCAGCCCGAGCCCGTCCCAACCGGCCAGGACCGGCGCCCGCGCCAGCGCCTCGAACATGTCCAAGGTGGGCTCGAGGCGTTCGGCCTCCTCCGCGTCCAGGGTCAGAAAGACGCCTGCGCGACGCGCAGCCTCGGCCAACTCAGTCAGGCGCGGGACCAATTCCGCGTGCAAGCGCCACCGCTGGGCGAACTCGAACCGCGGGTGCAAGGCGGAGAGCTTGATCGAGATCTCCGCGCGGTTGTTCTCGACTGCGGATTGCGCCGCGCCGATGGCGTCGATGGCATGGCGGTAGGCGCGGTAGTAACGCTCGGCGTCCTGCGCGGTGAGCGCGGCCTCGCCCAGCATGTCGAAGGAAAAACGACCGCCCGCACCCCGCTCCAGCGCCTCTTCGATGGTGCGCCCGAGCACGAACTGCTGACCGATGATGCGCATCGCTTCGCGCAGCGCCGCCCGGATCACCGGCTCGCCGCTGGCGGCGAGCAGCCGCCGCAACACGCGCGGCGCATCCCGTGGCGCCGTGCGATCCCCGGCCACCAACCGTCCGGTGAGCATCAAGCCCCAGGTGGCGGCGTTCACCAGCCAGGATTCACTGCGCCCGAAATGGCGCTCCCAATCCGCCACCGAAAAGCGGTCCTGGATCAGCCGATCGGCCGTGGCCGCATCGGGGATGCGCAACAGGGCCTCCGCCAGGCACATGAGCACCACGCCTTCCTCCGAGGACAGGTCGTATTCCTGAAGAAAGGCCTCGACGCCCTCGCGGCCGGCGCCGCGATCGCGCATGCGCATGACCAGATCGCTGGCCCGCTGGCGAACCCGTCCGCGGGCGGCGGCATCCAGCGACGCCTGCTCCAGCAGCGCGGCGGTGTGCGCGTCTTCATCGTCGAGATAGGCGGCGGCCACGGCCAACCGCCCGGGGGAGGGTACGGGGATGCCTTCGGGAAACAACCACCGCTGCGAGGGGCGGTTCATGCGCGAAGTATAGCGGCGCGACTCGCACACGAGGCGACGCCGACCAGAGTGTGAAGCACTGCGCAGTCTTGAGGATGCGGCGGTTGCGAGGTCTGCGGCGGAATCTATCCTGCTTGCGTGTTGCGGGCTACCCGCGCATTAGACAGTCAGGACTCGCCATGTACAAGACCATCGCGTCGGCTCTTCTGACCCTGTTCGCAGCCGCTGCCCTGGCCAGCGGCCTGGGAGCGCGAAGCGACGAGCAGGCGCCCGCCGCCGCACCGCCGCCCAGCGAGGGGAAACCCTCCCTCGTTCGGCTGGATCGGGACAGCGACCGCGCGGTGAGCCGCGCCGAAGCCGAGGCCCATCCGCCGCTGGTGGAACAGTGGCAGCGTCTGGACTGGA
>Ga0209347_1005042_pt1 | contig 13007 bp, 6 predicted proteins | sample AutmiccommuBRH23_FD_187382 | JGI IMG/M metagenome (GOLD analysis project Ga0209347, IMG submission 187382) | Deep subsurface microbial communities from Mt. Terri, Switzerland - Autotrophic microbial communities BRH/23 (SPAdes) (version 2) | ecosystem: Environmental > Aquatic > Deep subsurface >... | reverse complement strand
CGCCCTGCGGGCCAGGATGCTGGAGGCGGCCGTTTCGCTGGTGCGGCCAGGTGGGCGCATCATTTTTTCGAACTGCTCGCTCGATCCCCTTGAGGGCGAGCATCTTCACGACGAGTTTCTGGCGTCGAGCCCGGCTGTTGCCGACGATCCTGTCCGGGTCGGTGAAATTGACGGAATTGATGAATTCCTCACCGATCGCGGAACCCTGCGAACCACACCAGCCGACCTCGACCTCGGGCAGCCTGCCATTTCGGGGCTCGACGGCTTCTTTGCCGCACGCTTGTTAAGAGTAGGCTAAAACCCGCCATCCGCTCTTCACGTTAAATTCACTCTCGTATAAAGTGCTGAATCATTTAAACTATTCGCAGACGCTTGGGGCGCGCGGATAGCGTGGCAATATCGGGAGAGATTTCTTTGGCGACTGCGACGGGCAACACGACGCGTCTCTGGACGCTCGTCGCGCGGGAGATGTGGCGCAGGACCAGGCGTCGGCTCCGGTCCGGTCCAGCCTACCGCTGGCGCTACTCGGGGCGCACGCCCGAACGCGTGTTGATCGCGCCCCCCGATCTCAGACTGGCCGATTCCCAGATCGCGCTCGAAATATACTATGGACGTTTTCCGCTTTCGGGCCACCTGGTCGAAACGGGTGGTGAGTCGCCGTTTAAGATCGAGGTTCCCAACCGCGGCTGGCAAAAGTCGCTGCACAGCTTCCGCTGGCTGCGGCACATGCGCGCCGCCGGCACCGACCTTGCGGCTGCCAATGCCCGCGCGCTCGTATCCGACTGGATCGTCACGCATGGCGGCAGGATTTCAGATGTCGCGTGGGAACCGGCAACGACCGCCAAGCGCATCATTGCATGGCTGCAGCATTCTTCAGTCGTTCTGCAGGGCGCCGAGTTCCCGTTCTACCGGGCCTTCCTCAAGTCTCTCGCCGTTCAGATTCGCTATCTGCGTTCGGTGGTCAAGGAAATGCCCGATGGCAAGGATCGCCTGCGCGCCCGCGTCGCACTGGCCTTCTCGGCTCTGTCGCTCCCGGCCCCGGCATCGGCGCTGCGCAATGCGACCCGCAACCTCGCCCAGGAACTTGAGCGGCAGATCCTGCCGGACGGCGGCCATATCTCGCGCAACCCGCTTACGGTGATGGAACTGCTCGCCGACCTCCTGCCCCTCCGCTACACCTATGCCAACCAGGCCGAGACGCCGCCAGAAGCGCTGATCAATGCCGTTGACCGCATGCTGCCGGCGCTGCGTTTTTTCCGACATCAGGATGGCAGCCTCGCGCGTTTCAACGGCATGGGCGCCACGATCCATGATCGCATCGCGGCAATCCTTCGCCATGACGACACCGGGGGCGCGCCCCTGCTTCATGCCCCGCATTCGGGCTATGAGCGCCTGGCGATGGGTGAAACCACGGTCATTGCCGATACCGGCGCGGCTCCCCCGGTCGACGTTTCCAACACCGCGCATGCTGGATGCCTTTCCTTCGAGATGTCGTCCGGCCGCCAGCATTTTGTTGTCAACTGTGGCGTCGACACCTATGGCGCCGCTGAATTCCGGCCACTCGCGCGCGCCACCGCCGCCCATTCCACGGCAACGCTCAACGACACGTCGTCGGCCCGCTTCAACCACTCGATCCGCATCAACGACCTGGCCAGCCCCCCACTGATTGGAGGCCCCAAGAGCGTGCCGTGCCGGCGTACCGACCAGCCCGGCCTGCAGGGTTTCATCGCCAGCCATGACGGCTATGTCGCGCAGTTCGGGCTCTATCATGAGCGCGAACTGGCGCTTTCGGAAAATGGCAGCGTGCTTGTCGGCCTTGATCGCTTCCTGCGCGCGGGCGGCGCGCCTGCCCGCAATGATGGCCGCGATTCGGTTGCCGTACGCTTTCACATGTATCCCGATGTCGAACTCTTCCATGACGAGGAAGACCGGTTGGTTCTGACCGCCCCGCATGCCGACCGCTGGGTCATGTCATGTGTCGAAGTTACTCCGCAGGTCGAGGATTCGATCTATTTCGCCGGTCTTGGCGGACCACGCCGCAGCCGCCAGATCGTGCTGAGCTTCAAGGCGTCCGAAGTGCCGGAAGTGCACTGGCAGTTGACGCGCACCCACAGCGGGGACTCCCTGCCAAGAGCCTGAATGTGCGGAGTCGGTGACTGACAATTTGATTTCCAGCCGGCTTGTGCTACGGCGCCTGCAATCCGTATCGCACGTGAAGGGCTTTCCCGAATGGCCATTGCCTCGAAGAAAATTCCCGCGCCCGATCTTGTGCCCGTGCGTCGGGCGCTGCTGTCGGTATCAGACAAGACCGGGCTTGCCGAATTTGCCGCGGCGCTGGTCAGGGCCGGCGTCGAACTCATCTCTACGGGTGGTACCGCCAAGACCATTGCCGAAGCTGGCGTCCCGGTCCGCGATGTCTCCGACCTGACCGGCTTTCCCGAGATCATGGACGGCCGCGTCAAGACCCTGCATCCGTCGGTGCACGGCGCGCTGCTCGGTATCCGCGACGACCCCGAGCACGCTGCCGCCATGCGCGAGCACGGCATCGAGCCAATAGACCTTCTCATCGTCAATCTTTACCCCTTCGAGCAGGTTCGGTTCTCAGGTGCCGACTATGCATCCGTCGTTGAGAATATCGACATTGGCGGGCCGGCGATGGTCCGGGCATCGGCCAAGAATCACGCCTATCTCGCCACCGTCACCGACCCGGAGGACTATGCCTCGGTGCTGAACGCGCTGGAGATGAATATCGGCAGCCTGTCTTTCGAGTTCCGGCAAAAGCTCGCTGCCAAGGCTTTCGCCCGCACCGCCGCCTACGATGCCGCGATTTCGGGATGGTTCGCCGAAACGCTGGAGATCGAGCACCCGACCTGGCGGGCTTTCGGCGGCAAGCTCGAAAGCGTCATGCGCTATGGCGAGAATCCGCATCAGCAGGCCGGATTCTATGTCACCGGCGATCACCGCCCCGGCGTTGCAACTGCGCGGCAGTTGCAGGGCAAACAGCTTTCCTACAACAACATCAGCGACACCGATGCGGCCTATGAACTCGTCGGCGAGTTCGATGCGGCGCGCACGGCCGCGATCGCCATCATCAAGCACGCCAATCCCTGCGGCGTTGCCGAGGGCGCAACAATTCTGGAGGCCTATGCGAAGGCGCTGGCATGCGATCCGGTCTCGGCCTTTGGCGGCATCGTCGCCTTGAACCGCCTGCTCGACGCCGAGGCTGCCGAAGAGATCGTCAAGACCTTCACCGAGGTCATTATTGCGCCCGATGCAAGCGAGGAAGCGCAGGCGATCGTCGCGGCAAAGAAGAACCTGCGTCTCCTCGTCGCCGGTGCGATACCCGATCCGCGAACTGCCGGCATGATGGTCAAATCCGTGTCGGGCGGTCTCCTGGTGCAAGGCCGTGACAATGCCGTGATCGACGACCTCGATCTCAGGGTCGTCACCAGGCGTGCGCCTTCCGACAAGGAAATGGCCGATCTCAAATTCGCCTTCCGCGTCGCCAAGCACGTCAAGTCAAACGCCATCGTCTATGCGCGGGACCTTGCCACGGTTGGCATCGGCGCCGGCCAGATGAGCCGCGTGGACTCCTCGCGCATTGCCGCGCGCAAGGCGCTCGACGCAGCCGAGGCTGCCGGGCTTGACGAACCGCTGACCAAGGGCTCGGTCGTCGCCTCCGACGCCTTCTTCCCTTTCGCGGACGGGCTGATTTCAGCCATCGAGGCGGGCGCGACAGCCGTTATCCAGCCGGGCGGTTCGATGCGCGACCAAGACGTCATCGCGGCGGCCGACGAACACGGCGTCGCCATGGTCTTCACCGGCACGCGCCATTTCCGGCACTGAACCGAATCAGTCCTCGGGCCGATCCGCTGGATAGGGCACCGGCCACAGCACGGCCATGCCGCCGACCAGGAACAGCAGGATCATCGCCATGCCAAGTCGCGGCGAACCGCTGATCGCCGTCACCGTCGCCACCAGGAACGGCGCGGTAAAGCTCGTCGCCCTTCCCGCCAGCGCGTAGATGCCGAAATAGCGCCCGGCCTCGTCGGCCGACACGCTGCGCGCCAGGTAGGAGCGCGACGAGGCCTGCACCGGACCGAAGGCAAGCCCGATCAGCAGACCGAAGATTATGTAGGCTTTCTCCGCCGGCGTCCCGAACAGCCCGCCGGAATCGACGCCGGGCAGCATCAGCGCGCCAAACAGCGTATAACCCGGCCCGGTTGAAACGATGCCGACGGTGGCCACGGTCAGCACCACCAGCGCCAGCATGACCACCTTCTTGGAGCCGAGCCTGGTGTCGAAACGGCTGGCCACGAGGCAACCGAAGATGGCGACAATGTTGAGAATGATGCCAAACGTGCCGATCTCGGTGATCGACCAGCCGAACATCGCCGCGGCAAAGACACCGCCGAGCGCGAGCAGGGCGTTGACGCCGTCCTGGTAGATCATGCGGGCAATCAGGAACCACAATATGCCACCACGCTGGCGCACTTCCCTGAGCGTCGACTTCAGTTCGGTCAGTCCCTCGCGCACCGCCGTCCCGATTTTCGATCCCTTGCCGGAATCGGGCGTGAAGAAGAACATCGGCAGGATGAAGACGAAGTACCAGATCGCTGACAGGGGGCCGGTCGCGCGCGCATCTTCTCCCAGCTTCGGATCGAGGCCGAACACCGGCTCGATACCGATGATCGTCTTGCCGGTATCGGGCGATGCGGCCATGCAGGTCACGACGAAGATCAGGACAATCATACCGCCGAGATAGCCCAGTCCCCAGGCGATATTGGAGATCTTGCCTATCTCGGCCTTGGGGACCAGCCTCGGCATCATCGAATCGTTGAAGACGGTGGAAAACTCCGCGGCGACCGATGCCAGTGAGAAGCACAGGACGACGAGAAACAGGCTGGAACCCGGCGCGGCGAACCACAGGGCGCACAGGCTGATTATCTTGATTGCCGCAAAGAAGCCGATCCACGGCTTGCGCGGCCCGGTCTGGTCGGCAATCGATCCCAGCACCGGCGACAGGATGGCGATGGCGAAGCCGGCTGCGGCAATACCATAGCCCCAGGCGGCCTGGCCCATGGCCGGGTCGCTGGCCATGCGCGCGACCACATAGGGACCGAAAACGAACGTGGTGACGACCGTAAAGAAAGGCTGCGCCGCCCAGTCGAAGAACATCCAGCCCCAGACCCCGCGCCTGGACGTCTGAGTTCCGGCACCCTGCGAAGGGGCAGCGTCGAGTGCAGCGGTCATCCAGTGTCGCCCAGGTCGCTCATCAGCCCCGAGGCGACGGTCAGGCGCGAGACCGAAATCTCGCTGCCTTCGGTCAGTGCCTGAAGACGCTCGCGCACCTTGGCGATGCGTTCGCCACCAGCGTCAAGCCAGGCCGCAACCGGATCGGCCGCCTTGCCATGGCCGGACAACGCCGCAACGGCCATGCCGCGACGCGCTGCCCCGATCATGTCGCCGGCGTGCGTCAGTGCCAGACCGTCATAATAGTCGGACGGTGCAATGGACCGCGCGGCATCCTCGATCCGCTCGATGCGGAACGCGTCCGTGATGGCGAAGAAAGCCTTGGCCGCGTCTGCGAGAGCCGCGTTGGCGATCTTTGCGACCAGGGCGATATCGGGGATCATCGCCGAGGCATCGATCAACGCCAGCTTCTCGGCAAGAGGTTCTGGCGCTCCGCCCTTGAAGAGACCGTGCCGGCGCTCCTCGATCCGTTCCTTGCTGAAGGATGGGATCAACGCAAGCAGTTTTGGATCGAGCGCCTTGCGGGCTGACTGAAGCCCGGCGATCTGCTCGCCAAGCGATCGGCTCGCCGTGCCGTTCTTGAGGTCCCATGCAGTCGCCGCCTGTGCCATCCGGCCAACCGTCACGTAGAGGTCCAGCTGGACCTGGCCGTCGATCTTGTTGTCCAGTGCGTCGATCTCCCGATAGAGCGCCGGCAGATCGAAGCCGTCGCGCACAATGGTGAAGGCGCGCACGATATCGCGCACACTGCGACCGGTCGCGTCCTGCAGGCGCGTCACAAAGGACGGCCCGCCACGATTGATGAGATCGTTGGCGATGACCCGGGCGATGATCTCGCGGCGCAGCCGGTGCCCGTGGATCTCGCCTGTGAACTTCTTCTCCATGCGGTCGGGGAAGTAGCTCATGAGGTCGCGGTCGAAATGCGGATCGTCCGGCACGTCGCTGTCAACGATGTCGGAGAACAGCACGATCTTGGCATAGGCGAGAAGCACGCCGAGTTCGGCTCTGGTCAGCGGCTCGCCGCGAGCCTCGCGTTCGGCCAGAGCGGCAGCCGAGGGCAAGGTCTCGACTGCGCGGTCGAGCAGTCCCCTGCTCTCCAGCGCCGCAATGAACCTGACCTGATGCGGGAAGTCGGCAAGCCCGTGCTTGCGCAGGACCGACAGCGCGAGCGTTTGTTGGTAGTTGTTGGAAAGCACGAGAGCGGCCACCTCATGCGTCATCTCCGACAGCAGCTTGTCACGTGCAGGCCTTGGCAGGGAACCCTTGCGCATCGCCGCCGCCAGCGCGATCTTGATGTTCACCTCGACGTCGGAACAATTGACGCCACCGGAATTGTCGATCGCATCGGAATTGCAGGCACCGCCGAGCAGGCCGAACTGGATGCGCGCCCGTTGCGTGACGCCCAGATTGGCGCCCTCGCCGATAACCTTGGCGCGGACGTCTTCGGCGGTAACGCGGATCGTGTCATTGGCGCGGTCGCCGACATCCTGATTGCTCTCGCCGGTGCCCCTGACATAGGTGCCGATGCCGCCGAACCACAGGAGGTCGACATCCGCCTTGAGGATCGCGCTCATGATCTCGGTCGGCGAGGCGGTCTTCTTTTCCAGACCGATTGCGGCCGCCGCCGCCGCCGACAGCGTGATCGACTTCTGCTGGCGCGAGATAATCATGCCGCCCTGCGACAGTTTCGACGTGTCGTAGTCCTGCCAGCTCGAGCGGGGGAGCGCGAACAGGCGCTGACGCTCGGCCATCGAGGCGGCGATATCGGGCTCAGGGTCGATGAAGATGTCCCTGTGGTCGAATGCCGCGATGAGGCGCGTTGCCGGCGACAGCAGCATGCCATTGCCAAACACGTCACCCGACATGTCGCCCACTCCGACGACCGTGAAAGGCATCGTCTGGATGTCGCGGTTCATTTCCCTGAAATGGCGCTTGACCGCCTCCCACGCTCCCCTGGCCGTAATGCCCATCTTCTTGTGGTCGTAGCCGGCCGACCCGCCTGAGGCGAAGGCGTCGTCGAGCCAGAAGTCATGCGCCTGGCTGATGGCGTTGGCTGTGTCGGAGAACGTTGCCGTGCCCTTGTCGGCGGCAACGACGAAGTAGGGGTCGTCGTCGTCGCGACGCACGATGTCCTTCGGTGGCACGACCTTGTCGCCGTCTATGTTGTCGGTGATCGACAGAAGACTTGAAACAAAATTCACATAGGCTGCCTTGCCCGACGCGAAAACCTCGTCGCGGCCCAGGCCAGCCGTCGGACGCTTCGGAAAGAAGCCGCCCTTTGCGCCAACCGGCACGATGACCGCGTTCTTGACCTGCTGCGCCTTGACCAGGCCCAGCACTTCGGTTCGGTAGTCCTGTGCGCGGTCGGACCAGCGCAGCCCGCCGCGCGCAACCGGACCGAAACGAAGATGCACACCTTCCACCTCCGGGCCATAGACAAAGATTTCGCGCCATGGGCGCGGCTCAGGCAGTCCGTCGACCTTGCGCGAATCAAACTTGATTGCCAGCGACTTGCCACTTTGCTTGATGTCGGCGACAAAATGGTTCGTCCTCAGCGACGCTTCGACCAGATTGAGGTAGCGACGGATGATCGTGTCGTCGTCGATGTTGGGAACATCCTCCAGCGCATCCTTGATCTTGGCCTTCAGATGCTTCGCCGTGGTCTGGCCTTCCTTCCCGGATTTTGGGTCTAGAAGCGCCCCGAACATGGCGTGCAGCGCCCGCGCTATGTCTGGATAGCGGTTGAGGACGGCTGCAATGAACCCCTGGCTCTGGGGAATTCCGGCCTGCTGGAGATAGCGGCCGTAGGCGCGCAGAATTCCGATCGCCGACGCGCCAAGCCCGGCGGTCTGCGCCAGGCAGTTGTAGCCGTCATTGTCGGCTTGGCCATTCCAGACCGACAGGAATACCTCCTCGAACAATCGGCCGCCATCCGCCAGATCGATCGGCGTGCGGAAGGCATTCTCCAGTTCCATGTCGTGCACGAACACCGCTCCGCTGGCTTCGTCCCCGACTTCGAAGGTGCGCTCGCTGATGACCCGAAAGCCGAGATTTTCCAGGATCGGAACCCGGCGCGACAGCGCCACCGGCCGTCCGTAATGATAGATCTTGAGCGCTGCCTGTTCCAATGCCTGGTCGGAGCGACGGTAATAATCGATCGAGATCGGGTTTTCGGCCGAAATGCCGGCTATGCGCCGGGCATCCACCAAGGCTTCGGCCGCGGTGAAGGACCCACGATAGCTTTCCGGGAACCGTCCGGCTATGGCCAGAAGGTCCATGTCCGAACCGGACTTGACCGCGGCATCGCGCAAGGCGTCTTCCCAGGTGCGGATAATGCCGTGGACAGCCGCCTCCAGCGTCGCAGTGTCGACTTTTGGCGTCTTGCCGCCGGAGCGCCCGATGATGAAATGGACACGCGCCAGCCCGCCTTCAGGGAAAGCCGGGTAATAGGCCGAAAGTCGGCCTTCGAACGCCGTCTTCAGGTAGGCTCCGATCTTTTCGCGCACGATGCTGTCATAGCGGTCGCGCGGCACGAAGGTAATGACCGAAACAAAACGGTCGAACTGGTCGACGCGGTAGAGCACCCGGACCCGCGGGCGCTCGACCAGGCCCAGTATGGCCTCGGCATGCTTGCGCAGCGTCGGGATGGCGATCTGGAACAGTTCGTCGCGCGGATAGCTTTCCAGCACGTTGATCAGCGCCTTGCCGGAATGGTCGGCGGGATCGAAGCCCGACTTCTGGATGACGGTCTCGGCCTTGGAGCGCAAATACGGGATTTTCATCACCGAGCGCGTGTAAGCCGTGGAAGTGAACAGGCCGACGATACGCAGTTCACCTGACAGGGCGCCGCGCTTGTCGTAGGTCTTGAGCCCGATATAATCGAGATAGATGCGCCGGTGGACCACCGACTTTGCGTTGGCCTTGGTCACGATCAGCGGATCGGGACCGTGCAGGAAGGCACGCACTTCAGGCGTCGTCGAGATGCCGTCCGTATCGCGCCGCAGGACCCGCACGTCGGGGTCGGACAGAATGCCGAGCCCCGGATCCTTGGAGCGGGTCAGAGTCCCGCTCTTCTCGCCGCCCGCATAGCGGAACTCGCGCATTCCAAGGAAGGTGAAGTTGTCGTCGCGCAGCCACTCCAGGAAGGCGATCGCCTCGCCGACGGCTGCCTTGTCGAGCGGCACCGGCGCGTAGCGGAATTCGGAGATCGACTGGTCGAGCCTGGCCAGCATCGGCTTCCAGTCGGCGACCGCCGAGCGCACCTGACGGACCACTTGCTCGAGACCTTCGGTCAGCCTCTTCGTTTCATCGGCGCTGAGTTGGGCGACATGCACGTGGATCACACTGAGCCGGTCGACATTCGAGTCCTTTGCCGGGGCATTGTCGACGAGGATCTCGCTGACGCCCTTCCGGTCGTGACGGACGTCGGTGACGGGGTGAGTAACCAGAACCGGCTCTCCTGCCGTCTCGGTGATCTCGGCAAGCACGGAATCGAACAGGAACGGCATGTTGTCGTTGACGACGGTTACCACGGTCACCGGACGACCATTGCGGACGATCGCCGGATCGGTGTCGACGGCAATAACGCTTTCGCCCTTGCGGTGGCGCAGAATGGCCTTCCGTGCCAGTTCCGCGGCCTTGTTCAGGACCGACCGATCGTAGGCCGCAACATCCTCGGCCGGCGCCCGCATCAGGAGAAAGTCTGCGAAGCTGTCGCTGCGTGCTGGCAAGGAGGTCGGCTTCCTTTTCGTCGCAGCGGTCTTGGCGCGAGTTGCCATGGCGTCAAAATCCTCCCAATAGACATGCTTTGCAGCCATCGTAGCAGATGGCCGGCGTTTGGCGACCAGACAACTGGCCGCCACGGGCGAAAATGCAACGTTCCGATGAAACCACGATGACGTTTTCTGCCGGACCCTCAGCGCGACGCGATGGCGGCGGCAGCGCCCGCCATTGTGGTGGCACTGATTCGGTTGGCGATCTTCACTGCGCGGGCGCTTTTCAGGAGGCGGCGCGCCTGGTTGGCGGCCAGCACCCATGTCAGGTCGATGGCGATCAGCACCGCAACCATGGTCAGCGTCAGCTCCGCCCAGCCGACCAGTGTCACCTGGCCGAGATCAATGATTGTCGGCAGCAGCGCCAAGTAGAACATCATGATCTTCGGATTGCCCAGCGTCACCGACATACCGGCCATGAAAAGCCGGATCGGCGATTCTGCGCGCGGCATTGCCTGGTCGCCAACGTCGACCGGCGCGAACCACATCTTCCACGCGAGATAGGCCAAATAGGCGACGCCGGCCCATTTAACGATGACGAAGGCGAGGTGAAAGCTCTGCGCCACGAAGGCGAGACCGAACACCGCCATGGACAGCCAGATCGCCTCTCCGATCCACATCGCGGCGAGGAACGGGAACACGTCGCGGAAACCCTTGGCGATGACGCGCGCGACAAGCGCAGCGATCGAAGGTCCGGGCGAACCGGCGGCGACCAGAAGGGCGCCGGCGAAGATCAGCAGAGAGGTGAGTTCCACGGCCTGACTCCACGAACCGGCTTCATCGCTGCGATGATAGCCGATCCGGGCGGCACGTGAACAGCCCGGCCCGCGTGGCCGGGCAAAAAAGGTCCGGCGTTACGCCGCGCCCGCCGTCTTGGCCGACTTCTCGAAGCGCTTGCGCTCGTTCGGGTCGAGATAGAGCTTCCTGAGGCGGATCGTCTTCGGCGTCACCTCAACCAGTTCGTCGTCCTGGATCCAGGCCAGCGCCCGCTCCAGCGTCATGCGGATCGGCGGCGTCAGCTTGACCGCCTCGTCCTTGCCGGCGGCACGCACGTTGGTCAGCTTCTTGCCCTTCAGCACGTTGACCTCGAGGTCGTTATCGCGGGAATGGATGCCGATGATCATGCCCTGGTAGACTTTGACGCCGGCATCGATGACCATCGGGCCGCGATCCTCGAGGTTCCACATGGCAAAGGCCACCGACTCGCCGGAATCGTTGGAGATCAGCACGCCGTTGGAGCGCTGGCCGATATCGCCCTTGTAGGGCTCGTAGGCATGGAACAGCCGGTTCATCACCGCCGTGCCGCGCGTGTCGGTCAGGAGTTCGGACTGATAGCCGATCAGGCCGCGCGTCGGCGCGTGGAAAACAATGCGCTGGCGGTTGCCGCCGGACGGGCGCAGTTCGACCATCTCGGCCTTGCGCTCCGACATCTTCTGCACGACGACGCCGGCATGCTCCTCGTCGACGTCGATGACCACTTCCTCGACCGGCTCGAGCAACTCGCCGTTCTCGCCCTTCTGCATGACGACGCGCGGACGCGACACGGCAAGCTCGAAACCCTCGCGGCGCATCGTCTCGATCAGTACGGCCAGCTGCAACTCGCCGCGCCCGGAAACGAAGAACGAATCCTTCTCGGTCGATTCCTCGATCTTCAGCGCCACGTTGCCCTCGGCCTCGCGCATCAGCCGGTCGCGGATGACGCGGCTTGTGACCTTGTCGCCCTCGGTGCCGGCGAGCGGCGAATCATTGACGATGAACGACATGGTGACGGTCGGCGGATCGATCGGCTGGGCGTGCAGCGGCTCGGTGACCGCCGGATCGCAGAACGTGTCGGCAACCGTGCCCTTGGACAGGCCGGCAATGGCGACGATGTCGCCCGCCTGCGCCTCGTCGATCGGCTGGCGCTCGAGCCCGCGGAAGGCGAGGATCTTGGAAATGCGGCCGGTCTCGACCAGCGATCCGTCATTGGCCAGCACCTTGACCGGCTGGTTCGACTTCAACGTGCCGGACTCGATGCGGCCGGTGATGATGCGGCCGAGGAACGGGTTGGCTTCCAGCAGCGTGCCGATCATGCGGAACGGGCCGGGGTGAACGGTCGGCGCGGGCACGTGCCTGACGATGAGGTCGAACAGCGGCGCCAGTTCCTGGTCCTTAGGGCCTTCGGGATTCTCCGAAACCCAGCCGTCGCGGCCCGAACCGTAAAGGATCGGGAAGTCGAGCTGCTCGTCGGTGGCGTCAAGGGCGGCGAACAGGTCGAACACCTCGTTGACGACCTCAACGTGCCGCGCGTCGGGGCGGTCGATCTTGTTGATCACGACGATCGGCTTCAAGCCGACCTTCAGCGCCTTGCCGACCACGAATTTGGTCTGCGGCATCGGGCCCTCGGCGGCGTCGACCAGCACGATGGCCGAATCGACCATCGACAGGATGCGCTCCACCTCGCCGCCGAAATCGGCGTGCCCGGGGGTGTCGACGATGTTGATGCGGTAGTCCTTCCAGTCGACCGAGGTCGCCTTGGCCAGGATGGTGATGCCGCGTTCCTTCTCGATCTCGTTGGAGTCCATGGCGCGTTCGGCGACGCGCTGGTTTTCGCGGAACGAGCCCGCCTGCTTGAGGAGTTGGTCGACCAGCGTGGTTTTGCCATGGTCGACGTGCGCGATGATCGCGATATTGCGGAGTTTCATAATATGGTCTCGGGGGCGTTGCGGGCGCAAATCTCGGCGCCGCTTACTTCGGTTGCGCGGCTCTTACAGGTTTTTTCGCAGATGCGAAAGGGGCGAGGACGCCCAAGTTCCGTGCGCGGCGCCATGGCTCCGGTCATTTGTCCCTGAAACATCCGGATCATTGGATGACCGGCACTTTCATGCCTGCGGCCGGCATTGCCCGTCACCACGCCCCGTTGCCGGTCTGGCCATTGATGCTTCGAGGCAGTCGGGAAGCGGGGCGCCTGGCCGAGCCTTGCGAAACTGAAATGAATGGCGC
>Ga0209347_1005039_pt1 | contig 13008 bp, 13 predicted proteins | sample AutmiccommuBRH23_FD_187382 | JGI IMG/M metagenome (GOLD analysis project Ga0209347, IMG submission 187382) | Deep subsurface microbial communities from Mt. Terri, Switzerland - Autotrophic microbial communities BRH/23 (SPAdes) (version 2) | ecosystem: Environmental > Aquatic > Deep subsurface >... | reverse complement strand
TCGCGTTCGGTCTGGGTTGAACGCCCCGCTGCCGAATCAATAATGATGGCGCCATACATGCCGGTCTGTTCCTGCATCCCCGAATGCGAGTGATACCAGTAGGTGCCCGTCTGGGCCACCTTGAACTGGTAGACAAAGGTTTCCCCGGGGGCAATGCCCTTGAAGCTCACGCCCGGCACCCCGTCCATTCCGAAAGGCAGCAGAAGCCCGTGCCAGTGAATGGAGGTATCGACCGCCAGCGTGTTGGTAACGCGCAGGGTTACGGTATCGCCCTCACGCCAACGCAGCGTCGGACCGGGGACCGTGCCGTTAATGGTGGTGGCCATGCGCGGCGAACCGGTGAAATTCACCGGCGTCTCACCTATCGTAAGATTGACCTCCGTGCCTTCGAGTACCGGTACTGTACTCCGGGTCGTTTCTACGCTCCGCGCCCAGGACGGGCTGATGGCGGGTCCCAGGCCGAGCAACAGGCCACCTGCCGCAAGCCCCTGAACAAATCGGCGGCGCGGCAAATCAGGCAGTGCGATGACCGATTGCAGTGGATTGATCGAATTACGCTTCATAACGTGTTGCCTCCAAACTCAAATAATCGTTTCGCGAATAGGGTCTGCTCGGGTGTTGGCAACATCTTGCAATCACGTCCCCCACATAAAGCTGACCGGTTGATGACAAGTTTGTAATGCATTCCATCTTGGTCGGGAGCTGTGGCAGGATAGGCTCATCCATTACAGGCAGAGCGCCATGAAACTACTGATCGTAGAGGACGAACCCAAGACCGGCGACTATCTCAGGCAGGGCCTGACAGAAGCCGGTTTTGTGACCGATCTGGCCCGGGATGGGTGGGATGGACTCGAGCTTGCCAAAGCAGGGCATTATGACCTGATGATTCTGGATGTCATGCTGCCGGGGCTGAATGGCTGGCAGGTGCTGGAAGGCGTACGTCGGGCCGGAATCGATATGCCTGTGCTGTTTCTGACCGCCCGCGACCAGGTGGAAGACCGTGTCAAGGGGCTGGAACTGGGCGCTGACGACTACCTGGTGAAACCTTTTGCGTTTGCCGAACTGCTGGCCCGGGTCAGGAGTCTGGTGCGACGCGGACATGCCAGCCTGGAAGCCAACATCCTGAAAGCGGCGGACCTGGAACTCGACCTGCTTCGCCGTCGGGCCACCCGGGGACAACACAAGATCGACCTGACTGCCAAGGAGTTTGCGCTGCTGGAATTGTTTCTGCGACGCCAGGGCGAGGTGTTGCCGCGCAGCCTGATCGCGTCTCAGGTATGGGACATGAATTTCGACTCCGACACCAATGTCATCGATGTGGCGGTGCGCCGGCTGCGCGTCAAGATCGACGAGGCATTTGAACTCAAGCTCATCCACACCGTGCGCGGCATGGGGTATGTGCTCGAAACCAGCCTGGATGACGCCGCCGCATGAAGCCGCTTTCCCTCACCGCCCGCATCAGCCTGTTTTTTGCGGCTGCGGCGTGCGGCGTTCTGCTTGCAACAGGGTATTTTCTGGCGCACGTGATGGAATCCCATTTTGAGGAAGGCGACCGCCATGAACTCAACGGCAAGCTGGAACTGATCCAGAATCTGTTCAGGCATGCGCGCACACCCGGCGAGATCGACCAGTTGCCCTCGCAGCTCGACGATGCGCTGGTGGGTCACCATGGCCTGATGGTGACTGTCAGTGATCCCGCCGGCACGCCCTGGTATGCCACACCCGGGGCGGTTTTTCCGGCCGCCATGCTGAAAAACTGCCAAAGCCGCCCCGTCGACTGCAGCAAGGGCGCGCTCCAGCACTGGCAGCAGGCGGAAACAGGCTACCGCGGCATGGTGGTAGCCATCATGGCGGGCAACGGCCAGCCCTACACTGTGGTGCTGGGGCAGGATATCAAGCGGCATGAGGTGTTCATGGAAACCTTCCGCATCGTGCTCGCCATTGCCATTGCCCTGGCCACCCTGGCCACGGCGGGTCTGGGGTGGGGGGTGACCCGCTGGGGTCTGGCGCCGCTGCGACAGGTCACCGACATGGTCTCGGGCATCTCGGCCGAACATTTGCAAGACCGCCTGCCGGTCACCCATCTGCCTGCGGAATTGAAGCCGCTGGCCACCGCCTTCAATGCCATGCTGGCGCGCCTGGACGATTCCTTCCGCCGGCTTTCCGAATTCTCGTCCAATATCGCGCACGAATTGCGCACCCCCATTTCCAACCTGATGACGCAAACGCAGGTGGCGCTGTCCAGTGCGCGCGACAAGGATGCCTACAAGGAAATCCTCTACTCCAGCCTCGAAGAGTATGAGCGCATGGCGCAAATGGTGGGCGACATGCTCTACCTCGCCCAAACCGACAACGGCCTGCTCAAGCCGGGGCTGGAAAAAGTCAATCTGGCCGAAGAGACGCAGGGTCTGTTTGATTACTTTGAAGCCTGGGCCGAAGAGCGCGCCGTGTCGCTGACAATGACCGGCTCGGCCACCGTGCCCGGCGATCGTCTGATGTTGCGGCGAGCGCTGAGCAACCTCATTTCCAATGCCATTCGCCATACGCCGCCCGGACAACAGGTATGCGTCTCATTGAGCAGCCATGACGATCAGGCCACGGTCGTGGTCGAGAACCCCGGTCCGGAAATTGCTGCCGAACATCTACCCAAACTGTTCGAGCGGTTTTATCGTATTGATGCCTCGCGTCAGCGCAAGGGTGACGGGGCGGGCCTCGGGCTGGCCATCGTCAAGGCCATCATCGACGCCCATGAGGGCTCGGTCAGCGTCACCTCGACAGCGCAAGCCACCCGCTTCCGCCTCGGCCTCAAGACCCGTCCAACGTGACACGCATCCCACCCAGGCGAAATGTTGACGGCGATGCGCAATCAGCCATGCCCGACGTGATCCGTAAACCCGTGCCCATGCTCCCGGTTCTCTATTCGTTCAGACGCTGCCCCTACGCCATCCGCGCCCGTCTCGCACTGCATGCCAGCGCCACCGCCTACGAACTGCGCGAAATCCAGCTGCGCGACAAACCCGCCGCCATGCTGGCCGCCTCGCCCAAAGGCAGCGTGCCCGTGCTGGTGCTGCCGGATGGGCAGGTCATCGACGAAAGCTGGGACATCATGCAATGGGCGCTCAACCAGCACGACCCGCACAACTGGCTCGGTGATCATGGCCGCCATGTCGAAGCCGCAGCGGCACTGGTGCACATCAACGATGGCGGGTTCAAGATCGCCCTGGATCGCTACAAATACGCCGGCCGCCACCCCGAACACCCGCAAAGCCATTACCGAACCGAAGGTGAGCCGTTTCTGCGGCAACTCGAAGATCGACTGCATACCCATGCCGCTCTGTTAGGCAACCAGCCCACCATCGCCGATGCGGCAATTCTGCCTTTCATCCGGCAATTCGCGGGCGTGGACCCGGCATGGTTTGCCCGGTCGCCCTACCCAAAGCTGCGTAACTGGAACGCGGCGCTCAGCAATTCAACCCTGTTTACCACCGTCATGCTCAAGCATCCGGTGTGGCGAACCGGGGAGAAGCCTTTCATCGTGGGTGCTGAGGACATGAAATGCTTGCGGGCTGGGCTTGCTGAACCGCCTGGCTTCTAGGTGGCCGCTCGCTGGTGGCAAGGGGGCTTCGATCACGGCGCTTTAGCCTAGTGAGGGTTGAATAACCAACGATGCCCCTCGCTGCGCTCGCCCTGCGGGAACGCACGCAGCGCAACAGAACTCAGTACATCTTGTACGGCAAAAACTTGCCGTTCAGCACGATCTTGACTCTATCCCCCTTAGGGTCAGCTTCGCGCGAAATGTCCATTGAAAAATCAATCGCGCTCATGATGCCATCGCCAAACTCTTCATGGATGAGCGACTTGATCGTAGTGCCGTACACATGGATCAATTCATAGAAACGGTAAAGCAACGGGTCGGTTGGAATCGCTGTCGGCAGGCTGCCCTTGTATGGCACCATCTGCAGTTGTGCAATCACTTCGGGTGGCAACGCCAGCAACTTGCCGACGGCAGTGGCCTGCTTCTTGTCCAGTGTCATTTGCCCCAATAGCGCGGCGGTTGTCCATTCCTTGCTCTGGCCAACCTTCTTGGCGATGTCTGCCCACTTGAGGCCTTTCTTGTGTTTGGCGGCGAGGATGAGGTCGGTGACTTCTGTACGGTTCATGATGATCCTTAAGCATTAACGAGGTGAATATTGGGTTTGCCAACGGGCGGCGTGTGGTCGACTTTGGGTTCGGCTGGGGAAGCTGACTCGATCAGATCGGCCGGGTCGAACACAGTGGGCGAGCTCGGCGCATCGGGCGCGTCGCGCAGATTGCCGAATAGCTTGGAACGGCTCACCAGGAAATCGACCAGATGGTTTCGGATCGGATAGTAGTGAGGCTGTTTGTGAATGTGGCTACGGTCGCGCGGCCGCGGCAGGGTGTTGTTGACGATTTCAGCAATGCGGGCGTGCGGGCCGTTCGACATCAGCATGATGCGGTCGGACAGCAGAATCGCTTCGTCGACGTCGTGGGTGATCATGAATACGGTCTGCTGCGTTTCGGCACAGATCTTCAGCAGTTCCTCCTGGATCACGCCGCGTGTCAGCGCATCGAGCGCGCCAAATGGCTCGTCCATCAGCAGCATCTTGGGCTCGATGGAAAACGCACGCGCAATGCCGACGCGCTGCTTCATGCCACCGGAAAGCTGCGATGGCTTCTTGTGCTCGGCGCCTTTGAGGCCGACCAGTTCGATGTAACGCATGGCGTGTATGTACACTTTCGACCGGCTCCAACTCGGCCAGCGGGATTTCACGGCGAAAGAGACATTCTCCAGCACAGTGAGCCAAGGCATCAGCGCATGGCTCTGGAAGATTACGCCGCGGTCGAGGCTGGGGCCGGAGACTTCGCGCCCATCCATGAACACGTTGCCGGCGCTGGCGCTATCGAGGCCGGCAAGGATGTTAAGGATGGTCGATTTGCCGCAGCCGGAGTGACCGGTGACGCAAATGAATTCACCCTTGTGGATGCGGAAGTTGACGTGATCGAACACGGTGACGTCTTCCTCGCCGGTGGGGCTGGGGTAGATGCGCGCCAGGTTTTCGACCTGCAGGAAGGGATGAGTCGATGTGGTCATGCGTTTACTCCTGATACGCGACGCGCTTGCTGAGCACGCCAAAAATACTGTCGAGTGCCATGCCCACCACGCCGATCATCAAAATGGCGAACAGCACGTTGGTGAGCGACAGGTTATTCCACTCGTTCCACACGAAGTAGCCGATGCCGGTACTGCCGACCAGCATTTCAGCAGCGACGATGACCAGCCAGGCGATGCCCATCGAGATGCGCATGCCGGCGAGAATGGTCGGCGCGGCTGCCGGCAGGATGACCCGGAAGGCTTTACGCAACGGATTGACCTCCAGCGTGCGCGACACATCGAGCCAATCCTTCCGCACGTTGGCAACGCCGAGCGCGGTATTGATCAGCATCGGCCACAGCGAGCAGATGAAGATGACGAAGATCGACGAGGCCGATGCGTCCTTGATCGTGTACAAGGCCAACGGCATCCACGCCAGCGGCGAGATCGGTTTCAGCAACTGCACGTAGGGGTCGATCGCCTGGTAGAACACGCGCGAGTTGCCGATGACGAACCCGACAGGTATCGCTACCGCCGCGGCGAGGAAGAATCCGCCCAGCACTCGCACCAGAGAATACGCGAGCTGAATACCGATGCCCTTGTCGTTGGGACCGTTGTCGTAAAACGGGTCGGAGAGGTTCTCCCACACCGTCTGCGCCATTCTCGCCGGGGTGGGGAAGCTCGACGCCGCGTTGGCCGTCCCGCCACCCATCAGCGCGGCGTACTCGGGGTCGACCCCGGCCGCGACGACATGCGCTTCCGGCAGCGTCGCCAGCTGCCAAACCAGCAGGATCACCCCGAACAGCGCCAGCGACAGCAGGGTGGACTTTTGGTTGATTGAAAGTCGCTTTTTCATGAGCGTTTGATGGCGAAAGAGTTGACGTACTCAGCAGGTTTCGCGGGATCGAATACCTTCCCCATGATGGTGTGTTTCATGTAGCTCGACGCCGGCGCTTTCAGCCCGATCTCGGCCATACGCTTGCGAGCGTCGGTGGCGCGGAACACGTCCTCGGCAACGGCCTTGTAGTTGACGTCGCCCTTGATGTAGTTCCAGCGCTTGAGTTGTGTCAGGATCCACACCGCCATCGACTGCCAGGGAAAGGGATCGAAATCGACACGGTCGGGCACGTTCTTCACGTTGCCGAGACCGTCGGCGAAGCGTCCGGTCATCACCTGTTCCAGCACCGGAATGGGCTGGTTGAGGTAGTTGGCCGGCGCGATGGCCTCGATGATTTTCTTGCGGTTTTCCGGCTTGTGCGCGTAATCGGTGGCGCCGGCAATCGCACGGAACAGCGCAGCGTAGGTGTTGGGATACTCCTTGTAGAAGCCTTCCTTCACGCCGAAAGCGCAGCAGGGATGGCCGTCCCACAGATCGCGCGATAGGGTATGGATGAAAGCAAAGCCCTCGTACACCGCGCGCTGATTGAACGGCTCGGGTCCGAGGAAGCCGTCGATGTTGCCGGCGCGCAGGTTGGCCACCATATCCGGCGGCGGCATCATGCGCAGTTCGACATCCTTGTCGGGGTCGATGCCGTGCTCGGCCAGGAAGTAGCGCAGCAGCAGGTTGTGGATCGAGTAATCAAACGGCAGGCCGAACTTCATCCCCTTCCAGTCCTTGGGATTCATCTTGTCCTTGTGTTTGATATGCATGGTGATGGCCTGGCCATTGATGTTCTGGATCGTCGCAACATCGACTGCCTGCCTGGCCGATCCCAGTCCCAGTGACATTGCCAGCGGCATCGGCGACAGCAGGTGCGAGGCGTCGAATTCCTTGTTCTGCACCTTGTCGCGAACCACCGCCCAGCCGGCGGTTTTTTGCAGGCTGACGTTCAGACCTTCACGCTCGTAGAAGCCCATCGGCCCGGCCATGATGATGGGGGTGGCGCAGGTGATGGGCACGAAGCCGATCTTGAGATCGGTCTTTTCCAGCTTGCCTCTTTCGGCCGCCAGCGCCTTGGCCGCACCTATCGGTAACAGTGTTGAGATCGCAGCCATCGCGGTGCCCGTGCCGACCGCGCGCAAAAAATTTCGGCGTGCCTGGTCGTCAGGGAACAGGCCACGCATCACCGCCGACTCGACCACCCGCGACACACGGGCATCCTCGTTCTTCATGTCGGCCTCATGATCAGCCTGGCTATGATGGCGACCACAGCTGCAGCCTGCACGATGTAGTTGGGTGTCGGGGTCAAACGGATTATCAAAGCCGGACATAAGGTGCTCCTAATTGAATAAATAAAGTCATTTCAGTTACCGGTTCACTGCGCACCGTTTAATCTGCCCCACGCTTCGAAATGGTGCATGACTGTCCACTCGTCGCGTCGTGGTCATCCGTTGCCGGACCTTGTGAAACCAAGCGATCAGGTCAACTTCGATGCGATGTGTCGTGTTTCCACTTGTTTAGTAATCAGGAAGCGTGCCAGCACGAAAAAAACTCCTAACCAGATGATTCATATGCACTTTCATCAAAGCAGACATAAGCACGTGACACTGCTGGCCCGCTTCTTGATTACACAGTGTTGACAAATTGTTTTAAGGAACCCGCCATGACATCTGTATTGCAATTGCCGACCGAACGTTTGCAGAATGAGGAACTGCTGGTGATCCGTGAGTCGGCGCGATTGATGGGAAAGAGTCTGGAGCCCGGCCCGGTGATCCGTGAAATGCTGCACCTGATTTCGGAGTTTCTCGGGCTAAATCGTGGGCGCGTCGTGTTGCGGCAGCCGGGCGCAAACGACTATGCCATTCGCTATGCTTACGGCCTGACGAAGGAGGAGATCAAGCGCGGTATCTATCGCGCAGGCGACGGCGTAACCGGACGCGTACTGCAAAGCGGTGAGACCGCGATCGTTCAGGACATCGACGATGACCCGCACTATCTTGCACGCGCGGTCGATCGCGAGCGCCTGCCGAACGAGACGGTGAGCTTCATCGCGCTGCCGTTGCGTAGCGATGGCGAAGTGCTGGGTTTGCTGGGCGTACATCGCATCCGCGGACGTACGCGCGCGCTGGCCGATGACCTGCATATTCTCGAAATCATCGCCACGCTGGTCACCCAGGTCATCAAGCTGAACGATCGCGTGGCGGAACAGACCGCACGCCTGGAAAACGAGAATCGCGAGCTCAAATGGGCGCTCGAACGCGGCTCGCCGCAGCAGGCCACGCTCGGCATCGTCGGCGAATCGCCGGCCCTGCGCCACGCCTTGCGTCAGATCGAACAGGTATCGGGCACCGACGTAACCGTGCTGCTACTGGGCGAGTCGGGTACCGGCAAGGAGCTGTTTGCGCGCGCGCTGCACCTGTCGAGTCCGCGCCGCGATGAACCCTTCGTCAAGGTGAACTGCGGGGCAATTCCGGAAAACCTGTTCGAGTCCGAATTGTTCGGTTATGAAAAAGGCGCGTTCACCGGTGCCTCAACCGCCCGCGCCGGCTACTTCGAGCAGGCCAATGGCGGCACGTTGTTCCTCGACGAGATCGGTGACCTGCCCCTGTCCATGCAGGTAAAGCTGTTGCGGGTGCTGCAGGAAAAATCACTGCAGCGCGTGGGCGGCCGGCGCGAGACGACAATCGACGTGCGTATAGTCGCCGCCACCAACCTCGACCTGCAGCAGCAGGTGAGCACCGGACGCTTCCGCCTCGACCTCTATTACCGCCTCAACATCATTCCGATCCGTCTGCCCGCCTTGCGCGAGCGCGTCGAGGACATTCGCCCGCTGGTGCGCCACCAACTCAACCTCATCAGCCAGAGTTACCAGCGAAATGTCGGGCTGACCCCGGATGCGATGGAACGACTGTCCGGCTACACCTGGCCTGGCAATATCCGGCAGCTGCGCAATGTGCTGGAGCGGCTGGTTCTGCTGGCCGAAGGCGCATCGATATCGGCGCACGAAGTTGAACGCGTCATCCATAGCGAGGCAATCAGTTCACCCGATGCTGCCGCACACTTCAGCCCGCCACCCGCCGGCACGGTGCGCCCCTACCTCCCTGCGCAGTCACACGACCGTCAACAAATCGAGCAGGCTTTGGGGCAGACCCACGGCAACAAGTCGCGTGCGGCGCAGATTCTTGGGCTGACGCTACGCCAGTTGAACTACCGCATGAAAAGACTGGAGATGGCCTAGACCAAGCTGACAATTGTTGACAATTTGTTAGCGTGACCATACCGAACAAACAAGGAATAAATCCTTATTTCTTTTAATTTCAATGGCTTGACTAAGTTTTCCGCAGTTGGCATGGGAATCGCATTACAGGGCATGTCGGTTTCCGATTCAACCATCCAAGGAGTTAAGCCATGTCTGAAGTTGTTGCCCTGAAAACCCAATCGGTACTTGAGCCCATCGATGGCGAGGGGCTTGCCGCCCTCGCCGCCAAGGGCAAGGCGAACCCGCAATCGATCGTCACCCTTAAAGCGAAGACCGTATGCGAGAACAAGTTCCGCAACCTCACCTATGTCCGTAATCTGGAAGCGCACGTCATTGACGAGCCGCCGCACCTGCTGGGCGACGACACTGCGCCCAATCCCTCAGAGGCGGTGCTCGCCACCCTGGGCTCCTGTCTGTCTGTCGGCCTGCATGCCAACGCTGTTGCGCGCGGCATTGTCCTGACCAAGCTCGAGCTTGAACTCGAAGGTGACATCAATGTGACCGCCGTATGGGGCGTAGGCGACGTCGATCCGCTGAAGAAGCTTGGCTTCACCGATGTTCGCGTCAAGGTGATCCTGGAAGGCAATGCAAGTGAGGAAGAATTGCAAGCGCTGGTTGCGCATTCCAACGCCTGGTCGCCGGTGGCCAACACGCTACGCAATCCGGTTATCGTCAGCGTCGAGCTGGCCTGAACTGCCCAACACTTTGGAGCGCATCATGTCTTTATCCGCACTCGCACCTGTCATCGCTGATTCAAACGCTGCGCTATTGCCAGGGCTTGCTGAATTGATCGCAGCCGAACTGGCACCCAATGTGGTCGACATCGACCTCAAGGGCATTTATCCAGGCAACTTTCTCAAGCAGCTCGGCGCACTCGGCGGGTTGGGCAGTCTGACGCCAGTCGCGCATGGCGGCACGGCGTTTGGCCTCAGGCATGCCATTCAACTGATCGAGGAAGTCTCGAAGGAATGCGTATCGACCGGCTTCCTGCTGTGGGCAGAATATGCATTGCAATGGTATGTGATCAACAGTTCCAGCACGACGCTCGCAGCCGAGATGCTTCCCAGAATGACGCGCGGCGAGGTGCTCGGGGGAACCGCGCAGTCAAACAGTATGAAATCCTGCGTCGGCATCGAGGAAGCGCGCTTGAAAGCCAAGCGAGTGGAAGGCGGCTACCTCATCAACGGCGTGTTGCCTTGGGTATCGAATATTGGCCCCGAGCACTACTTCCACATGGGGGCCACCCTGCCCGATACACCCGGGCTGGTGATCGGGCTGATACACGGCAGTACGCCCGGCCTGACGCTGTCGCAGAACGCGCACTTCATCGGCATGGAAGGCACCAATACCTTTGCCTGCCAATTCCGCGATGTCTTTCTGACAGATAGCCGTGTGGTATGCCATCCGCATGAATTCAACGCCTTCCGCGACCGCACCAAGTCCGCCTTCATCCTGCTGCAGATGGGCATGGGCCTCGGCCTGATTGATGCCTGCGTGGCGATGATGAAGCGCGCCGACAAGCAGTTCGGCCACGTCAATCGCTTCCTTGATGTGCAGGCCGATGCGCTGGAAGCCGAACTCGAGGCCGCCCGCACTGCGACCTATGCACTGGCGGATAAAATCGAACGCGACGGCAGCGCTCCGCACGTGCAGGAAACGCTGCAACTGCGGCTCGTCGGCAGCGAGCTCAGCCTGAAGGCCGCCAATGCAGCGATGCTTCATCTGGGCGCCAAGGGCTATTTGTCGAACAACGCTGCACAGCGGCGGCTGCGCGAAGCCTACTTCATCGCCATTGTGACCCCGGCCATCAAGCACTTGCGCAAGGAACTGCACGAATTCGATACAGCCGCCTGTACGCTGTCGCCCACCGAGCGGGGAGTCGAATGATCCGCTTTGCGGTTTCCTTCAGTGTCGACGAGGCGGCGGAAAAACTCATTGCCGCCATTGACGCCTATCCGTTGGGTCTGGTCGCGCACGCCAACGGCCAGGGCAACTGCGCAAAAAAAGGGATTGTCGTGCCGGCTGACCAGATACTCGAAGTGTTCCGCCCGGACTACGCCGTCAGAGTGTGGATGGCGGAAAAATCCGCCGGCATCGACATCCCGCTGCGCATTCACCTCTACGAAGCCGACGGCCGTACCTGGGTCGCATATCGCACCGCGACCGAAACCTTCAAGTCCTATATCAACCCACAGCTCGATGTGCTGGGGGGCGAACTGGACGTCATTTTCAAGCAACTGCTATCCACGCTCGACACAGGACGTTTGCCATCATGAATCTCTCTTCTCCGCAGCCCATCCCCGAATCCCCTGCCCTCTTTCGCAAATGGACCTGTACCGTCTGCGACTACGTTTACGACGAAGCGCTTGGCGACCCCAACCACGGTCTGCCACCAGGAACGCGCTACGAGGCCATTCCCGACAATTGGAGCTGCCCGGATTGTGGCGTCACCAAGGCTGATTTCTACTGTTTTAATGAGTGAGCTTGTTTTGTAAGCTTACGAGCTGCAATATCCGATTTGGCAACACGGGGCGAACCCGTTGTCATCAACAAGCAAAGTCACAGGATGCAGGATTGATCGCGGAGCAAGCTTCAAAAGGTGATGGCGGTTGGAGGGGGATAACCGCCATTCCTATCACACGGGTTTTAAGGGGTGACGGACAGATAGCCGGATTTTTGCAAATCCACAAGGGTGGTGATGCCGGATTCGACAATCCGGCTATAGGGAAGAATATCGTGGGGCGTATAGCCTTTCCCCTTCATCGCCACTGCACACTCGTACATCACAACGCCGTCCTAGTTCAATGCATCGAGTATCGCGCGGTTCGGGTTGCCTTTGGGATGCGGCTGCTTGACTTTCTGGTCGTAGGCCGCGTCGGTCAGGAGCAACTGGGCGCCATCGCCTCTGAATACCATCACGATTTCGTAATCCTTGCCCTGTTTCATGCCCAGGGCCTTATATTGATCATGAAGATTCTTGGTGGCTAGCACCTGTTTGCTTACGCCGTTAGGCACGGCGTCGGTGTAGTTGATCTGGACAACCACCTTGAGTCCGGTCTGGTGGACAATCTGCAGAGGCGGCTTGGTGTTGTTTGGTGAACTATTGCTCGGCTCGGCGTAAGCAACAGGCGACAAGCCGAATGTCGAGAAGAGGAGAACGCCCGCAATGACACGGTTAAGCCACTTGATACGCTTGTGCATGATTTCCCTTTGCTGTTGATAGCGAGTACAGCCCATTGCCGTACCCAGCCTATTTCAATGAAATGCTATTTCTGTTGCATCCAGATTTTAGTGTCGGGGAAAGCCCATTGGTTCCCGCGAGCTACACAATCAGGCGGCCCCAGCCGCGGAGAATACCCATGAAGATTTTTCCCGCGGACCGGGCGATTCGATAATCAAACGCCCCAGCGGCCAATGCAGGATGCTCAATCCCTGCCTTGTTCCACCAGCAAACCCTGCCGAGCAAACAACCACAATTGCTGGTTCGTGCGTTCGCGGACATGCGCCCACGATGGCGCCAATCCCATCTCGGCCAAGGTGGCCTGCATCAGGATGGCGAGTTCATCGACGGTGCGGCGACCGTCCAGCATACCCAGCAGCGTGCGCGCAGGGACGTCCAGATCCAGGGTCACGTGACGTATGCCGCTGACCACCCAGCCAGGTGAACGCGCCTGCAATCGGGCCAGGCTATGCGCGCACGGATATTCACCAGGGCTGCCCGCCGCCGAACCGGCGCTGAGGCAGGGCATCACGCCA
>Ga0209347_1005038_pt1 | contig 13010 bp, 13 predicted proteins | sample AutmiccommuBRH23_FD_187382 | JGI IMG/M metagenome (GOLD analysis project Ga0209347, IMG submission 187382) | Deep subsurface microbial communities from Mt. Terri, Switzerland - Autotrophic microbial communities BRH/23 (SPAdes) (version 2) | ecosystem: Environmental > Aquatic > Deep subsurface >... | reverse complement strand
ACCCGGCAGATGGACTCTTATTACCCAATGGCGGTATTAATATCCGACAAGGAAACTGATTGAGCGCGCTTTCCTTGTTGTCTATGATATAATATCCAGGTGAGGTGTTAGTTACAATGAAAATTGCTGTTATAGATGGCCAGGGTGGCGGTATCGGCAAGCATATCATGGACAGGCTCAGGCGTGAACTGCCCGATGATACTGAGTTTTTGGCCCTGGGAACCAACGCGCTGGCTACCTCGGTGATGCTCCGCTCCGGGGCTAACGAAGGCGCCACAGGAGAAAACGCCGTGGTGTTCAATGCCCCGCGAGTGGACATTATCGTAGGGCCGGTTAGCATCATGTTTCCCCATGCCATGTCCGGCGAACTGACTCCGGGCATGGCCGAAGCTGTTTCCGCCAGCCCCGCCCCCAAGTTTCTTCTTCCCCTGGCCCGGGCGGGAGTGAATATAGTAGGGCTAAAGGCTGAGCCACTGCCCCATCTGGTGGACGAACTAGTACGAAAAGTCAAGGAATTTGTGGTCCGTTAGTTTCTTCAATGAAGTCATTGGTGAGGGGTTTAGCTTATGAATGGAGGATGAGTTTTGGCGCCCGGAAAAATTATTTTGGTTACCGGCGGTGCGCGCAGCGGTAAAAGCGAGGTGGCGGAACAGTTAGCCGACGCTTATTCCGGCCGGGTCACCTACCTGGCCACTGCCGGGGTTTACGATGATGAAATGAGCCACCGGGTAGAAAAACACCGGGAGCGGCGGCCTAATCATTGGGTTACAGTGGAGGAGACCCACTGGCTGGCCCGGGCGCTGATGGCTGTTCCACAAGGTTCCTGCGTGCTGGTGGATTGTTTAACTTTATGGATTACCAATCTATTACTTGATGAGTCCCTGCCCCCCCAAGGAGCAGTGGAAACCGATCAGGAAGAGTACATCATCAGCGAGACCGTGCGGGTGCTGGAAACGGCTCGCAGCAGGGAACTGATGCTGATACTGGTCAGTAACCAGGTTGGCTGCGGTGTGGTTCCGGACAACCGGCTGGGCCGGTTGTTCCGTGATGTTGCCGGGCGGGTTAACCGGCAGGTGGCCGCTCTGGCCGACCGGGTTTATCTGGTTACCGCCGGAATACCGGTAGAGCTTAAAAGCCTGGCTGCAAAAATCGGGCGGGAGGAGATATAATGCCGGCTAAAACAATCATGATACAAGGAACGGCTTCACACGCCGGTAAAAGTATTTTAACAGCGGCTCTGTGCCGAATTTTTTTCCAGGATGGTTACCGGGTAGCGCCTTTTAAGTCTCAGAACATGGCCTTGAATTCTTTCGTTACCGCCGACGGCGGTGAAATGGGCCGGGCCCAGGTGGTTCAGGCCGAGGCGGCGTGTATTCCACCAACGGTGGAAATGAACCCCATACTACTGAAACCAACCGGGGAATCCGCTTCACAGGTGGTGCTGCTGGGCCGTCCGCTGGATAATTACACCGCCCAAAGCTACCATAATGAGCTGGCCGGGAAGCTGTGGGATGTGGTTGCCCAAACCCTGGACTCATTACGCCAAAAATTCGATATCGTGGCGATCGAGGGGGCCGGCAGTCCGGCGGAAGTTAATCTGCAGGATACCGAAATAGTTAACATGCGGGTAGCCCGGGAAGCCGGCGCGCCGGTGCTGCTGGTGGCGGATATCGACCGGGGAGGCGCTTTGGCATCTGTGGTGGGTACCCTGGAGTTGCTGGAACCCGATGACCGTAAACGGGTGAAGGGTATTATTATCAACAAGTTTCGCGGCGATGTCGGACTGTTCCAACCCGCCGTCGACTTCCTGGAACGCCGGACCGGGGTGCCCGTACTGGGCGTAGTGCCTCATTTTCATGATCTGTACATCATGGACGAGGATTCGGTTTCCATGGAAAGAAAGAACTACCGGACCTCCGGCGCCGGTAACAAGGTGGAAATTGCGGTGCTGCGTACGCCCCGGATATCTAATTTTACCGATTTTGACCCCTTCGAGAGTGAGCCCGATGTACATATGCGCTACGTGGGCCGGGATAACCCGCTGGGTGAGCCCGACATGGTAATTATTCCGGGCAGCAAAAATACCATTGAGGATCTGATGTACCTCAAACAAACGGGCCTGGCCGGCGAAATCGTGCGCTTGGCCCGCCAGGGGGTGCCGGTGGTTGGCATCTGCGGCGGTTTTCAAATGCTGGGCACCGAACTGTTCGATCCGGACCGCACCGAATCAGCCATCGAGCACATGTCCGGGTTGGGTCTGCTGGACATGAAGACAACCTTTGCCCGGGATAAGGTTACCTCCCAGGTACGCGCCCGGGTAGCCGGGGCGGGTGAATTCCTGGGTGGTTACAGCGGTGAACTGGATGGTTACGAAATACACATGGGACGCACCGACCTGGGCCCCGGCACGAAAAGCGCCTTTCTAATCAGCACCAGTTCCGGGAAGGAAGTGAACCTGCCCGACGGGGCCGAAAATGCCGAAGGTAATGTGTGGGGCACTTATATCCACGGAGTGTTCGATGCCGACGGCTTCAGACGGCAGATCATTAACCTGCTGAAGCGCCGTAAAGGTATTAACGATTTGGAACATCAGCCTTTGGTCAGTGCCGTGGAACGGCGGCAGCAGGGATACGACCAGTTGGCCGATCTGGTCCGCGCCAGCCTGGACATCAAAATGGTCTATCATCTGCTTGGATTGTAAAACTCATGGAGATATTCTTTTTACAAGCTATACTTGGCTACATTATCGATATTGTGGTCGGAGATCCGCCCCGGCTGCCGCACCCGGTGGTGCTAATCGGCAACAGCATTGCCCGGTTGGAGAGGGTGGCCAGAAAAATATTTCATTCGCCCGCGGGGCTTAAGGCGGCCGGCGTAATTTTGGCCGCCACTGTCACGGTGGGCAGTTTTGCGGTCACCGCCCTGCTGCTTGATGTCTTGCGGGAGGTAAGCTATTGGCTGTTCCTGCCGGCCGGCGCCTGGCTGGTGTCCACAACCATTGCTACCAAGGGGCTGGCCGTGGCGGCCGGGGAAATAAAACAGTTGCTGGCCGTGGGGGACCTGCAGGGGGCCCGCCGGCAGGTCGGCATGATCGTGGGCCGGGATACCGGTGACATGGATAGCGGGGAGGCGGCCCGGGCCACCGTGGAAACAGTGGCGGAAAACTACGTCGATGCCGTGGCAGCCCCCCTTTTTTATGCTTGTCTGGGCGGACCGGCGCTGGCTATGGCTTACCGGGCCGTGAACACGCTGGATTCGATGCTGGGCTATAAAAATGAAAAATACATCCACCTGGGCTGGGCTTCAGCCAGGCTGGACGATCTGGCCGGATACGTGCCGGCCCGTCTGGCGGGGGCCATGCTGCTTTTTGCCGCCTGGCTATCCAACCGGGATTGGAGACGGGCTTGGCGGGCCTGGCGCAGGGACGCCGCCTTTCACCCCAGCCCCAACAGCGGCATTCCGGAATCAGTGATGGCTGGTGCGCTGGGCATCCAATTGGGCGGCCGAAACGTATACGGCGGGGTGGTTTCCCACCGCGCGTTCATGGGTGAGCCCGGTGAAGCGATGCGGCCGGACCATATTAACCGGGCTATTGACATGCTGTACCTGGGAGCACTGGCTGCGGCACTGGGGGCACCGGTTTTTTGGCTGACGGTCCGGTGGGTTTGGACGGGCCTGGTGCCCTGATGCGGAAAGGAGTATCAACCAGTGGGGAATTATCCACGCATATTGATTGCCGGCACCCATAGTGGAGCGGGCAAGACAACTATAGCAACCGCCGTGATGGCTATGCTGAGCGGCGCGGGTTTAAAAGTACAGCCCTTTAAGGTGGGGCCGGATTATATTGACCCGGGGTTTCACCAGGTGGCCACCGGGCGGACTTCCAGGAACCTGGATACTTTTTTTCTTGGCGCCTCCGGGGTGCGGGAAGTTTTCCAGCGTTCAGCCGCAGACGCCGATATCAGTGTCATTGAGGGCGTAATGGGCCTTTACGACGGTATTGGCTCCGGGGGTGAGGGCAGTTCAGCCCGGGTGGCGGAATTACTGCAATGTCCGGTGCTGTTGGTTGTGGACGCCCGATCCATGGCGGCCAGTGCCGCGGCGGTGGTCTGGGGTTTCGCCCATTTGCCCGGGGGTGTGCCCCTGGCCGGTGTGATTTTGAACCGGGTAGGCGGGCCTCGGCACCTGGAAGTGCTTAAGGCCGCCATTGAGGGCCAAACAGGGGTGCCGGTGGTGGGCGGGATTCCAAGGCATCTGGACCTCCAGATGCCGGAAAGACACCTGGGCCTGGTGCCCAGTGTGGAAACCGAAACCGTGAAACAACTGGTCCAAACCCTGGCCCGCCGGGTGACCCCGCACCTGGCGGTGGAAAAAATCGTCGGGTTGGCCAAAATTGTCCGGCCCACCATGGTTAAGCCGGAAATCTTCGCTGTCGAACCGGTCGGACGCGTGCGCCTGGGCATAGTCCGGGACAGGGCCTTTAACTTTTATTACCAAGACGGGTTGGATCTGCTGCAGGCTTTGGGGGCCGAGCTGGTTTACTGCAGTGCCCTTGATGACCGGGCGCTGCCGCCGGACCTGGACGGTTTGTACATCGGCGGTGGTTTTCCGGAAATGTTCCTGGAACAGCTCGGGGACAACCGTTCTTTTTTGGCCGATCTCAAGTTGCATATTGCCCGGGGCCTGCCAATATTCGCTGAATGCGGGGGGTTAATGTACCTTTGCAACAGCATCATTGATTTTACCGGGCGGGAGTGGTCCGGTGCAGGTATCCTGCCGGTTCGCTGCCGTATGGAAAAGAAAAGGGTGGCCCTGGGTTATGTGACGGCAACGGCACTGCATAACAACGTACTGGTTCCCGCAGGCACCGAACTGCGGGGGCACGAGTTCCATTACTCCAGCATTGAAGGGGCCGGGCTTACGCCGGCCTATAACCTGTGCAAGCCCGGCAGCAATGACGGAAAGCGGGACGGCCATGTAGCCGGCAATTTGTTGGCCACCTACCTGCACATTCATTTCGCAGGCTCACCCGGGGCAGCCCGGGGATTGGTAAAATCGTGTACCACGTATCGCCGCTGGAGGAAGGAAAATTGAAAAGTTTTTTCTTTGCTCTTCAACACCTGACCAGAATAAGAATATATAACGGTGCATTTGACGACCGTTCCTTCGGCCGGTCTCCGGTTTTTTTCCCCGTTGTGGGTTTAATCCTGGGCCTGTTGCTATGGCTGGCCAAGTTGGTTTTTGATATTATTTTCCCCGGCCCGCTGGTGGCCGCACTATTGGTGGTGACCATGGCGGTGCTGACCGGGGGTATTCACCTGGACGGTTTCATGGATACCATGGATGGCGCATTAAGCGGCCGTTCCCGGGAAAAAAAACTGGAGATCATGAGGGACAGCCGGGTGGGAGCTTTTGGTGCGTTAAGCCTGGCCTGCCTGCTGCTGCTCAAGTATTCGGCATTGATGACTATGCCTGAAGATTATTTTGTTGCGGCCATAATCATGGCCACTGTTATCAGCAGGTGGGCGATGGTGTACGTGGTGGCTCAATTTCCATACGCCCGGCGGGAAGGCCTGGGCGAACTGGTGGCCAAACACACGGGCAACCGGGAACTGCTCACGGCAACCGCCTGTACGGTGGTCATTTGTGTTGCGGCTGCGGGGCCGGGCGGACTGGTTTTGCTGCTGGGCGCCTGGTGCTGGGCGCATTTGTTCGGGCGCTGGATGACCGCCGGGTTGGGTGGTGTGACCGGTGATGTGTACGGGGCCACGGCCGAATTAACCGAACTTTTAATCTACCTGCTGATTTTTCCCGTGTTCGGCCTGTTACCTGCGGTTTTGCGGCAACCAGGACTGTATTGGTGTATTACCCGACCGCTGTAAGGAGGTAGGAATTTTTTATGATCCATACGGAATACCGCCACGGAGGGGATATCTTCGGAGCGGCCCGGAATATGGGCGGGTCTGTGGGGGATATTTATGATTTCAGTGCCAACATCAATCCGCTGGGTCCTTCGCCGCTGGCGCTGGCGGCCATAAAGGATAACCTTGGCCTGATCCAGCATTACCCCGATCCGCGCTGCAGCGAATTAAGGCGGGCACTGGCCCTTTACCTGGGCATACCTGAGGAAAATATGCTGCCCGGTAACGGCGCATCAGAATTGATTTACCTGTTGGCCAGGGTAATCGGCTGCCGGCAGGTGGTGGTGCCCCAACCCACTTTTATTGAGTACGCCGAAGCGGTCACTGCCGCCGGGGGCACGGTAACTGCCGTTCCCATGCGTGAGGATAACGGATTTGCGTTGCCGGTGGTAAGCCTCAAACGGGAATTAAAAAAAGCCGATGCGGTATTCATCTGCAACCCCAACAATCCCACCGGCAGAGTGGAAAAGAACGCCGTGCTGCGTGCAATTGTCGAAGAGGCCACCCGGGAAGACAAAACAGTGGTGGTGGACGAAGCTTTTATGGATTTTGTATCGGATGCCGACCAGTGTTCGGTACTGCCGCTGCTGCCAAAAAATCCGGGTCTGGTGGTGTTGTACTCAATGACTAAATTTTTTGCCATCCCCGGTTTGCGGCTGGGTGTGCTGATTGGTTCGGTGCCGTTGATCAAAAAACTGGAGGCTTTAAAAGACCCCTGGAGTGTCAATCTGCTGGCTCAGGTGGCCGGAACGGCGGCTCTGTCGGATCGGGAATACATGGTCCAAACCAGACAGTTGGTGAAACAGGAACGGGAATTTCTATACCGGGCGATATCATTAATCCCGGGGCTATCGGCATTTAAAGCTGAAGCCAACTACTTACTAATCAAGATCAGCCGGGACACTATAAATTCCATCCAATTAGCGGCCCAAACCGCCCTAAGGGGTGTGTTGGTAAGGGATTGCTCCACTTTCGACGGTATGGGCGACCGGTACATCAGGGTGGCGGTCAGGTCGCGCCGGGAGAACGTGGTGCTGCTTGAAGCCCTGCGAGGGGTAATGGAAGGGGTATAAAATGGGTTGCAGGATCTATTTAGTCAGGCATGGAGAAACGATTTGGAACAAGGACGCCAGGTTTCAGGGCCGGGCGGATATCCCGCTCAGCCCGCAGGGTATGGAGCAGGCCCGGGCGCTTGGCCATCGTCTAAAAGAGCATCGGTTTGGTGCGTTTTTCTCCAGCAGTCTATCCCGGGCCAGGTTAACCGCCGAATTAGTCGCCGAACCGCAAGGCCGGCCGGTTGCGGTTGAGGTTGCCAAAGGGTTGGATGAGCTCAGCTTTGGTGATTGGGAAGGTTTAACGATTAAGCAAATCAAGGAGCAGTATAGCGATGAATTAGCGGCCTGGTGGGCCAGACCGCTTGACACGAGGATCCCGGGCGGTGAGACTCTCGCCGAACTGGCGGAACGCTCCACTGCCGCCTTAAAGGCAATTGTAGATCAACATCCTGATGAGCATGTGGTGGTGGTTGCACACGGTGGGACCATCAAAAGTGTCGTGGGTACGGTGCTGGGCCTGGACTTGAATCAATACTGGCGTCTGCGCCAGGATAACGCATCACTGACAATTATCGATTTTTACGGCTGGGATAAGGCGATCCTGATGCTGTATAACGATATCAGCCACCTTGGTTCGGGACTGGTACCTCCGGTACCCCGATAAGGAAGCTAAGGCATTTGTCATTCCCACCCCTTTCGGCACATATATTGGGACAAGGTGATCATTGCCGGGGGAGGTTGACAAATGGAAACCTTTGGTCATAAAACCGTACTGATCTTCTTTACATCTTTGGGTATGATGCTGGGCGCATCGGTGGTGGGTTCTCTTGCCGCAGTGCTGGTGGGCGAACCGCCGATCGGCACTTTGCTCAAGTTGGCCCGGGAGATTAAAATATGGGCCATTGTGGCGGCGATAGGGGGCACTTTTTCCACTTTCGAAGTGCTGGAGTCCGGCCTTTTCCAAGGCGAAGTGCGGGCAGTGATTAAACAATTGCTATATATAATCTGTGCCCTGGCCGGTGCGCAGTTTGGGCACTACCTGTTGCTTACCTTAGCAGGCGAAACAAAATGAAACGATTAATGCCCAAGGTGGCGATATTCGTTCTGGGTATTATTGCCGGCGCTTCTTCCACCAGCCTTTTTCTAGGGGACACGGTGGACGCGCTATATGTGGAAAACAGATTGTTAAAACAGCAGCTGACCACAACGGAAAATGATTTAAAACAGTTGGAGGAAAAAAAGCAAACCTCCAGGCGAGTGGTAACCAAAATAAGTACCCGGGTGACGTTTGCTGAAGAATGCGATTTAACAGATTATGAAAGAAGCACTGCCGAGCTGCAGGTAGAGCAAAACGTACGGAAATGGTTGCAGCTGATTCTGGGTCAGGAATTGGAGACGGTTAACTACCAACTGGTACCCCGGATTATTGACAACAGGGAGATTGAAGTGGAGGGTAAAAAAATAGGGCTTCAAGTCGAGCTGGTGGTGATTTCTGAAAACTTGATGGTGTACATTGAAGTGCTGCCGGTTAAAGAGCGGTTATAAATAATGAAAGGCCGGTCCGGGCATTCTATCTTTAAAAAAGGAGTGTCCGCCAAGTGGAAGAATTCATCCGTTCAAGAGTGCCCTGGAGCACCGAACCAAGTTTGAAGTTTAAAGCCTCAGAAGTTGGCATAGATCATGATGACTTAATAGAAGGGATAAAAGTCGGCAAATCAGATGTTGAAATGGCGGAAGAATTTGACGTGACCGAGACCTTGATTCAAAACCTGCGTGACCACTTCATGCGTCACGGGCTGGGTTCCATAATGGGCCAAGACTGACAACAAAATATCTCCCCTTGTCCCGGCCAGGTATGCTATAATTAAAAAATATACTTTGCAAGGAGTCTGCATGAGGGGAGTGAGGGGACATATTTCCTGAGAAATTCGGCCAACAGGGATTAACTTTTGATGACGTGCTGCTGGTTCCGGCAGCGTCGGAAATTTTGCCCCGCGACGTTGTTGCAGCCACCCGGCTGACTAAAAAAATAGGCTTAAACGTCCCCCTGATGAGCGCCGGAATGGATACGGTCACCGAATCCCGGATGGCTATCGCCATGGCCAGGGAGGGCGGCATCGGGGTAATCCACAAAAATATGCCCATAGAGCGCCAGGCTATGGAAGTGGACCGGGTAAAACGTTCGGAGCATGGTGTCATATCGGATCCCATTTATCTGGGGGCGAACAATTACGTCAACGAAGCGCTGGTGTTAATGGAACGCTACCGTATATCCGGTGTGCCGGTGGTGGAAAACGGTAAACTGGTGGGTATCCTGACCAACCGCGATCTTCGTTTTGAAAGGGACCTGGATAAGTTGGTGGGTGACGCCATGACCAAGATTAATCTGGTTACGGCACCCGTGGGCACAACTTTGGAACAGGCCAAAGAAATTTTACAAAAGTATAAGGTTGAAAAGTTACCCATTGTGGATGATGACTTCAACCTCTGCGGTTTGATCACCATCAAAGATATTGAAAAGGCAAGGCAATTTCCATTATCGGCCAAAGACGACGGCGGCAGGTTGTTGGTGGCCGCCGCGGTCGGAGTATCCGCCGATATTATGGAAAGGGTAGAGGCATTAATCACTGCCAGAGTCGACGCCATAGTTATTGACACTGCGCATGGCCATTCCCGCGGTGTATTGAAGGCGGTGGAGCAAGTCAAAAACCAGTACCCCGACTTGCAGGTCGTTGGCGGCAACGTGGCTACACCGGAGGGTACCCGGGATCTGATCATGGCCGGTGTTGACGCGGTGAAGGTGGGTATCGGCCCAGGCTCCATCTGTACCACCAGGGTGGTGGCAGGCGTGGGTGTACCGCAGATTACCGCTGTTTATGATTGCGCCCGGGAGGGTGCCAAGCACGGCATACCGATTATCGCCGACGGCGGTATCAAGTACTCCGGGGATGTGGTTAAAGCCATCGCCGCCGGTGCCGACGTGGTTATGCTGGGCAGTTTGTTGGCCGGCTGCGAAGAGAGCCCCGGGGAAATGGAAATTTACCAGGGCCGCAGTTACAAAGTGTATCGCGGTATGGGCTCGCTGGGAGCAATGAGAGAAGGCAGCAAGGACAGGTACTTCCAGGAAAACGAGTCCAAATTGGTGCCCGAAGGGGTTGAGGGCCGGGTTCCTTACCGGGGCACCCTGGCGGATTCAGTATTTCAATTAATTGGCGGACTTCGCGCGGGCATGGGTTATTGCGGCACCGCCACCATCGAAGACCTGAAGACCAAGACCAAGTTCGTTCGCATCACCGCTGCGGGCTTGCGGGAAAGCCATCCCCATGATGTGGTGATTACCAAGGAGGCGCCCAACTACAGCCTGCGTTAATTAAATTAACTAATCAACGGTAAGCTAAGCCGGTCTCAGAGCACATGAGACCGGCTTTTTGCGTCCCTTTATTGCCGCAACTTTGAAAAAAGTAATGAAATAGCATAATTATAGACCGAAATAATACAGCGTGATTATATAAGGAAAATAATTACAATTATTTATAAAAATGGGAAGGATTTTAGAATAAAGTAATGAATTATTATATATAACTAAAATTTGGTATTTAATATTTAATTAGGTGGTGGCACGGTTGAGCGGCAAATTGAACTCCCTGACGGATGTTCTAAAAAAGACGTTGTTCTTCTTTGAAACGTTGTCGGTGGCGGAATTGATTCCCTATGTGCACCGGCAAATGCTGGCGGATTACAGCCCGGAACAGGTGGAGGAAAAGGTTCACCTTTGCCTGGTGCAGCACCAGTGTTTCACCAGTGAAGACCGATATATCTGGACCTTGAACCTGGAAGGTCAAAGGGATAACGACAAACTCTACAATTTACTTCTGAAAAAGCAAAAACCTCTGAGCCTGAACGAAATGACCCAAAACGGTACCGGAGGTAAGAAAAAACGCAAACCGGTTTCGGAGACGGCCAGCCTGATCAGTGACGGTAGGTTCGTGCAGCTGGCCAACGGTTACTGGGGCCTCACCGAGTGGGAAGTGGAAACGGGGCACTACTCGCTGCGGCACCTAATTGTAAAGGCTTTAAAACTGCATCCCACCGGCCTGTCCCTGACCCAACTGGCAGAAGTGGTGGGCAAATGGAGAGTTACCTCAGTCATTGAAATTAAAGGCGTGCTGGCCAAATTTCCGTACTTCGAGGAAATTGGCAACGGCGTCTGGTGTTACAATGCCGAAACCAGGGTAATCCATGACCGGGTTTTAAAACGGTATCTGGAGGCATTGAAAAGGCAGCGGGAGCGGTGGCACCGGGACCAGGAACGCTGGGAACGCCGCGTGGAAGGAATGAAAAAACAACTGGACGAAGTCTCCGCGGCCCAACGGGAAGCTGCCGCCGCGCTGGCTTTACGCCGGGAAGATGTAAACCGCTATGACCAGGTAGTCACCCAGATGGCCGAAAAGGATTTACTGTTGGCGCTGCGCAAAAAAGAAATTTACCGCTACAAGGAGCACTTGCAAAAGCTGGAGTCCAAAGCCAACGCTATTTTATACCAATGCCGGCTATGGGTTAAAAGGGCCAGGGACGGCGAACATGAAAAAGACAATCTGCAGGAGGCATTGCAAAAAAATCAGCAAAGCCTGGAAACGCTGTTTAGCAAACTGCAGCAGTACAAGGAACGGGACAGGGAAAGTAAAGCCAAGATAATGGAGATTAAGGAGCAGCACGCCGAGCGGGTGGCCGAGCTGCAAACCACCATTGTCAATCTGCGTCAGAAAATAGAAAGATTGCAGAATGTCAAAGAACAGGAAGAAAAAATATGGCGCGAGGAAGTAAACACTTTAAGTACGGATTTAAAACATTCCATGTCGGAAGCCGAAAGGCTTAACCGGGTGATGAGGCTGGCCCAGCAGGAAGTGCTGGAAATGAAAAACAAGCATAAAGCCATGGAAGTGCAGTTGGCCCACCCGGTGGTGCGGTTTTTTGCCAAACTGGTGGCCAAGTTCAGGCGCAACCCGCACCAAGCGATATAAGGGATACCGAGAGGTATCCCTTTAGTATTTTGTCACATTATGATATATTGGGTGATGAAACGAATAGCTCCTCTTTAAACAGATTGGTGGTGTGGTGTGTCAATTGCCGGCAAAAAATAATAGTGAAACCATATTACAAAACAAAGTTCTGGTGGATGCAGCGCTGGACCCGATCAGTCGCAAGGTTTACATCGAATTTGATCCACCTAGTTTATCAGATAATCAGGCGGACTTGGACCGGGTGATGGATGAACTGCATAAAAAATATGCGGACATTTCATTCCCGCTGGGGTTGATGAATAAAGCCGGTGCCGTGCTGCGCCAGGCAGACTGGCAGGTTACCTTCACCCTGGCCCAGTTCGGGAATCAATGGCAGGTCATTGATGTAGAACCGGGAAATCAAACAACCAGCCAGTTCGGAATGGCCGTAGACATCGGGACCACCACCGTAGTGGGATATTTGGTCGACCTCACCACGGGGGAAGTGCTGTGCACTGCCGCGGATTACAACGGTCAGATCCGTTTCGGTGAAGACATTTTGTCAAGAATCCAGGCGGCAGATGACCAATTGGGAAGGCAGGCCATGCAAGACGCAGTGGTGGAGACCCTTAACAGTATCATCAGGCGTTTGGCAGAACAGCAGCAAATAGACAACCGGCAAATAAGCGCCGTGACAGTAGGAGCCAATACCACTATGGTGCACATGCTGCTGGGACTGGACCCGGGGCGGATTTGTATGGCTCCTTATATTCCGCTGGTTAACCGGCCCGGATATATTAAAGCGTCTGCTATCGGCTTGAACGTAAATCCCGAAGCCCCTCTTTACTGCCTGCCCGGGGTGGGCAGTTACGTGGGCGGTGATATCATCGGGGGTGTGCTGGCCAGCGGCATGCACAAAAAACCCGAAGTGGCCCTTTTTGTAGACATCGGTACCAATGGCGAAATGGTGTTGGGCGGCCAGGAGTGGCTGACAGCCTGCGCCGGAGCCGCCGGCCCGGCCCTGGAGGGCGGGG
>Ga0209347_1005037_pt1 | contig 13010 bp, 9 predicted proteins | sample AutmiccommuBRH23_FD_187382 | JGI IMG/M metagenome (GOLD analysis project Ga0209347, IMG submission 187382) | Deep subsurface microbial communities from Mt. Terri, Switzerland - Autotrophic microbial communities BRH/23 (SPAdes) (version 2) | ecosystem: Environmental > Aquatic > Deep subsurface >... | reverse complement strand
AGGTTCTTAAACAAAATCAAGCTTCAAATAATTTATAACTGTTCCACAAAAAAAATCTGTTACATTTGCGGGGCAATAAAAGAGGAATGAGTAAGGGTTTAACCATAATTTTTTTAATAGCTTCTTCTGGAACATTACTGGCCAGCAATGAAATAGGGCCTGAGGGACATAAACTCCTCTGGATTCTGTTACTGCCGGCGATTGCGGTAGTGGCCGCTATATTCCTGCTGACACAAAGGAAAAGCAGGAGCGGTTTCAGGTTTCATTTTGCTTCAGGGAAAAAGGTGAAGGTTGAACTGAAAAAAGATAAGCTTTATTATCCTCGTTACCTCGAACTGACTGTTACCAATGATGGTCAAAAAGATGTGGATGTGGCAGGACCGCTGCTTATTCTGAAAGGGTTCTGGTACAAAAGGAAATTTATACTGAAGGGGACCAATAAAAACTGGTTTTATCCGGTATACCTCACCCGGAACCAAAGCCATACCCTGAACATCGACCTGCACCGTTTTTATGGATTTGACAAAACACTGAAAGGCCTGCCTAAGGCAAAGGTTGTGGTAAGCGATATAAATGGCCGCCACCTGGGAAGCAGGCAGGTAATTCTGAGAAAAACGTTATTTAGCCTTTGATGAGAGACTGGAAATTTAACCATATTGATTTTTCGATATACCCTTCCTATAATGGTGATGACCTTGGGGTTTTCTGGACGCCTGAAAAAACCCTTGTCAGGATCTGGGCACCCACCGCAAAGATGGTGGAATTCAGGTTGTACAAGGATGGAAAAAGCGGTGATGCATTTCATAAAACACAGTTTCTGAATAGCGGCGACGGCACATGGGCGACCATACTTACCGGCGACTATGATGGAAAATTTTATACCATACGGGTAAACGACGGGGAGTGGCTTCATGAAGTGCCTGACATTTATGCCCGTTGCGTAGGCGTGAACGGCATCCGGGGAATGATTTATAATCCTGCAAGAACCAACCCTGAGGGCTGGGAGAACGATGTTTCGCCGGAATTGAAAAGGTTTACCGATGCCATCATGTATGAAGTCCATGTAAGGGATTTTTCTGTTTCTGAGCATTCAGGTATTGAAAACAAGGGAAAATATATTGGTTTTACTGAAGAAAGGACCATTTCACCCGATGGAAAAGCTACCGGGCTTGCACATCTCAGGGAACTGGGCATTACACATGTACACCTGTTACCGGTAAACGATTTTGCAACAGTCGATGAGGAAAAACCTCTTGAGAAGTACAACTGGGGCTATGATCCAATGCATTTCAATGCTCCTGAAGGTTCTTATGCCACCGATCCTTACGACGGGACCGTCCGCATCAGGGAATTCAAAAAGATGGTGCAGGCGCTGCATTCTGCAGGTATAGGTGTAGTGCTCGATGTTGTTTATAACCACACCTACTTTGCAAAAGAGTCGGTATTCAACCAGACAGTGCCCGGTTATTTCTACCGCCAAAAATCAGACGGCACCTTTGCAAATGCATCAGGTTGCGGTAATGAAGTGGCCACCGAACGCACGATGGTAAGAAAGTACATCATCGATTCGCTGAAGTACTGGATGCAGGAGTACCATGTTGATGGGTTCAGGTTCGACCTGATGGGTATTTACGACCTGGATACCATGAAGGAAATCAGGAAAGAACTTGTAATGATAAATCCAAATATACTGCTCTATGGCGAAGGTTGGGCGGCCGATTTCAGTCCGATGCCGGAAGAGAAGCGTGCCGTTAAAAGAAACCTTCATAAACTTCCGGGTATTGCTGCTTTCAACGACGATCTCCGCGATGCCCTCAAAGGCAATCACAGCAGTAAAAAAACAAAGGGTTTTGTAAGCGGGCTTGAACTTCGCGAAGAGAATGTCAAGTTTGGAGTGGTAGGCGCCATTCAGCATCCGCAGATTGTTTACGACTATGTAGAGTCTTCCAAACAGCCATGGGCATTGCAGCCCGGGCAGTGTATCAATTATGTTTCCTGCCACGATAACTTTACTCTGTGGGATAAGCTTAAATCGAGCAGTCCCAGGGCCACAACTGAAGAAATGAAGAAAATGGTGAAACTGGCAGGTGCAGTGATCCTTACCTCCCAGGGAGTCGCATTCCTTCATGCGGGTACTGAATTTTGCCGTACCAAGGGTGGCAACGGGAACTCCTATAAATCGCCTGATTCTGTAAACCAGATCGACTGGTCGTTAAAAAGCATACATCACGATGTTTTTGTTTATTACAAAAACCTGGTGGCCCTGAGAAAGAACCACCCGGGACTCAGAATGACTGAAGCCAGCCAGGTTCAGCATAACCTCCTGTTTTGCGGCGATTACCAGATGGGCGTGGTAAGTTACTGCATCGACGGTAAAGTATCCGGCGATTCATGGGAGAACATGATGCTCATTTTTAACGGAAACCGGAAAAACATTTCACAACAACTCCCGGAAGGGAACTACCGCATCATGGTGCAGGGCGACCAGTTCAGCAGTGAAGGTCTGGGAGAAGTGACAGGCAAAGTGGAAGTGGAAGCCATTACCATGATGATTCTTGTGAAAGTGCCGGGGTAATTACATTAAAGTTATTCAGCATAGAGTGGCATAATCCGCAGCAGCACTTAAGAAATTTGGCTGTTGCCCTACTTTTTGCAGAAACTATGCATTAAGTAGAATTTAAAGTCCTTAAGGTCCTTAAGGTCCTTTTTCGGAGTTACTGTAATTATGCATATGCAGTATGCTGTAAATACATTCGCCAGACCAAAACCATATTAAATTCGATAATAATTGAATTTAGTCTAGCCCTGGTATTGATTTGATATAGCCAATGAAGGGGGTATAAAATGAAATTTACCCGTGATCAGATGAACGGGATAAATGTAACCCACAGGTTTTTTGTTTTTACCGGGCCTAGAAAATTACAAGCAGCAGATCAATGTCTTTTGACGGCAGGTTGAAAAGGTTGCCTACTTCTGAATTGGTAAGTATGCCATGATAGATGTAAACTCCCTTGCGAAAACCTTTTGAAATTTTGATGTAGTTGTCGACTCCGCCACTGTCGCCAATGGAAAGAAGCACCGGAATGAGTATGTTGCTTAGCGAAATGGATGCAGTCCTTGCTACAATAGCAGGGGAGTTTGGTACGCAGTAATGCACAACCCCGTGTTTGATATAGGTGGGGTTCTTCAGGTCGGTGCACCTGGTGGTTTCGAAGCAGCCCCCCTGTGCCGCATTTAAATCGATGATGACCGATCCTTCCTTCATTTGTTTTACAAGGTCTTCAGAAACTTTGAATTTGGGGGCGGTGTTGAACATCATGGCACCGATAACTGCATCGGCCGAGGTAAGGGCTTTACGAAGCACTTTAGGATAAAAGACGGATGTGAAAATGCGCCGTCCCAGCTTTTCTTCAAGTTTGCTGAGGTCGTATACCGAGGTGTCAAAAACTTTGACAAGTACGCCAAGTCCAAGGGCTGCCTTTGCTGCATACTCGGCGGCCGTGCTGGTGCCAATGATCACCAGTTCGGCAGGTGTTATCCCGGTAACCTCGCCAAAAAGTACGCCTTTTCCGTCATGGGCATTGCTGAGGTATTCGCTGGCAACGGTGATGGATGTTGCGCCTGCAATCTGGCTCATCTGGTGGACAATCGGAAGGAACCCCTGCTCGTTTTCAATGTTCTCAAACGCAAGGGAGGTTACCTTTTTTTGCATCAGCTTTTCTATGGAAATGCGGGAGTGAGCATGGATCTGCATGTTTGACATGATGACCTGGTTTCCGCGGAGGAGGTCAATTTCATCTGTGTCGAAAGGTGCTACCCGCAATACAATGTCGCATTGAAAGATTTCCTCCTTTTTTTCGACAATCGATGCACCGGCTTCGCGATAAGCGTTATCGGAATAGCTTGCCATTTTACCGGCGTCCTTTTGAATAAAAATTTCATGTCCGTAGGAGGTCAGCAGGTTTACTGCCTGTGGGGTGAGGGGAACCCGGTATTCTACCTTGTGAAAATCAGAAGGTATGCCAATTCTTATTTTTTGTCCGCGTGTTTTAATTTCGAGCGTCTCCTCCTTGGGCATCAGCATGGCTTTCGATGCAGGGGTGTTTTCCATTTTTTCTCCGTGAATCGTCATATACCTGGTTTTTGTGCTGAACAAATCTTTAGCAAGTTACGCTCTAATGTGTTAATTTCAAAATGTGGCTGTAATCTTCCTTGTCTCATCATCTTCCACAGTGATGGTTACCTTTATGAAACCGTCTGGCAGCAAGGGTTCAATTTTTTCGGGCCATTCGATGAGGCACCAGGAACCGCTGTAAAAATAATCTTCGTAACCCAGATCAAAAGCTTCCTCCAGATTCTTTATCCGGTAAAAATCGAAGTGAAATATCGAATCACCGGTTTCTGCCTGGTATTCATTTATAATTGCAAAGGTAGGGCTGGTTACATTGTCGTGGGTGCCGAGCACCTGGCAGATGGCCTGGATGAAGGTAGTTTTTCCTGCCCCCATTTTGCCGTAAAAAGCAAATACCCGGCGGCCGGGAAATTCATCTATCAGATGACGGGCTGCGGTGGAAAGTGCTTTTATTGAAGCTGCATTTTCTGAAAACATCATAATAAATCTTCTTTTTAAACATGGGTTGTTTATTTCATGAGAAACAACCATGTGAAATACAATATTACAAAATGAAACCAAGAAACGTTTCAACTGTTTAATAAAAGAAATCCATTGCCGGAAATTGGGATGGATATCAAACTTGTATTCAGTAAAAAGTATTAATTTTGACAAACAGATAAGGCCGGATAATATGCTGAATCAGGCATGATTCTTTTTCAGGAATAAATTTTAAAAACATATACAGATGAAAATACCAGCAGAATTGAAGTATACCGAAGACCATGAGTGGGTCCGTATTGAAGGCAACATGGCAGTGGTGGGAATTACCGATTACGCCCAGAACGAGTTGGGCGATGTTGTGTTTGTTGAAATTGAAACCGAAGGGGAGGAACTTGAAAAGGGAGATACTTTTGGCACAGTTGAAGCAGTTAAAACGGTGTCAGATTTATTTATGCCTTTGGCAGGAAAAGTTGCCGAAGTAAATGCAGCCCTTGCCGATGAACCGGAGCTTGTGAACAAGGACCCATACGGAAAAGGATGGATGGTTAAGATTGAGGTCGGCAGCATGGAAGAAGCAGATGATTTGCTTTCGGCCGATGATTATAAGAAAATGATTGAAGCATAGGTTTATGGTGGCATCCTGATAAAGGGGTTTGCCGGAAATGCCAAAAAATAAAGAGGCTGTCTCAGAGTTGAGATGGCCTTTGATTTTTTGGATTGATAGACATGTGACCCCTCCGGGGTCAAAATTTCCATAGGACATGCTTTTTCTATAAACATGTAATCCCTTCAGGATTAAGAATCTCTGATTGAACCTGAAGGGTTCACATGTTTATAGAGATAGGTTGCATAGCTGGCACCCGACCCTGAAGGGGTCGCATGTTTTTTTGTAATTGATATGCATTTATTGATTTGAATCTGAGCAAATATTTATTTCGCTACTTTTTGATCTTCTTGAAATTATTATTATAATACACATATGTATTTTTGGATTATTTTAATTAAAATCATAAACCAAACGAATTCTCTTGATAATAAATAAAATCTTAAATGAGAACACGAAATATTTTTACTCCAATTTATTGTAAATATTACACTTTTTTATAAATATCTAAATTTTATGTAATGGCAGGAACATATTCTAAAATTTATATTCAGGTGGTTTTTGCAGTTCAAAACAGAGATGCTGTAATCCAAACCTCCTGGGAAGAAGAACTGTATAAATATATTACAGGTACAATTAGCAAAAAGGGGCAAAAGCTTTTAGCCATCAATGGGATTCCGAACCATATTCATTTTCTGATTGGAATGAAACCTTCATGTTGCCTTTCAGATTTGGTAAGGGAAGTTAAAAAATCATCAACGGAGTTCATTAAAGAAAATAAACTATCGCCATTTAGATTTAGCTGGCAGGAAGGATATGGAGCCTTTTCTTACGGTCATTCCCAGATAGATTCTGTAATTAAATACATCATGAAACAAAAAGAGCACCATAAGAAAAAACCCTTTCAGGTGGAATATCTGGATTTTCTCAGAAAGTTCGATATAGATTTTAAAGATGAATATTTATTTGAATGGATTGATTAGAGCGCCTAATGGTAAAAGTTTGATATGTGTCGACAATTTTAACATATGACTCCCTCCGGGGTCATGATTCCCGTAAAACATGCATTATCAATAAACATGTAATCCTTTCAGGATTAAGAATTTTTTATTGAACCTGAAGGGTTCACATGTATATAGAAATAGATCGCATACCTGGCACCCGACCCTGAAGGGGTGGCATGTTTTTAAAAAACTCCTAAGAACCTGAATTATTTAAAAAAATAATCCCTTCAGGTTTGTTCTTTTAATTTTGAACCTGAAGGGATCATATAATTATAGAAGGAATTTGTCGGCAGAAAAACTATTTCTTACCCGCATTTTGATGATCCGCACGATTTGCATGTGAGGCATCCTTCCTGGTATACCACCTCATCGGAACCGCATTCTTCGCACAGGGCATCTTCTGCAAGTGTTCCGTCGGGTATGTATTTTTTCAGCGCACGGGCTACACCCGCTTTCCATGAGTTGATGGTTTCATTATCGAGCTGAAGGCTGGTTACCAGTTCAACTATTTTATGTATCGGCATGCCGTGGCGCAATGTTCCTGAAATCAGCTTTGCATAGTTCCAGAAAACAGGGTTGAATTTGAACGACAGCCCTTCAATGGTGGTTTTATATCCCCTCTTATTTTCGTACTGGAAGTCGTATCGTGAGTTTCCATCCGGGTCATAGCTTTTGATGATATAGCCGTGGATGATGGAACGAGGCAGAAGTATACCGTCTTCATCGTCGGACAGCCCTGTAAAAATTTCATAAGGTTTATTGTCCATCAGGCCGATGAAGGCAATCCATTTCTCCTTGTTGTTCTGGAACCTTACAACATCGGCATCCAGTTTCTCGGGGCGTTTTGTGGGGAACCCTGTTTTCTTTTTCTCGTTTCCGTTGTTTGAAACAAGAACGCCCGAGCGCGAACCATCGCGATACACGGTAACTCCTTTACATCCGCTTTTCCATGCTTCGAAATAGAGTTGTCCTACAAGTTCTTCTGTTGCATCAGAAGGCAGGTTGATTGTAACGCTTATGGAGTGATCGACCCATTTCTGGATCCTGCCCTGCATGCGCACCTTCGAGAGCCAGTCGACGTCGTTTGAGGTTGCCTTGTAGTAAGGCGATTGTTCCACCAGTTCATCCAGGTCTTCCTGTGTATAATTGCGGTTGAGGCTATGGCCGTTAGCTTCCATCCATACCTGGAACTTATGGTGGAAAACAATGTATTCTTCCCAGTGGTCGCCCATTTCATCCACAAAATCAACACGCACATCCTTGTCACCGGGGTTTACTTTCCGCCGGCGTTTGTAAACAGGCAGAAACACCGGTTCAATGCCTGAAGTCGTTTGTGTCATAAGGCTGGTGGTTCCGGTGGGTGCAATGGTCAGCAAGGCAATGTTGCGGCGGCCGTATTTTGTCATCTCCCTGTAAAGAGCCGGATCAGCTTCCTTCAGGCGGTTGATAAAAGGATTACCGGCTTCCCTTTCAGCACTGTAAATGGCAAAAGGGCCGCGTTCCTTAGCCAGGTAAACCGAAGAGCGGTAGGATTCCAAAGCCACAGTTTTATGAATTTCTTCGGAAAAATCGGTTGCAATGTCGCTTCCGTATATCAGTCCGAGGGCTGCAAGCATATCACCTTCAGCCGTGATACCTATGCCTGTACGGCGGCCTTCATTGGCTTTTTGCCTGATATTTTCCCACAGTTTTTTCTCAACTGCCTTTATTTCCTCATCTTCAGGGTCGGCATTGATCTTTCCGATGATGGCATCTATTTTTTCAAGCTCGAGGTCGATAATATCATCCATGATGCGCTGTGCATAATGGATATGTTCTTTGAACAGTTCGAAGTTGAACGTTGCTTTTGGAGTGAAAGGGTTGTCGACATATGAATACAGGTTGATTGCAAGCAACCGGCAGCTGTCGTATGGGCAGAGTGGAATCTCACCGCATGGGTTGGTTGAAACCGTACGGTAGCCAAGATCGGCATAGCAATCAGGTACTGACTCCCTTATGATTGTATCCCAGAACAGGATTCCCGGCTCGGCCGACTGCCATGCATTCTTAACAATTTTTTTCCAGAGTTTTCCGGCATCAATTTCCTTTTTATACACCGGCTTTGGATCATGGATGGGATAAGTCTGAAGATAGGTCTTTTCCATTTCAACAGCTTTCATGAACTCATCTTCGATCTTTACCGAAACATTGGCCCCTGTTACCTTACCCTGCTCCAGTTTGGCATCGATGAAACTTTCTGAATCAGGATGCTTGATGGATACCGACAGCATCAGTGCTCCACGCCTTCCATCCTGGGCAACTTCACGTGTGGAATTGGAGTACCTTTCCATAAAGGGAACAATGCCGGTGGAAGTCAGCGCAGAATTCTTAACCGGTGAACCTTTGGGCCTGATGTGCGACAAGTCGTGCCCTACGCCACCCCTTCGTTTCATGAGTTGTACCTGCTCCTGGTCTACTTTAAGAATTCCGCCATAGGAGTCGGAATTTCCCTGGTTTCCCACTACAAAGCAGTTGGAGAGAGATGCAATCTGGTAATCGTTGCCGATGCCTGTCATTGGCCCTCCCTGTGGAACAATGTACCTGAAATCTTTTAGCACATTGTAGATTTCATCTTCAGTAAAGGGATTTGGGTAACGTTTTTCAATCCGGACAATTTCTTTCGCAAGCCTGCGGTGCATGTCTTCGGGTGTGCGTTCGAAAATATTGCCGTAAGAATCTTTCAGCGCGTACTTGTTCACCCATACTCTTGCTGCCAGGTCATCACCTTTAAAATAGATGCGGGAAGCATTTATTGCTTCATCCTGCGAACAGGTTTTCTTCCCTGCCGGGACTGTTACTGATACTTCTTCTAATGCCATAGTGTTCAGTTAATATTATTTATATACATTTTTTCACTTTCCGGATCGAAAGGTTTTGTTACCGATTTGTGCTATGCAAGATAAAAAGGATACTAATTAACCTGACTACTTTCATATATAAAAAAATTAAAAAGTTATCAACTTTGAAGCCTTAATTCATTGATAATCCATTTAATAACCTGTTATTTTCACATAAAAGTTTACAGAAATCTTCAATTCTGACGTTTGAAAAGGGTATTTTGTTCTCGAATTTTCGGTTAAAAAATACTAATAGTGGAGCGACCTGCTGGTTATCAAAATCAAAGGAGAAATCTTATCATTTGTTAAAAACTTTAGTTATGATAAGATTTGTTGAACCTGTATTTTTTGCTACGAAAGCAGTACAGGCTGCAGATGATTTTTCCAGTTGCAGTTGATCATTCAGGAATCCATCGAGCACTTCTTTCATCTGCTCATAGGTTTTAACCGAAAAGGCGCCACCTTCTTTTTTCAACTCAACTGCTTCCCTGAATTTTTCGTACCTGGGCCCGAACACCACAGGCAGTCCGAATACAGCTGCCTCCAGGATATTATGTATTCCCACTCCAAAGCCGCCACCTATATAGGAAATGGTTCCATAGCGGTACAGCGAGGAGAGCATCCCTACTGAATCGATAATCAGGACCTGGTATTCTTCAGGGTTGACTTCTGCTGCTTTGCTGAACCTGATAAATGGTTTTTTCAGCAGTTGTTCAAGTTGGCTGATGTTTGCAGGGGTCACTTCATGGGGGGCAACCACCATTTTCAACGGGTGGCTGTTGATATACTCTGTCAGAAGTTCTTCATCAGGTTTCCAGGTACTTCCGGCTATGAGAAGAGGATTGCCGCTGCTGAATTTCTCAACAAGCGGAATATCTTTTGCTGCTTTTGCGATGGCGGCCACCCTGTCGAAGCGGGTATCCCCTGATACTGTAACCCGGCTGACTCCTGCCGATTGCAGGAGCTGTGCTGATTTTTCATCCTGGACAAAAAAATGTGAGGGCATGTGGAGGATTTTTCCGTACCATCGTCCCTGCAGGTTCTTTTTAAAGAATGGCTGGGTTTCCCTGAATATTGCGGAGACAATATACAGGGGGATATTCTGTTTTTTCAGTTCGCTGATAAAAAAGTACCAATATTCGTACTTGATAAAAAAAGCTTTCTGTGGTTTGGCAATCCGAATGAAATCCTTTGCGTTGCGGGGGGAGTCTAATGGCATATACATTACAATGTCGGCCTGGTCGTAATTTTTCCGGATCTCATATCCGGAAGGTGAAAAGAAGGTAAGCAGGATGCGGTATTGCGGATAGCGCTTTTTAATTTCCTCAATAAGGGGGCGCCCCTGTTCGAATTCGCCCAGGGAAGCACAGTGTACCCATATGTAGCTGGCATTTGTTTCGATTTTAGAGGCAAGGTTCTTGCGCCAGTTTTTCCTTCCTCTTATAAACTGCTTTGCCTTGGGATTAAAGAGAGCAGCTGTTCTCACTAAAAACGACCAGGCTATGATACCAGCCTTATACAGAAAATCCATGGTGAATGTGTTATAATGACTTGTTGCCGAATTTAAAAAGCTTTTGCTTTTTCATGTACTCGTAAATGGTAAGGTTCATTATCAGTAAAAGGAAAAAGTAGAAGATATCTTCAACGGGAATGGTAATCAGGCGTATACCAAGGTTGTGAAGGTTGTTGTATTCAACAACAGGCAGTGCAGTGAGAATGCCGTTGACAATAAAAAAGGGCAGGAGCGATATCAGCCAGGTAAGGTAAAATTTTGTATAGTGGGTTTTAAAGCGGTTTCTGAAGATTACATACCCGAAATAAATGGTCAGCAGGAAAAAGGTGAAGAAAGTATACAGTTTCTCACGGGCATAATAAGCTGTCAGCGCAAATCCTATCAGCAGCACCAGGCTGATTGCCACAAAGAGATTTGGTTTCTCAAAATTTGGAAGTTTAACATGCAGCACTTCATAAATAAAAACACAGCAGTATGGTATAACAAGAAAAAACAGCCATTCCTCAAGGGGAAGGTTCAGGATGTATATCCCTGTGATGTAGTCGGGGTTGAAATTCCAGATTCCAAGCTCGGTAAAGCGGATGTCCCACATAATGAATACAGTTCCTGAAAACAGGACAGCGGGAAGAAGGTATTTCCATTTTTTATGGTACCCTACCTGTTTTTCGAAGCTGTAGGCAAGTGGAACGGCTAAAGTGAGCAGCATCAGCAACAGGTAAGTAAAATTCTGAAACTTCATGTTAAAATGGTTTTGGGCAAAGTTAAAGTAAAAAGTTATATAGGGAATTTTTGCACAGGCAGACTTTTTAATAATGAATTGAAGGAATCCGTTCAATGACTTCATTAAAAGGAGCAGTTTCACCGGCAGCTACCTCATATATGCGGGTATGGCTTTTAATGGCAGCTTCGGTCAGTTCCCTGTAGGGCCTGTTGCAGATGTCCATGAAGCCAATGTTGTAGTTTTCACCGTCGAACCGTCCGAATACCGGCTGGTCGAGCCACTGGAAATAGTGGATGCCAATCAGTTCAGGCCGTGCCAGTCCCTGTTCGAGATAGTACCTGTAGGCTTTTCCCCGTTCTTCCTGACTTAGAGCTCCCTGGATTCCGCTTGCCGGCAGTCCGCGGTCGGTGGCCCCGAAGTGGTATTCACCAATCATAACGGGCTTGCCGCTGATGCGTGCTATCTCAGCAGTGGCCGGTGGACCTGGATTGCCATAACCGTTAATAGAAAATACATCAAAGCGGTCGCCGGCCTTGTACAGCAGGTCGGAACTGATCCATGCATAGCGCATTCCCAGGTTCAGGTGGTCGGGGTCGACCTTCTCCACTTCGTCGCATGGAACATCAACATATTTCTTTACAAGTATTTCAGAAAACTTCCAGAAGTCCTCCTTAGCCTTTTCTGAAGGATATTCCTCAAAGGTCTGGTTTGTCAGGGCTGCAAAATCGGCAAGCTGAAGGTTCCATTGTTCATTGAATTCCCCGATTCCGGCATATTGAGTGGATAGCCAGCGTGCAAAGGTGTTTTTTGATTCGGAAGGCTGAAGGGTGGCAAACATTTCAAAAGCTACATCATGTGCACCAAATGCCCAGTGGGGTTCATTTCTTAAAAAATATCCGATAAGGTAGGGGTCTCCTTTATAATCTTCAAGCTGACTGGCAAATTGTTTTGCATTATCAAGATATTCAGAAGAGAATACATCCGGGAAATCGCGGAACAGGTTTACTTTTGTGGAAGGAAAACTACCCAATGGAAGGACGTAGGGGAGTTTTGCCTTGCGGGCATAATCTGTATCCGACCAGTTGGCAATGGTGTTCAGCCTGAATTCCCGGATCTGCCCCGAAGTAATGGTTTCCCATTTTTCCCGCCAGTTTTCTCCGAATACGCGCATCAGGTTTGTTTTATAATAGTCGAGCAATACCATTTCCCCTCGCCCGGAATAGGCTGCATTATATACTTCATCATTTGAGTCTGGAACCCATTCCAGCATGTCTTCCTGTCCGGTAATGACGCCTGTGGCATTGTCGCGGATGCAGTCAACGCCCACCGAAACAAATGCATATCCATCGGGATCCAAAAGCCACCAACGGGTTCCGTCGTGGTGGGTACGGAAGAATCCGGTGGCAGCAAACTGCTTTTTCTTCCAGCCCCCATATTTGCTCCAGTTTTCGGGGAAGGTTGTGGAGGAGGCATTTTTAAGCTGCGATTCCAGCAGATCCTTTAATTCCTCTTCACTGTTTGTTTTCCCGGGCCAGTCTTTAACCGCCCACTGTCCGAATTTATCTACAACCGGCTTTTCTGGTGCAGGGTAAGGTTCAGGCAGTTCCTGTGTAAGATAAACGGCGGCCAGCTCAAATTCAGGCATGAAATAAGGCTCCTGCCAGGGGCCGAAACGAA
>Ga0209347_1005035_pt1 | contig 13016 bp, 14 predicted proteins | sample AutmiccommuBRH23_FD_187382 | JGI IMG/M metagenome (GOLD analysis project Ga0209347, IMG submission 187382) | Deep subsurface microbial communities from Mt. Terri, Switzerland - Autotrophic microbial communities BRH/23 (SPAdes) (version 2) | ecosystem: Environmental > Aquatic > Deep subsurface >... | reverse complement strand
GCAGTTTCGTCTGCGGGGCGCGGACGTTCCTCCTATCCCATTCGTAACCCCAAATAGGGACGTTTGTCAATTGTGACAGTCCTTCCATGCGTCCAGGGCTCGTGATCCTGGGATGCAATCCATCGGCGGGTGTTCCGCGACCCCGTTAAGTGCGCGGATTGTCTGGGGGCACAACCGATGGATACAACCAAATCTCGTTCTGGCTGCATTCGAAGCATTCATAGAAAACCGGTGGGCGGGTTCTGTTTTGTCCGGGCCCGTGGCATGTTGGCGGCCTGGTTCGCAATGATGGAGGAGATGATCTCGCTTTACGATCTGAGGGTATGGCTGGCCTGTCATGAGTTGAAGGCCCGGCGGTGCCAGACGGGGGAAGGAAGAAAGCCGGTGTATCGGCCGGATGAGGTCTTGGGCTTGGTAGAGGCGGGTTCGAGGACGAACGTGGAGAGGAGCATCGAGAGGCTTCAACGAGTGGGTCTGCTGGTCTGGAATCCGGGGAGCGTTTCTCCCCTGACGGCTTCATTCGAAGAAGGGATGGCTGGCCGTCCAGACTGGCAGGCATTTGTGGAGGCGGTGACAAACAACCGGCGGAAAGTGCCGGTCCCCCGGCGCATGATTTGCCATCTGGCCGGGTCCAGGAATCGGACGCTGATAGCTACGGTGTTCGGCCATCTGCTCCGGTGCCTCTATTACCGCAAGGGACGGTGCGTCTCCGGTGGCAGGTGCAAGGCGTCGTGGATCTCCGAGGTGTTCGGAGTGGATGTGCGGAACGTCAAAGCGGCCCGAAAGACCTTGACCGAGTCGGGATGGCTGGTGCCGGGGGAAGCGTCCCAGACGTGTCTGAACCGGTGGGGGCTGCCGGTGATCATCAATCTGTCGTGGGGAGCCGGTGCTCATGGCGATGAGGAATCACCACCCCGGAAAGAAGATTCGGCGTCGAAATCGCCACCCCCTAATATAAACAAGGAACTCTCTTCAAGATCTATGAACCAGAAGCTCACCCGAAGGGCTGGTGGTGAGAAGGAAGTGAAGAAAGCAGGAAGCCCGACGCTGAAACGGATCGCGCCGGAAGACTTGACGGAGCCAATCCGGCTGGATCGCCTGTATGAGGAGGCGGCGGGATGCGGGATTGTGCCGCGTAGCTGTGCCAGCAGACTGCAATGGTTCGCGGCGGCGGAACATGCCTTGGCGGCCGGGGATCGGAATCCCTGCGGACTTTTTGCGGCCATGTATCGCCGGGGCCTGTGGCAACACATAACGCAAGCACAGGAGGACTTGGCGCGGGTAAAGCTGAAGAAGTTGGATTTCGGAGAAGAATCGTGGCTGCCGGGCCAAGGTCGAGGCTATGTGCCCGACTACGAGGAAATTGCAGCGTAAGCTGGCGCTATTGCCGGGCGGGGTGCGGCGGATATTGAGAAAGCCGCCCCTCGGCGGGGCGGCTGTGGTTGACTCAGGGCTCAAATGTGGGCGTCAAAGACGTGGACCTTCCCCCTGTGCTCGAAAGTGATCACGTCCCCGCTCAATTCCATATCGCGGGCAATGCCTTCGTAGTCGATGTGGTACTTGATGAAGTCCGGCAGGCCCTTGAGTACGTCGCTGTAACAGTCTTCGACAAGCTCTTGAGCGTAGTCCGTCAGGCTGTCCCATTCGCCCCGGTAGCCTTCCTCCATATACCGGCGGGCGTCGTCAATGGAGGACGTTCCACCCAGATACCCGAGCAGTGAGGCGAACACGGGGCCATGCTCCCCGATCAAGAAGGCCACTTCGGCAACCTTGTCAAGGTCCTCCCACTCGGACAGTCCCAAGTCACCGAAACCTTCGTAGTCATGGATGGCCCATTCCTCGGCTATCGGCTCCTTGGACTCCGCGAGCATCTCGGCGATCTGTTCGCGGATGGTGTCGACTGGCTGGTCGGCGTCAATCCATCGGCCATGCAGGCGGCCTGAGTTGTAGTCCGCCAAAGATGCTACGTAGATCCGTGGCGTGTCGGTAGTGTTTTCGTGGTTGGTGCAAGTACGTGTCATATATTCTCCCTCAAAAAAGCCGTTTTTCCCCGGAATGGGGGGCGGCGGTTTGTTCTTTCACCCTCGGCTGAAGAACAAATCGCCAGCCCCCCTTCTGGAAAAGGGAAACACAGCGAAGCGATCAGCCTCGTGAGCCGGGCCTCGAACGGCTTGAGCAAGGTGCGTGACAGACCAGCGCAGCGGACTGGCACGGCGCCTTGCGCCCGGTAGAGGCTTGGCGAACGAGACAACCGAACCGAAGAGTGAATAGACTGATGAGGCGCGTTAGAGGATTAAGGAACGTCTTGAGTGGGGCGTCAACTGTGTGGTGTAAGAGGCGGTAGTGCTGCCAACATGGAGTCGTTGTTGCTGGTCAGGAGTACTGCGATATAATGGGTGGGGCCGTAGCGTGCGATGAAGAAGACCGCAAGGAGTAATGGCTCTATGGATGAAAACGGGTTGTTGAGGCGACAGAAGCTGACCAAGCAGTTCTTCATGAGCCTGCCGACAGGCGTATACCTGGTCAGCAACCATTGCGCTGTGCTGAAATCCGGCTGCATCACGCCGGTCTTCAATGAATATGTCACACAACGGGATGAGCGGCAGACCCAGTGGGATCGGATAAGACGTGCAGGTGCCGCCCAACGGATGTGCGACGTTTATCGTGGTTCAGAAGACTGTAAGCAAATGATGCAGTGGCGGACGAAGATGTCGGCTGACTCCCCTTCAATCATCATCTGTGAACGAGACAACGGCCCGAGTATTTCGGGATAAGTAGCGATTGTGTTGGCACACGGCTCGCTTTGCTTCAGCCTCCCAATAGGATCGAAAGAGCCACGTACACCGCTTCGATTTGTTCTTCACAAGCAGCATAACACTATCTCCGTTTTGATGGAAAGCCGTAACTTGCCAGCGTCTCGTATGCATCCAAGAATGTACGCTGCTGAGAATCACTCCACCCAACGCGGCTATTGACAAACTGCCGCACCCATTGCTGGCGGTCAGAGATACCCTCTGCAAGCTTGGGTGAAGCCACAGTTGTAATCTCTGGAAGTGCTTTCACTACTGATAGCATTCCCACAATGAGATTAAGGACGGGGCTTGCAAGCAGAGCCAAGATATTCACAACTTGCCATAATGCGTTTTCTTGTTTTGATGAATCACGAACTGCTAGTTCGGAGAACACTCGGACCCGAAAGTCGTTCCGCAGTCGCTCTGCAGCCGTATTGATCTCCTGCATACGCAGAATCAATCGTTCGGGATCAGCAATTACCGTATCCTCCTTCGCCGCGACGATTAGCTTATCGTATTCCTCGGAAAAACCTGTCTCGAAAAACTGTCTCCGAATTGCCAGAATATCCTTGAATGTCAGGCGATCCAATCGGTCGGGGGTAAGCTGCACAACGGAGTTCACGGCAGATAGAACAGCCTCTATGTAGAGATCCCAGAACACCCCCGTGTCGGCCAACTTTGCTTCGTCTGCGGTTAGATGGAGTCTCGTTAGATTTGCCTGTGGGAAATGGCCTTCTGATTTGACTACATATGCCCCCAGAAGTCGGTAAAGCAGGTGCCCGTAGCTTTCGAGGAACGTACGCTTTGCGTCATCAAGACCCGATGCAACATCCCGGATGTGCGTCCGCTGTAGGAATTGTGAGTCTTTTGGCTCCGCCGCAATGCGATCTTCAACTCGCGCGGCTAGGTCGTGTGCTTCCGTTTCGGTGATCCCGGCTCCTTTCCGGAGAACAGAATCAGGGTGCTGCAGTGCCTCAAGCAGCTTTCGTTTGAACCAGCCGGATGCTTCTGATAGACTCCAGGGTATAACAATTTTTGTATGCGACAAGAAGAAGTTTCTGCTGGCTAGGGAAAACTCGGGCTTGCTCTTGAGGAAGACTTCTGGTGTGGCAAACTGGTCTCGGAGGGCTGGCACAAGGATACCTTGCTCAAGAGCCGGAACGAGATCTGGATGCTCGGTAAAGAGTCTGTAACCAAGGTCATGAAATAGGGATGACGCTGCAATCACCACTGTCTTCTTAAGAAGCAACTGCAGCTTCAATTTCCTCAACACATCTTGTTCGCAGAAATCCTCATCGTGAGGATCAAGATCAGTAAAATATGTACGAGGACCTGTGAGATGTTCTGGCAGCAAGTAGCTTATCTCTGTGCTCATAGCCACACTCCACTAGCATCTACGATATCCCTGCCCGAGCCACCGTGTCTGGGAACTGGGGAACCTGCTTTCTCCCGTCTGTCGAGCTTCATCACGGAGTGCAATCGCCATTGCTGGCCCGTAACATACCATGACCCCGTATTGCCCATCCGGGTCATCATCATAGGCGAGATGGGGAAGGTGTGCAATGAATTCCGTCGTGGTGTGGTAATCGGCGCGCAAGTGGACCCACCTGCAGCCACCCTGCAAGAGCTCCAACTCGGGATCCACAACAGCAGGGCCGCCCTGCCTTACGTCTCCCCATCTCCATATGCTCTCAGGATTTATGTGAAGAGCATACGGCGACGGTGAGACGACGGCAGGGCTCGGAGGGTGGGTCCGCCGAGATGCCGAAGTGGGTCCATTTTGGATGCCGATTACCAGCCCAGTCTCAATCCAAGCTTCCTTGTGTTCTCGGTATTGGCCTTCCCGAGCTCCGCCATTCACAGCACTGAAGTCATCGCCTGATGGTACCTTGTACTGACACAACAAGGAAGTACGTCCGGGGCAGTTGCAGCATCTCGTCCTTGGAGTCAGCGTCGTGTTGGGTGTATAGTGAGACCCTCATGTAGGGTGGTCAAGTCCCTTAAGCCATTTCTCGGTGATATATGCGGGTGTGTGGTTGGATAGACCTCGCCCCATTGCCCATTTTTGGATTTCCATGTCTCTTGCTGCTTGTGTGCACAGGAGGTCGGATTGAGGCGACTGGCCAACTCTCCAGAGATCCAGACGGTCCGCATCCCAGCAGGTCTGAACGGTAATATCTGCATTTGTCAACCCATCCGCATGATACTCGCAAGCATATCGGAGCAACTCGAACTCTCGGTCTGAAATGGGCGAGTATTTGGGCCGAAGGATCGTCGCCAAGTCCGCGCCGCGCCGACCATGTCCAGGATCACTGTACTCTGTCTCCCGTCTGGCGTCGTGGAATATAGCGAACAGCATCACAATTCTCGACTGAGCGCCGGTGCTATTGGCGAGCCTCAGCCCGATATCCAAGACGCGGCCCCAATGCGACACGCCATGTTTTCCCATGAGTGGCAACCTATATCCGGCAAGGATGTCGTGAATCAGTTCTGGTTGAATCAGATTCAGACTATTGGTCCGATCACAGTTCTCCGTCATCACGTATTCCAAGCAATGCGCGGGAGAACACCGTAAACATCAGGTGGTCTGTTCGCGTGTCTGGCGACGGATAAAGCAATTACCCTGAATTCCGTTCCGTGTGGTATTGTGCCGTCAACCATGTTATTGGAGCATTCCTCTCATACAGCACATCTGCGTTGCCTGCTTGCTCTGCAGATGCTTGACGAGAAACCCAGACTCAGCGATGGCGTAACCTTGTGACCGGAAGAAAGTCCTTGCTCCTATTGCAGCATTGACAAGAAGCACACTTCTGCCCCGCTCCGTCTCAAGATCCTCGACCGTCTTCAGCAAGTATTTACCCAGACCTCTACCCTGTATGTTTCCTCTTCTTCCTATCTGACATGCCTCACCATAGATACGGATTTCTCTAACTATGGACACATCTGCGGCCTTATGGTAGATCCTGCACAGGCCCAGAAGGACATTCGAGTCTGCATTCAGTTCATAAAATGTGTCCCTACCGCGATGGGAGACCACAAGTCTTATGTCGCCCAGCTCGGTCAGAGTGGCTGACGGCCGCACTCTCCCTACCTCTCTGCATCTGATGCATTGACAAGGGGTGGTGAGACGGTTCCTGAGTGTCCTTGATGGTCCGTCTTGAATGAGGGCAATGGCAAATTGACGTTGAATTCTTGATATTCGGACATATGGTGGTACGTTTTCCCTGAGGGTCTCTAGGACATACAAGAGGTGATCCGGGCTCATAGGCCTCCATTGGTTCTCCTCATACAGCCTATGAAGCTCAGGCTGATATCGCCTAGGTTTCAGGAGAACGCACGGATATACCTTCAGGTAATCGGGACAATAGGACTCGGACCACAGCAAATCGGACACCATTGCAATATCATCGTCAACTGTTGACCCTGGCAGTCCGAGCATGACATGATAGCCCACCTTAAAGCCTTCCGACTTGAGCAGTTGTGTGGCTTTGATTGTGTGACCTTGGTCGTGTCCACGGTTATTGAATTCCAGGACGGTATCACGCAGGTGTTGTACTCCGATCTCTACCTTAGAGACTCCGAGTAATCGAAGAGATTGGCACTCCTCACGAGTAATCTGATCAGGTCTGGATTCGACTGTTAGGACTGAGCACCTAAAAGGAGATGTCTCCCATGGGGCTTGGTCAGAGAAACCACACTTGGAAAAGGCCATAGCATTATACAAATCTTGAAGGAAGGATCTGCGATATTCGTGCTCAAGGGAGCTGAATGAGCCACCCAGAATTATGGTCTCAAGTGGGATTCCTGTTAATGGTGCTCTCTCGCAACTCTCCCTTAGAAAGCGACGGAATTGGTGAGACGGGGAGTAGTCCAATGAACGGGCCGCAAGAGTATCCTCGTTGGGCACATAGCTTCTTGGGAGACCGGGAACTGACGGGCAGAATAAGCAGTCGCCACCACAAGCAGCCGGTTTTGTGTAGACTGGCAAGGGGACAGTCCCGCCATAGAATGATGCTGTCGTGCGATGCCTCATAGCAGAGTCTTCGGTCTGAGCCTGACTACACGTTCAATGCTATTAACCACGGAGATGGGCAGGCTTGGCAACAACTCTTCTCTGACTCTTTCTTGAACCTTCCCCACTCGCTCCGACCCACCCGATTCAGGCAACCACAACAGAGCAGCTGCTGACTGAGGAATCATAACTGCTTTTCTGTCGCTCTGGTAACTTTTCAGGGTCTCAATGAGACTGTCACTTCCACCGTAGTAGTAGATCTGGTATTTTGCGAACACTGGGAGTATTCTCGGCTGTTCCTCCAGCTTCCGGAGCAGAGTAGTAGTCTCCTCCACATCGTCGAAACTCAGCATGGCGATAACATTGTATGCGGACATGTCCGTCAGGGTCTCAATCCTGCGGTGTTCACAATGAGGTCTATATCCGAATTGATTCTCTATGATCTCAAGCATGGGTGCCTCGTCGGCGACGAGCCGAGAGAGGCCGAAAGCATGAAACAGGTTCACCCGTTCCAACCAGTGGACATCTCGCTGCATTTTCATGACTGCCTGAAGCTGTGTTAGGTACCACCTAACATCCTCGGATGTCAAATCGGCGTGGTAGGCCTGGCAAAACTGAGCGACGATCTGGTGCGTCCAAAACCATGGAAATAGCAGGGTGAAGTGCCTTTCCTTGATGTTGGAGTAGACCTTGTGCGCAGGATTCGATTCGCTTTCAATGGTCGTGGAGATATCCACCCCATGCTCGGCGAGATTTATCAGGTGATCTTCGGGTAGGATGCCAGCGAAGTAGGCTTTGAGTTGTTCTGCTCTTTGCATCTTGCAGTCTCACGTTCTAGGCGTCAGGTATCATGGGGTTGACCACAGTACTAACAAATCGGCGGTTGTAGCTCGGATTATTCCCAGGGTTATCAAGTAGTTGGATCGCGTCGTTTTCTATGTAGCTGGTGTCCAATAGGCAGATCTCGATGTGATCCCGCACTCTGGTCCCCCGGTAGCTTTTCGTTTTTTCCCACGATGGCTCTGCGGGGGCAAACAATAAATTGAATGTTGTCCCCTCCTGAATTGCGGCGATGACCATGCACACCTTCAGAACTACCTCCATCGTCGCTGTGGCGAGTGTGTCCCAATTCACTTCTGTCGGCGCCGCATCATATCCTTTGAAGGCTTCCTCAAGTAGGTCCCTTATTTGCACATCCTTTATCTTGATGGCTTGGAAATACTCAGCGTATTCTTTCGGAGTGTCGGACCCGAGTTTTGATTTGGCGAGGAGAGTATAGTTAGCTTCATAGGATTCCCAAAAGAGATTCATGCCCTCGTCTGTCATCAGGTTCACAGTATGTTCAGGTTTCGGCAAATGGATCGGGACCTCCAAGACGACGGGTAGTGATCCGTCTCTCATCGCCGTACGCTCAGCGAACTTCATTGCCACCAGAGGGCGGTTACACACGAGGTATATGCCCCTGGTTCCAAGCCAACGGTGGAAACTGTGCTTTCCCAAAACAAAGCCAGTTTGCCTGATAGACTCATATGCCGCTTTCGATGTGCCGTGGTAGAACTTCCAAGCGAACATGGCTTAGCTCCCCAACTCTTCCAATAGTCTCTCTTCATAAGAGACCCGAATAATGTAGAATACGACCACGAATGCCAAGGCCAGCACAGCCGAGCAGGGGGCCCCAATTAGGAGCAACAGGCCGACAATGTACATGTTGCCGATATATGCCGGGTGTCTGAAAACCCTGTAGATCCCTGTGTGTATCCTTTTCTGGTTCGCGACATGCGCCACATGGAAAGACCACATTGGTCCCAGTTCGACAATCGCCAAGACTCGCATGGAGATACCAAGCAGAATGATGCTAAGCCCCGCGCAAAGGGAAGCGACAGACACCTGATTGATATACACAGCCTCAAGGGAAGCCAAGACCAGCAGGATAGTTCTGGAGGTTTTGAAGAAGGGAAGAGTCCATTCTCCGCAGAGGCGTAGTGTCGGTAGTGGATCTCTGCGAGCTTTGTGTTCGATGTGTGACTCAAACCTACATAAAGCCCAGAGGCAAAGATACAAGAACAGAGACGAAATCGTTTCCGGCATGGTTACATTGTTACCGGGCCAGATACGCGAGTCAAGAATTTGTATGAAAGAGGCGCAGCGCATTCCTCTGAAGTGGATAGTCAAAGAACAGCCACTCGGAAGCTTCAACCACTGGTGGTAAGTGGATCTGGGGTGGGCAGAGGCATCTGATCCCATGCGCGGCCGTCGAGGGTTCGCCCGGCCTTTTTTTTGTGAAGACCGCCCCACTGCTTGAAGAAGAAGGGCACTTGTCGATGAAGGCACTGGTCGCGGATGGCCCGGACCCACTCGGCCTGCATGGGTCGGGCACCTGGGCCGGACTCTCCACCGACAATAACCCAGTCGATGCCGAAGAGATCGAGTTCTCCCAGATCGTCAAGGAGCGGCTCGATAGAGAGGAACTTCACCGCCGCGTCGGTCAGGCAGAGGTAGTCGATTCGGGATTTGTAGTCGGATTGCTCAACGGTCACACCCATCCAGACATTTCCCGGCCAACCCAGAACCGGCGATAGCTGGGCCAGGCGCTCGGCCCGTTTGGTCAGCACCTGAAAGATGTGATGCCTCGCTTGCCTCATGACCTTGAAGACCTCCTGGATGAAGTCCACGGGGACGGCATCGTGGAAGAGGTCGCTCATGGAGTTGACAAAGACAAGTCGAGGCCTCTTCCATCGCAGGGGTAGGTCAAGGACTTGCTCGTGGCACGCCACGGCGAAGCCTTTGGCGTAGTTGCTCTGCCCCATGGCCTGGAGCCGTTTTGCCATACGCTCGGCATAGCAATTCTGGCACCCGGCACTCAGTTTGGTGCAGCCGGTCACGGGATTCCAAGTGGAACCAGTCCACTCAATAGACGATTCAATGGCCATTGTGAAGCTCCTCTCTGTCTTGTGCGTGAGGTCAAGGCCAAAGGGTATAACAATTGGACCGGTCTTACCAGTTTCGGCGGTCAGGCGCGCGCCAAAGTGCGCGCCAAGCATGTACTTTTGGCACTCATTTGACCTTCGGCTGGTCTTCGCCTGATCTTCATAAGTCTTTATGGGACAACGGTTAATCGTTACGTGGCAAGGACTTACGAAAACCCCCGGTCAGATTAGAAATCCGTTGCTCTATCCAACTGAGCTACGGGCGCATCTGCGAAATGCAGTATATCCCCCCGTGGAGTGGATGTCAACGCCGGCAATTCCCGCGCGGCAGCGAGCTATCCGACGTGCAATACAGCCCTACTTCGTGCCGGAGTAGTAGCTGGTCATCGGGTAAAGGCGATTCGTGTAGCCCATCGTGTGATGAGCCACGTCGCTGCGGTAAAGCGGGTCCTGCATCAGGCAGATCCGCCGGTCGGCGGCGGGAATTGTTGTGCTGTAGATCCGCAACTCGCCGGCAACGACCGTTACGAGTTCCTCCCGCCAGTCGCCGAGGATGTCCGCGACTTGGACTACGTAGCCTTCGATGCGGAGGCCCTCCACCGGGGACAGGCTCTCGTCGCTCCATCTGGCCAGGCCGCCGCGCGTGATGAATTCACGCAACGGATCGGCGTCCCACCAGGCCATCAGGCCCTGCGGCGGGACCCGCCCCGGCAGGCGAGTGCCCTTCGACGAGTAGTAGAACCGTCCGCCGGCCAGTTCCAAGCCCGGATGGGCAGGGTCGAGATCGGCGGCCATGCAGTTGCTCAACTCGTTGTCGCGGGTGGGTTCGTCGGCACCGAAGAGGATTCGCCCGGTTCGGGCGTCCACGAGGCATGCGCCGTTTCTCGGGTGCGGCTCCTCGATGATGTACCAGATTTCCCAGCCGGGATGGTCCGGATCGAGGTCGCCCATGTAGGAGGCGTCGCCATGGCCCAGGCCGGTACACCAGAGGGTCCGGCCGTCGTGGTCGATGGCGAGTGAGCCATTGATGATCTCGTCGCAGCCGTCACCGTCGATGTCGCCGGTCTTGATGGTGTGCTGGCCCTGGCCTTGGTACATGAACGGCGCCCGCTCGTTGGTCCAGCGCCAGACCTTGCGGAGCTTGCGATTCTGGAGCACGTAAGCATCGATCTTCATCATGCCGTAGGTCCCGCGGGCGGCCAGTATGGCCGGGGTCCTGCCGTCCAGATACGCGGTCGCCAGCATGTGCCGGCTGGCGCGGTTGCCCGTGTTGTCGCCCCAGTCCTGGACCTTGCACAACTCGATCCACGGAACCCTGTCGATCTCCTGCCCGGTCGCGCCGTCGTAGACCGCGAGGTACTCGGGGGCGTCGAGGAGGAAGCCCGCCCTGCCGCTGGGCAGCATCTCGTCCTGCGTGGCGGCGTACGTGGACGTCCGGACGCAGACCTCGGCCCGGTTGTCGCCGTCGAGGTCGCGGACCACCATGGGCGTCCACCAAATGCCCATATCCACGTTCCAGCCCAGGTCGATCCGCCACAGGAACTGGCCGGTCTTGCCGTTGTAACCGTCGTATTTGTAGGAGCCGCGATTGGGTCCGGCCCGGCCGGGGTCCTTGCCGCCCCCGGGGTGCTTGACGACGAAATCATAGACGCCGTCGCCGTCCAGATCGGCGATGCCGACCGTCGCAACGCCGCGGATGTCGTCCTTCAGGGAAAAGGACCTGCACTGCCGCACAGGCGGATCGGCAGGAAGCTCCGCGACCTCGGAAGCATCCTGCTCCCGACCTTCAACGACGGGCTTGACGAACCACGAACTCGGCCGATCCTGCGGAGCCTTGTCATCGATGAAGTCGGTCGTGGCGGCGAGAGGCTGCTCGTTGAGTCTTACCGGCGTCCCGCCGGCGGTCGAGCGATAGACGTTGAACGCCACGTCCTGCGGGTCGCTCTTGAGCAGACGCCAGCCGAGGTAGACTTTGCCATCGCCCAGCGGCTGGGCCAGCATGCCGCGATTGATCCTCTCCTCGATGCGAGTCTCGGCCCAGCCCAGCACGGCATTCGGATCGTACAGCGGGTCCATGGCATAGAAATTCAGGTTTGGCGGAATCTCCTCGGCCGTGAGCGGCCGGAGCCCGCGTTCGTTGTCCGCCGGTGGGCGAGTGCCGCCGAAGCCGCCTCTTGGGCGAGGATTCTGTGCCGCTGCGAGCGATGCGATGGCGCCAACGAGCGAGAGGAACACCGCGAGAGTTCTGTTCATGGCAAGGCATCTCCTGTGACAAGCCTGTTTCATGTTGCCGGCGCGGAGGGCCGCAGGACGCCGTCCTCCATTTCGAGAATCCGATCGAAGACGTCCAAGGACCGCTGGTCATGCGTCACGACGATGACGCCGGCTTTCTGCTCGTGCGCGACCATGCGGAACAACTCCATCACCTGGCGTCCCCGATGGCTGTCGAGCGCGGCGGTCGGCTCATCGGCCAGAATCAGACTGGGATTGTTTGCCAGAGCCCGGGCCACGGCCACCCGCTGCTGCTGGCCGCCGGAGAGCATCGAGGGCAGACTGCGCCAGCGATCGGCGACGCCCAGATACTCCAACAGCTCCAGGGCGCGCTTGCGGGCCTTGCGGGCAGGAGCGTCGTTGATCTCCATCGCCACCTGCACGTTTTCCAGGGCGTTGAGGAACGGGATCAGATTCGCCTTCTGGAACACAAACCCCAGGTGCTTGCGGCGAAACGCGCGAATGTCAACCAGCGGTCTGGGCCCCTCCATCACCGCGCAGCCGCTGATGGCGATCCGGCCGGACGTAGGCGGATTGACCAGACCGATGGCAGTCAGCAGCGTCGATTTGCCCGCGCCGCTGGGTCCGAGCAGAGCCACGACTTCTCCCCGACGGACCTCGAACGAGACCTCGCGCATGGCTACCACCTCGGTGTTGCCCCGGCCGTAGACTTTCGTGAGCGACCGGGCCTCGACCGACGGAGCATCGGGTTGAATGGCATTTTTCATGACAGGATCTCGTTGGGCTGAATCGACATCGCTTTCCAGATGCCCAGAAGACTGGAGAGAATAGAGATCGCCAGGACGACGACCGCAAGCTGCACCAGATTTGTGGGGGTTATCGCCACGCGCCGCGGGAAGAAGGGAAAGACCCAGAGCCCGATGCAGTAGGCCAGGCCGTAGCCCATGGCTCCCAGGAGCAGGGCCTGCTGCAAGATCAATGCGACGATGACCCTGTTCCGCGCGCCCATCAGCTTGAGCATGGCGATGTCGTGGAGCTTGTCCAGGGTCAGGG
>Ga0209347_1005034_pt1 | contig 13016 bp, 10 predicted proteins | sample AutmiccommuBRH23_FD_187382 | JGI IMG/M metagenome (GOLD analysis project Ga0209347, IMG submission 187382) | Deep subsurface microbial communities from Mt. Terri, Switzerland - Autotrophic microbial communities BRH/23 (SPAdes) (version 2) | ecosystem: Environmental > Aquatic > Deep subsurface >... | reverse complement strand
CGTGAATATGGTGGAGAGCCAGGTCATGACGTCCGACGTGACGGACCGGCGCATCCTCCAGGCGATGCGTGAGGTGCCGCGCGAGCGTTTCGTGCCTGCCGCCTACCAGGCCCTGGCGTACATGGACGAGGCAGTGCCCCTGACAACGGCGGCCCCAGGCGCCGCGCGACGCTGGCTGATTGCGCCGCGCGTGCTCGCCAAGCTCTTGCAGCTCGCGGCCATCGGGGCCGAGGACCGGGTGCTCGATGTCGGGACCGGGACCGGCTACTCCGCCGCGGTGCTGGCCGCGATGGCGGGCTCCGTCGTCGGCCTGGAGAGCGATCCCGCCCTGGCCAAGGAGGCGCAAGCGAACCTGGCCGCCCTGGACTGCACGAACACCACCATCGTCGAAGGCGAGCTGACCGCCGGGTGCGCGGACGAGTCCCCCTACGATGCGATCGTTCTGGAAGGGTCGATCGTGACCGTGCCCGAGGCCCTGCTGGATCAGTTGAAGGACGGTGGACGAATGGTCGCGGTCGTCCGTCAGGGCGACGGCCTGGGCAAGGCCACCATCTGGCGCCGGCTCGGAAAATCGCTGGATCCCTGGACCGCTTTCGATGCTGCTGCACCGTTGCTGCCGGGCTTCGAGCCGAGCCCGGAGTTCGTCCTCTAGGCCACGCTTGGAGACAATACACGCCCCGATATGTGGAAATCCGAGTTCGCTTTCGTTAACAAGGCTTAAGGGTGGTTAATGCCTGTTAACATTGTGTGGGATTGAAGCAACGCCTGCACAAGTCTTTCGCAGCCTGCCGACGCCATCCTCTACACAAACGCGGGTCGCTTCCCCAGACTCAGGGTGAAATAGGGGACGATTCGCAGAGCGTGCCGTCATGAGCGGCCGCCGCGCAGGGGGTTTCGGCTTGGAAAATGTAGTGCGGACGACCATCCGAATGGGCGCTCTGAAGTGGCGGATGGATAGACTTGGTGTTTCTCCGTTGGGGCGTGTCTCTACGCAGGCGCTGGTGCGAGCCCGGTTGATGCTCGGAGCCGGCATGTTCGCCGCGCTTACCATCCTGACGCCGCCGGCCTCCGCCGAGACCCTCCTCGAGGCATTGTCCGCAACCTACGGCTACAACCCACGGCTCGACGCACAGCGCGCCTTCCAGCGCGGCACCGACGAGGACGTCTCGCGGGCCATGTCGGGCTATCGTCCCACGGTGACCGGCTCGGCCGACCTGGGCATTGAGCGCAACGACACGCGTCCTTCGGCGGCCGATGATGGCTGGCGCAAGCCGCGCGGTTACTCGATCGAGGCCGTTCAGCCGATCTTCCGTGGGTTTCGCACCCGTAACGCCGTCAACAACGCCGAGGCGACCGTAAGGGCCGAGCGCGAGAACCTGCGCGATGTCGAGCGCACGGTGCTCCTGCAGTCCGTGACGGCCTACATGGACGTGGTCCGCGACCAGGAGCTCGTCCGCCTCAATGAGAACAACGTCAACGTGCTCACGCGCGAGCTCAAGGCCGCGCAGGACCGCTTTGCGGTGGGCGAGGTGACGCGCACCGACGTGGCGCAGGCCGAGGCCCGCCGCGCCGACGCCGTCTCGCGCCTCGATGCCGCCCGCGCCAACCTGCGCACCAGCCGCGGCAGCTTTGAGCAGGTTGTGGGGCACCCGCCGCAAAACCTGTCCTGGCCGGCGCCGCCCGATCAGCACATTCCCGGCTCGCTGCAGGAGGCGATCCGTATCTGCAACAATGAGAGCCCGCTCGTCGTCGCGGCCCTCTATCGCGAGCAGGCGGCCAAGTACCTCGTCGACCAGATTCGGGGCGAGCTCTTGCCGAGCGTCGAGCTGCAGGCGAGCTACTCCGACCGGTTCAACTCGGGCCCGTTGTTCGACGAGGACGAGACGTCGATCGTGCGTGGCGTGATGACGGTGCCGATCTACGAGGCCGGTGACGTCTATGCCCGCGTGCGCCAGGCCAAGCACAACCACATCGGCTTCATCCAGCAGATCGAGCAGGTTCGCACCGAGGAGCAGCAGTCGCTGGTTGCCGCTTGGTCGCAGCTCGAGGCCGCCCGCGCCCAGCTCGAGTCGGATCGGGTTGCCGTGGAATCCAACAAGGTGGCTCTGCAGGGTGTCCGCGAGGAAGAGAAGGTCGGCCAGCGCACGCTGCTCGACGTCCTGAACGCCGAGCTCGAGTACCTCGACGCCCAGGTCTCGTTGGAGACGACGCGCCGCAATCTGGTGGTGGCGGGCTATGCCGTCATTTCCGCCATGGGCCGTCTCGATGCTGCCTGGATCGGCGCGGCCGCCTACGTCTACGACCCGGTGGTCCACTACAAGGAAGTGCGCCGCAAGTGGCTCGGACTCTCCATCACTCGGGGAGACGGAACTCGCGAAGAGTTCGAGGCGACGCCCGTCGAGGATGCGCCCGCGTCCCTGAAGGGCGGCGGTAGCTGGGAGACGCACTCTTCCGGTGGCTGGGAACCCCAGTAACCTTAGGCTCAATTCCGCCATTTAGCGCCACAGAGCTGCCAAGGATGGTCTCTAGTCTGCGGGCTCAGCGATGCTGTGCCCGCCTGCGCGCGCGTCGCCGGCATCATTTGCCGGCTGGCCATAGGAGCGGGGACCGGCACGGGGGGCGGTCTGATCTGTTGAAAGGTGTGGCCCACCGTTGCTAGGACCGGTCGATGGCGCGAGCAGGTCGCGCGCCATCACGTGCGAGCCAGCGGGCTCGCATCTCTCGACGAGGTAGGGCCTATGTCAAAGCCGCAATCTCCACAGGAGCCCAGTATGGAGGACATCCTTGCCTCGATCCGCAAGATGATCTCCGAAGACCCCACCGAGCACCGGCCGATGCCGGATCAGATGTCGCGCACGCCATTCGGCGGGGATTTGACCCCAGTCGAAGAGCCCGAGGTCTGGAGCGACGAGCCGGCGCCGATCGATCCCGCTTTGGCCCCGAGCTACTCGAGCCTGTCGGAGGCGCTCAAGTCGTCTGCGCCTGCAGGCGAGCACCGGTCCTTCGAGGAACGGATCGCGGGGCTTGTCGAATCCGAGGAGCCCGCGCCTGCGCCGCGACCCGATCCGCTCTCGACCTTTGCTGCGCGCAACCCGACCATGTCCGGTGGACGGGCTACAGCTCCGCAGCAGACAAGCCCGGCCACATCCGCGCCGCCATCTGGCCCGCTGCGCAATGGCGCTGGGTCCAACTTGGCCTCCAAGCTCGCCGATCTGGGCGAGGCGATCCCTCAACGCTCGGAAGCGTTTTCCACCCCGCGAGCGGACGAAAAAGCCAACGACATCTCTCCCTCGCGCAAGGAGGATGCGCCACTGCCGTTCGGTACGCGGTCGGAGCAGCAGCGCGTGATCTCCATTCCCACGCGTGCGCCCGCTGCGCCGGCCGCCGGCCTCAACGGCACGTCACCGGGTCCCGAGGGCAAGAACGGCACGCCGGCAAACGGCGCGTCCTCCGTCTCGCCGTTCGCCCGGCCTGCTTCACCGGCGATGCGCTCGCTGCAGGAGCGGCTGAAAGAGAGGACGCCTGCCGAGCTGTCCAAAAGCGAAGAGCCCGAGGCAAAGTCGGAAGTAAAGCCGTCGCTCGAGGTCAAGGCGGAAGAGCCGGCGGCTCCGGATAAGGTGGAGCTCAAGCCATTCCCGAGCAGCGCTGGGGATCTCAGCCCGGATGCGGCTGCCAAGCCTGAGGCGCGTGCGCTCAATCCCGACAAGCCCGCGCCGGCCGAGCCGGCCGCTGCGCCCAAGATCGGTGTTGCGGCCTCCGGCTCCGGACCGTCCGAGGCGCTTCTCGATGCCGTCGTCGACCTAGTCCAGAAGGACCCGAGCCGCATGTCCGTGTTCACGTCCGGCTCGGCCTTCATCCACGGCGTGGGCGGCAAGGCTGAGCACCCGGTTCCCGAGCAGCTCGTGCCCGTTCCGGGCCAGAAGCTCGACGGCGCCGCCGCCGAGCTCCTGCGGCCGATGCTGCGCCAATGGCTGGCGGAGAACATGCCGCGGATCGTCGAGGAGGCCTTGCGCAGCGAGCTCACCAGCAGCGGCGCGGACGAAAAGGACCCCAAGAAATCATGACGTTGGCGCACACCGCTCGAATTGGTGTGCGCTTCCTCCCTGGGCCAGGCGCGCGCGGGCGCGGCACTCGGGGCCTGTGATTGTTGACAGCGCCGGAAGGGACAGCGTAGGACCCATCTTCCCGCCGCCCCGAGAACCTCTCCGCCCCGACAAAGATGCTCGACAAGACGTACCAGCCCGCCGAGATCGAGCCGCGAATCCATGCCGAGTGGGAGCGCGCCGAGGCCTTCAAGTGCGGCCGGCCCGAGCGCGCGGACGCCGAACCGTTCTCGATCGTCATTCCGCCGCCGAATGTGACGGGCTCGCTCCACATGGGGCATGCCTTGAACAACACGCTCCAGGACGTGCTGTGCCGCTTCGAGCGCATGCGCGGCAAGGACGTGCTCTGGCAGCCGGGCACCGATCACGCGGGCATCGCCACCCAGATGGTGGTCGAGCGCCGGATGATGGAGCGCCAGGAGCCTGATCGGCGCACCATCGGGCGGGAGAAGTTCATCGAGAAGGTGTGGGCGTGGAAGGAGGAGTCGGGCTCGACCATCCTCAACCAGCTCAAACGCCTGGGCGCCTCCTGCGACTGGAGCCGCGAGCGTTTCACCATGGACGAGGGCCTGTCGAAGGCAGTTCTCAAGGTGTTCGTGTCGCTCTACGACGCGGGCCTCATCTACAAGGACAAGCGCCTCGTCAACTGGGACCCCAATTTCCAGACGGCGATCTCGGATCTCGAGGTCGTGCAGGTGGAGTCCAAGGGCTCGCTGACCTGGACCGCGGGCGATCCCGAGGCCCCGTTCGATCCGGACGCGCTGGCGAAAGCGCTGAAGCGCGATCCCTCCGGCCACATGTACCACTTCCGCTATCCGCTGGCCGAGAAGGTCGCCGGCTACGACAAGGATTACGTCGTCGTGGCGACGACGCGGCCCGAGACCATGCTCGGTGACTCAGGCGTAGCCGTGCACCCGGATGATGAGCGCTATCAGGCGTTGATCAAAGCCGGCGCCATGGTGAAGCTGCCGCTCGTGGGTCGCCTGATCCCGATCGTCGCCGACGAGCACTCCGATCCGGAGAAGGGCACGGGCGCGGTGAAGATCACGCCGGCGCACGACTTCAACGACTTCGAGGTCGGCAAGCGCCACGATCTGGAGCAGATCAACGTGCTCGACGAGCACGCTGCCCTGAACGACAACGCGCCCGAGGCCTATCGCGGCCTCGATCGCTTCGTCGCCCGCCAGCGCATCGTCGCCGACATGAACGCGCTCGGACTCCTGGAGAAGATTGAGCCGACCTCGCACACCGTGCCGCACGGCGATCGCTCCAACGTGGTCATCGAGCCGTGGCTCACCGACCAGTGGTACGTGAACGCCGCCGAGCTGGCCAAGCCCGCGATCAAGGCGGTCGAGGACGACAAGACCGTCTTCGTCCCGAAGAACTGGGAGAAGACCTACTTCGAGTGGATGCGCAACATCCAGCCCTGGTGCATCTCGCGCCAGCTCTGGTGGGGCCATCAGATCCCGGCCTGGTACGGCCCCGACGGCAAGGTGTTCGTCGCCGAGGACGAGACCAAGGCGAAGGCGCTCGCCAAGAAGCACTACGGCAAGGCAATCGAGCTGACGCGCGACGAGGACGTGCTCGACACGTGGTTCTCCTCCGCGCTGTGGCCGTTCTCGACCATGGGCTGGCCCGACGACACGTCCGAGCTTCACCGCTACTACCCGACGAGCGTGCTCGTCACCGGCTTCGACATCATCTTCTTCTGGATCGCGCGGATGATGATGATGGGAATGCACTTCATGAAAGAGGTGCCGTTCCACACCGTTTACATCCACGCGCTCGTGCGCGACGAACGCGGACAGAAGATGTCGAAGTCCAAGGGCAACGTGATGGACCCCTTGGAGCTCGTCGACAAATACGGTGCCGACGCGCTGCGCTTCACGCTCGCGGCGATGGCGGCCCAGGGTCGTGACATCAAGCTGTCGACGCAGCGTGTCGAGGGCTATCGCAACTTCGCGACCAAGCTCTGGAACGCCTCGCGCTTTGCCGAGATGAACGAGTGCGTGCGCCAGCGCGACTTCGATCCCACCACCGTCAAGGAGACGTTGAACCGCTGGATCGTCGGCCAGACCGAGCGCGCCGCGCGCGAGGTCACCGAGAGCATCGAGGCCTACAAGTTCAACGATGCCGCCGGCGCGATCTACGAGTTCGTCTGGGGCGTCTTCTGCGATTGGTATCTGGAGCTGATCAAGCCGGTGCTGACCGGCGGCGACGAGACCGCCATGGCGGAGACGCGCGCCACCGTCGCCTGGACCCTCGATCAGATCCTGAAGCTCCTGCACCCGTTCATGCCCTTTATTACCGAGGAGCTGTGGGCGCACATGGTCGAGCACGGCGAGCGCCGACTGAACATGCTCGCGCTCAGCCAGTGGCCGACGCTCTCGGGCCTCGCGGACGATAAGGTGGACGAGGAGATCGGCTGGGTCGTGCGCTTGATCTCCGAGATCCGCTCCGTGCGCACCGAGATGAACGTGCCCGCCTCCGCCAAGATCCCGCTGGTGCTGCCGAGCGCGAGCGCCGAGGTGCAGCATCGCGCGCGCAGCTACGAGGAGACGATCTCTCGTCTGGCGCGCCTGGAAAGTATCTCCTTTGCCAAGGCTGCCCCCAAGGGCGCGGCCATCATCGTCGTCGGCGAGACGACGGCGGCGCTGCCGCTGGCCGGCGTCATCGACATGGCCGAAGAGATGAAGCGCCTGAAGCGCGAGATCGAGAAGGCCGAGGACGATCTCGGCAAGATGGATGCAAAGCTCGCCAATCCGAAGTTCGTCGAGCGCGCCAAGCCCGAGGCCGTGGAAGAGACGCGCGAGCGCAAGACCGAGCTCGAAGGCACCATCAAGCGTCTGTCGGCTGCGGTGAAGCGGCTGGAAGCGGCGGGCTGACCTCGCCGCCTCGCCCTACTTATCGAGTGACCTCGACCTTTGCGGTTCTGACGCGCTCGTCCGTGCGCGAGATGTCCTTCACGCGCAGCGAGATCAGCCGCCATTCGAAATTCTGTAGCTCGAGCTGGCTCACGTAGTGACGGTCGGGTGCCGTGCGCGACTGCATCTCGATCTCCACCAGCGTCGGGCTCAGGAAGGCGGCGCGCTTGGTGCGCCCCCACGCTGCACTCATGCGCTCAGGCAGATTGGCGAGCGTGCGCGGCGGCTCGGCGTCACCTCGCATCTTTCGATAGGTCGTGCCGTAATTGAAGACGGTGGGCAGCCCCTTGGGCGTGACGTAGCGATCGACGAACTGGTTGACGGCGCTACGGCCGAAGCTTGCCTTGATGCGCGCCCATAGCCCCGGCTTGGCGTTCGGCGCGGCGCCCTGCTCGACCTTCGCCACCGTCATCGGCGTCAACGACTCGCGCAGCGACTGGCGCACCGCCGGCCACTCGATCTTTCGCTCTAGATATTGGGTGTCTCCAGCCTTGATCGCTTCGGAGATCATGAAGGCGGTGAGGAATGGGGAGACTGCGTAAGCCGTCAGGCAGGGCAGGGCGGTGAGGACGAGGAGAATGAGCCGCTTCATCGTTCTTTAGTCTGAGCCTCTCGCGAGCCGGAAACCATAATTGTGGTGCCATCTGGCCACGCGATTTTGGCCAAGTTCTGTTCGCCCACTGAGCGAATAGCCCCTGTTTAAAGGCGTCACGGCGTACAGCCTCCCGCGAGGTCCGGGAGGGCGGGTTTGTGAAAGGCCGGGCATAACTTTAGAGCCGTCCTAACTATGCCCCTGAGTTGTTGCGAACCGGCCACGTCACTGCCTCTATTGGGACACAAAAGCTCGGCAGCTTCAGCCATGGTTGGGGGGAAGTAGCGCACGCGGCGGGAAGGGCCGCGGCCCATGTAGGCGCTTCATTGCCAGGGCTCGAGCAGCCTTCGAGAGATGCACAAGCGACATCCGCATTTCGGATGTCTTCAGTGAGCGCATCATCGAGCCGCGAGGAACAAGAACGAATGAACGCGAAGACGTTCGATAAGACGATGCTGCCAAGCAGAGATGTGACCGAGGGGCCGACGCGTGCGGCCCGTCGCTCTCACCTCTCGCAGCAGATGTTTGCGAGCGCGGCGGTCCGTTTGTTGGTCATTGCGGGCGACAAAGCCGCCCGCGTCGGCGTCGGGCGTTTCTCTCGCGCCACAGGTGAATCGCTTATTGGCCATGACGGTCCGGAAATTGGGGTCGGTGACGCAATCGGCCTCATTCAGGACCGAGACATCGCTTCAATCGATGCGGTGGAACGAACACTCGATCGGGACGTGAGTGGGGAGGAATTGGTGGCGCACACGAAGGCCTGGGCGCCTGCCAAAACCTTTCGAAGCGGGGCAATGCACAATTACGCCGGGCAGCGGGATCGCATGTGTAGTGGCGCGATCACCCAAGCTGGCGGCAAAGCAGAAGTGGTTTGCTATGCGGATACTTGATCGGACCTTGTGCGGAGTTATCGCCGCGTTCGCGCTGTGGCTGGGCGGCCTCAGCGCGGTGGCAGCACCGACCGTCTATCGCTCGCCGCAGGATGCGCTCGAGCAGGGCATCGGCGCTTACAACGGCGGCTACTACGAGATCGCCATTCCGGCACTCAAATACGCTTCCGATGCACACCTGTTCCTGGCGCCGTACTACCTGGCCCGCATCTACTCCGACAACAACAGCTCCCACACCGATCACGCCAAGGCTTTCGAGCTCTATAAGCAGCTTGCCGCCGAGCACACCGACGTCGATCCCGACGACTTCCAGCGCGCTCCCTACGTCGCCAAGGCGATGACGCAGATCGCCGGATATCTGCTGACCGGTCTGCCCGAGGTCGGGCTCAAGCCGAATGCGAGAATCGCCGTCGAGTATCTGCGCGAGGCGGCTCAGTTCTTCCGCGACGAGGATGCCCAGTTCGAGCTCGCCAAGCTGTACCTGCGCGGCGAGGGCACCGAGGCTGACGTGCCGTATGCCAAGCACTGGCTGTCGGTTCTGAGCCAGAAGGGCCACGCCGGTGCGCAGGCCTTTCTCGCCGACCTGCTTTGGCGCGGCAAGTATATGGAAGCCAATCCGGTCCGTGCGCTGGCGCTGATCTCCGTCGCCGTCGCCAACGCGCCTCCATATGAGCGCGTCTGGATCGAGGACATCTACCAGAACATCTACTGCGGCACCGGCCAGGGCATCCGCAAGCAGGCGACCGGCCTCGTTGCGGACTGGCGCACGCGGTACGGTCGCAAACCCACCGAGCAGGACCATACGGGCCTGCGTGAGCTCAGCGCACACGCTTCGCGCAGTTGCTCCAACGGCGATCGCGTGCCTTTCGAGATGTTCGCAGCCAAGTCGCAGGAGCACGAGCCCGGCAATCCCTCAGAGCCGGCGCGGTTGTCGGGGGATCCGCAACTCGTCGTCAAGGGCTCTACCTCCGGTCCGAGCCTGCGCGATGTCGGCGCCACGCTCAGCGGCTCGCCGCAGAAGTAACCGACGCGCTCGATTTCCATCTGCCAGTCTGTCTGCGGCTATGAGCGGCTCACCGCGTCAGCATGCTTGCGCAACATTGCCGCCGTCACTCCATCGAAAGCGACGAGCTTGACGTCGATGGCGTGGCGCTGCGCCTGATGCCGGCAGACGTCGACGGCCTCGCGACAGGCATCCTCCAGCGGATAGCCAAAGATGCCCGTGCTGATCGCAGGAAAGGCGATCGAGCGACAGCCGTTGCGCGCCGCGAGCCCAATCGCGCTTTCATAGGCCGAGCGCAGCAGCAGGCGCGCCTCTTGCGGCGAGTGCTCGGCATAGATCGGCCCTACCGCGTGGATGATGTGCTTGGCCGTCGAAATGGCGAAGGCGGGCGTGATCACGGCCGAGCCCGTCGGACAATTGCCGATCGCGCGGCAGACCCTGCTGAGCTTGTCATGCCCGGCAGCCCGGAAGATCGCGCCGCATACGCCACCTCCGGCCAGCAGCGCACTGTTGGCGGCATTGACGATTGCGTCGGCAGGCGTGCGCGTGACGTCGCCTTCGATGACCTCGATTCGGGAGCGATTGTTCGACGAAGAAGCCTCCGTTTGCGTTGAAATGAATGAGCCGAAAAGAATGCGGCGAAATGTGACGATGCCGCAAAAGCATTCACCATGGCTACCGCTAGGCACCCTGCGGAAAAAGGAGAATTTTTTGGCGTATTGGCGAATGGCAATTATTTCGGCATTCAGTGCCTTTGAACAATACTTGAGCAGCAGGCGAATCGCGCCTACCTTTCGATACTAAACAACAAGCCGTTTAAACGCGCGGAGGTCACGTCCGAGGTGGTTCGGGCTCTCAGGAGCCGGATTTGACCTCGAAAGGGTGACCTCATGACCGACACCACCCCACGCACCGGTTCTCATCGATCGATCCTGCGCAGCGGCGTCGCAATTGGCGTCTGGGCCCTCATCTCTCTTGCAACGGCTGCCGATGCGGAGCCCGCTATCGAACGTGTGAGAGGCTTCTTCTGCAACGAAAAGGGAGACTCGATCGGTTTCCTGTCTCTGCAGGCCGAGGGAGAGAATGAGGAGATGGCGGCGAATGCCGTGAACAAGAGCATCGCCAAGTTCTCGTGCGCCTATTACATCCCGGCTACGGCGATACACACCGGCGATCACACTGTGATCGCCGATGGTCTCGTCTTCAAGCTCAAGAGCTATCTGTTCTTGCCCGAGAAGGTCGAGCGCTGGAGCGGCACCGTCCTTGGCTCGATGCAGCCTCCAGCCGTAACTAAGCTCGACATCTGAGCGAGCAGCGCGCTGCGCGACTGCTCAGCGACGGCTGAGGCTCAGGCTCGCCGAGGCGCCATCGCCGGCGAGGCTCACGCGCTGGCTGGAGCCGCTGACGACGACGCGGATGGTGCCGCGCACGTTGTAGTCCTGATTGTAGAAGCTGCCGCGATAACGACCGGCGGTCAGCTTGTAGACGGTCGCCGTCTGCGAAGCCTTGCCCGAACTCGTCGCGCAGGTTGCGTGCAGCTTGTAGCTGTCAGCGCCTGCAGGACGATAGCTTGCGCGACAACGGGCCTTTTCCTTGGAGCCGTTGGAGAACGACACCCAGCCGCCGCCGCTCCACGAGCCCGTCAGTCCTTTGCCCGGATCGGCTTCACTGGTGCTGACGCCGACCGTGAGCGCAAACGCCGCAAGCGGCAGAATCGCGAACTTACGGGCCTTGCGCCAATGCGCGGCACCGGTGGAGCCGGAAAAAACTTGCTGGAAGATTTCAGTGTTCATGACGAGACCTTCAAATCGGCAAGAGCAAACGCGCCACGTTGCGAATGTTATACGAGAAGGCTTGTGCGTGCATCTGTTGGAGGCGACGCACCCCCCATATCCAAGCGAGACGATCACCCAAATTCGTAACAAGAGGCTTTATAGATTTGCCTCGGTTTGCGGGATGCTCCGTCGGGAGCGACGCGATCGAGATACGTGATCTTGATGCGCTGCGAATGTTCCTTGGGGAACAGACCTCGCGCGAAAACCCAGCAATCATGGGCATCATATCAAGGTTCCCAGCCGAGGCGCCAAGGGCGTTTCGGCGGTGCACAATCGTCATCTTTGCAGATGGAGACGGGGATGCTCCGCCAAGCTTTCATAGTTACCGCCTTACTGGTGCCCATGTGTCACGCTGCTCCCAGTTTTGCAGGAATGCAGCAGGATTTGGCGAATTGCACCGCCGCCAAAGGCCTTAACTCCGCGGCCGCCTGCACGCGAGTGATGAACAGTGGACGACTGCCGCGCGCACAATTCTATATAGGTCATTTCAATCGCGGCTCGGGCTACCGCCGCGCTGGAGAGTTCGCCAAGGCGCTCGCCGACTTCCAGAAGGTCGTCAAATTGAAGCCGCGGTTTGCTCGCGGATATCACGCGCGTGGGCTTGCCTATGCGGATCAGGGCAAGATCGACAAGGCGATCGCCGATCTCGACCAGGCGATCAAGCTCAATGCGAAAGACTGGTCCACCTACTATTCGCGCGCAACGCTGCGCCGTACCGATGGCGATTACGAAGCGGCCTTGCAGGATCTCAAGACCGCGAGCGAGCTTAATCCATCGACGAAGGAGATCGGCCTGTTGCGCGCGCTGGTCCTTGCCGACAAAGGCGCGGTGACGGTGGCGCGCGCCGAGATCAACAAGATCATCTCCGACGGCGGCTCCAACGCGTCGTCCTATTACGCGCGTGCCGAGGTCGCTTTCGCGGAGAAGCGCCTCGATGCCGCGGAGGAGGACGTCGAGCGCGTGCTCAAGCTCACTTCCGATTTCGGCGCCGCGCATCTGCTGATGGGACGCATTCAGGCGTCGCGCGGCGATACGAACGGCGCCAAGTCGCACTATCGCAAGGCGGTCGCCGCACCGGTTGCCTTCCTCGAAAGCCGCTCCGTCACGCGCGAGGCGCAGGAGCGGCTCGACGCCCTTGAGCCGGGTCACAACGGCGGATCGAAAACGACGCCGGTCGCCAGCGCCTCGGACGATGAGACGTCGGCGACGGTGGCATCGAAAAAGCAGATGGGCTCGGGCGAATGCCGCCTCTATCTGCCCTCCACTGGGCTCACTGTGTCGACGCCGTGCGACCAGTGACGCGGCTTCGGTGCACGAATTGAGGTTGCCTTCGCTCTCCCGCATTCGCGCTCAACCCTTGGCGATCAGCACGTCGGAGGGCGGGTCCGACAGCATCTTGAGCGCGAGACTGCCTACGAGCGCATAGCCGAGCGACGATCGCCCGTGCGTTCCCAGTACCAACAGGTCGGGCTTGAACTCGGAGATCTTGCGCCCGATGACGTGGGCGATATCGCCTTCGTCGATCATGACGCTGGGCTCGGGCGTATCGATGCCGAGTGCGCCGGTGGCCTGCGAGAGCTGCTTGGAAAACTTTTCCCGGAAACTGCGGTCACGATCCTCGCGCACCTCTTCGGCGATCTGCTTGCCAAGCATCCCCTTGAACGGAACA
>Ga0209347_1005033_pt1 | contig 13020 bp, 12 predicted proteins | sample AutmiccommuBRH23_FD_187382 | JGI IMG/M metagenome (GOLD analysis project Ga0209347, IMG submission 187382) | Deep subsurface microbial communities from Mt. Terri, Switzerland - Autotrophic microbial communities BRH/23 (SPAdes) (version 2) | ecosystem: Environmental > Aquatic > Deep subsurface >... | reverse complement strand
CACGCTGTTTTTCTTCATCCTGCTGATGTTTATCGGGGCCTCGCCGGGTTCCACCGGAGGGGGGATCAAGACCACCACCTTCAGCCTTTTGGTTCTGGCCTCCAGGGCCATTGCCGCCGGCCGGGAGGACATAGAGGTTTATCACAGAAGAATTCCTTACCAGCAGCTGAATAAGGCCCTGACCATCTTTCTGCTGGCTATATTTTGGGTGGTGCTTACCACCATGGTCTTGACCCTGACCGAGAAGGCTGACTTCCTGGCGCTGCTTTTTGAAGCGGTTTCGGCCTTTGGCACGGTGGGGCTGTCCATGGGGGTCACACCCTACCTCAGCGATGCCGGGAGGCTGATGATCATCCTGACCATGTTTTTGGGCCGGCTGGGGCCCCTGACCGTGGCCTTCGCCCTGGCCCAGAGGGGAGTTCATTCCCATATAAAGTACCCGGAAGAAAAAATTATGGTGGGGTAGAATGGGGTTGAATTATAAATGAAAGTGAAGCAGTTTGCCGTAATCGGCATGGGCCGTTTCGGGGCCAGCCTGGCCAGGACACTTTCCAGGATGGGCTATGAGGTATTAGCCATCGATGCCGATGAAAACAAGGTGGAGGAAATAGCCGACACGGTTACCCATGCCGTGCAGGCCAACGCCCTGGAGGAATCGGTGCTCAAGTCACTGGGGGTGCGCAACTTCGACGTGGTGGTGGTGGCCATCGGGCAGGATATACAGTCAAATATACTGGTCACCGTGATGCTCAAGGAAATGGGCGTAGAGAAGGTGGTGGCCAAGGCCTCCACAGAACTACAGGGCAAGGTGCTGCAAAAAATTGGCGCGGATATAGTTGTTTTTCCGGAGAGAGATATGGGGGAGCGGGTGGCCAGGTGGCTGGTTTCCAGGAACATCATCGACCAGATTAACCTCTCTCCGGACTACAGCCTGGTGGAACTGGCGGCCCCGCCCCAGTTCGTGGGCGCTACCCTCCAGCAGTCCAATATGCGCAAAAAATACGGCATATCCGTACTGGCCATCCGCCGGGGAAAGGAGTTTATCATCTCGCCGGAGCCCGGTCAGGAGATCAGGGAGGATGACGTGCTGATTATCATCGGCCGCAATGAAAAGCTGAAGGGGCTGGAGACGGAGGGGTAGAATCAGGAACTAGAATTAGGAATTAGGAATTGGGGGTTGGGGATTAGAGGGGTTGGAGGAAAATCATCTGAGGTTGGTTTAATCATAAAAAATTTGGGAAATAGGCGCAGGAGAAAGAAGATATTGGGAATGAGTTCTTTTAAAAAGATTCATTATGGGTGGGTTGTGTTGGCCGTGGGGGTGCTGGTGGTGGCCGGGGCGCTGGGCCTTGGGCGTTTTGGCTACAGCATGATTCTTCCCTCAATGCAGGCCGGGCTCGGACTGAACCACGACGCCACCGGTATTGTCGCCTCGGCCAACATGTTCGGCTATGTCCTGGCTACCTTGGGAGCCGGAGTGCTGGCCTCCCGTTACGGGCCCAGGGTGGTTATGACGGCGGCGCTTTTTTGGACCGGGCTGACCATGGCGGCCACGGCCATGGCCGGGGGAGTGGCCTCGCTGTCATTGATCCGTTTTCTCACCGGAATTGGCAGCGCCGGCGGCAATATATCCATGATGGGCCTGGCTTCAAGCTGGTTTTCGACAAAAAGGCGGGGGATGGCCTGCGGCTTCCTGGTGGGCGGGTCAGGGTTGGGCTTGGCGGCCACCGGCTGGATTGTCCCGCTGATCAACAGGATCTATCAGGATCAGGGCTGGCGGTACAGCTGGCTGGCCCTGGGGCTGATTATAGTATGTATAGGAGTTCTTTCGGCTCTATTGATCAGGAATCACCCCCGGGAGAAGGGTCTGGAACCGGTGGGCGGCCAGGATACTCCGGTTCCCGGAGTCAAATCCTCCGGGGGCCGGACGCTCAGCATCCGGGGAATACTTTCATTCCGGGGTGTACCTCTACTTTGCGTCATTTATTTTTGCTTTGGCTTCTCCTATGTCATCTATGCCATGTTTTTTGTCAGCTTTTTAATCGGCGAGAGGGGGTTTAGCCAGGCTGCGGCCGGCGGCGTCTGGAGTCTGGTGGGGTTTTTATCTATCGGCAGCGCCGTGATTTGGGGTACCCTGTCCGATATAACCGGCCGCCGCCCGGCCATGGCAGTGGTGTTTACCCTGCAGGCAATCGCCTATGCGCTGCCGGCCATTGCCGACGGGAATGCTTTTATCTGGGCCTCGGCCATAACCTATGGGCTTACCGCCTGGAGCATACCCGGGATTGTGGCGTCTTACTGCGGAGACCTGGTGGGATCTCATAATGCCCCGGCTACCCTGGGGCTGGTGACAATCTTTTTCGGGGTCGGACAGGTGCTGGGTCCAACCTGCGCCGGATACATCAAGGAGATCAGCCATTCCTTCGGCAGCGCCTTTTTGTTGGCAGGGGTCCTGGCCCTGGCCGGGGCGGCCCTGTCCATGTATAAAAAAGGTGCGGTCAAATGAGGCTTATTGATGCCTTTAAAATCCGCAAGGGTGACCTGGTAGCCCTGGCCGGGGCCGGCGGCAAGACCAGCGCCATGTTTGCCCTGGGCAGGGAGGGGGTGGCCAGGGGACTTAAGGTTGTCCTGACCACCACCACCAAAATCTATTTCCCCAAAGACCTGGCGGGCCTGGTGGTTATGGCGGAGGGCCCGGAGCTGGTGGATCTGGTGCGGCAAGGGCTGGGCCGGGATAAGCTGCTGGTGGCCGGGGCCGGGCTGGATCGTGGGGGGGAAAAGTTGGCCGGAATTTCCGCCGACCTGACCGGACTTTTTCTGGAGGCCGGGGCTGACTTGGTGCTGGTTGAGGCCGACGGGGCCGCCGGCAGGCCTTTCAAGGCGCCCCGGGAAGGTGAACCGGTGATCCCGGCGGCCGCCACACTGGTGGTGCCGGTGGTCGGGGTGGACTGTCTGGGCAGGCCTCTGATAGATGAATATGTACACCGGCCTGAGGTGGTGGCAGCGCTGTCCGGCACGGAGATTGGCCGGGAGGTAAGCCCGGAGGTGGTGGCGGCGGTGCTTCTGCACCCCCGGGGCTACCGCAAGGGCCTGCCCCCGGGTAGCCGCTGGGTACCCTTCATCAACAAGGTGGAAAACGGCGAGGACCTGCATAAGGCCAGGCGGCTGGCGGAAATGCTGGGCCGGGGCGGAGCGGGCCGGGTGGTCATAGGGACGGCCCGGGCCGGCCAGCCGGTGGAGGTGGTGGTGTTTTGATCGCGGCTGTGGTGCTGGCCGCCGGTACCTCCTCCCGGCTGGGGAGCCCAAAGCAGTTGCTGTCTTTTCGGGGCCGGCCGGTTTTAGTGGCGGTGGTGGAAAATCTGCTGACCTCCCGGCTGGACCGGGTGGTGGTGGTGCTGGGCCACCAATCCGGAGAGGTGGCCCGGGTCCTGGAGGGCCTGCCGGTGGAGGTCGTGGTCAATCAGCGGTACATCGAGGGTCAGGCCTCCTCGCTCAAGTGCGGGCTGGCGGCCCTGGATCCGGAGGTGCGGGCGGCGCTCTTTGCCCTGGGGGACCAGCCCCTGGTAAGGCCGTCCACGGTGCGTCTGCTGGTTGACGGATACAGGTCCGCGGGGGGCATTGCAGCCCCCTTTTACCAAGGGCAAAGAGGTAACCCTGTAATCTTTGACCGCCGGTTTTTCCCGGACCTGGAGCTGCTGAAGGGCGACGCCGGGGCCAGGGAAATTATCCGCAGTAACCCGGAAAGCCTCCTGCGGGTAGATGTGGATGACCCGGGGGTGGTGCTGGATATAGATACCTGGGAGGATTATCAGAACATTATTTGCATAAAACTCTAAAGATAAGAAGCCACCATGCTGGTGGGTTTACTAAAACCATCGTGTTTTCCCTTTGCTGCGGAGTCTCTCTACTAATCAGAGAGGCTTTCTTATATCTTCTGGGAATTTACCATTCTAGCGGGATGGATATAGGGCAGAAGGAGTTTTATGGAGTAGCCCTTTTCAGTGAAAAATTTTTTTAAAATTTGTAGTAAATTAGGAGGATTAATAAATTTTTAGTTGAATATTTATTGCATAAACAGAACGGCGTTTGGCAAAATGAAGGCTAATTTATGGTTGGGGGGAAAATTTCTTGGTTGATGCCGGCATAAACAGTATTAAATCTTTAAATAAAGCCTTGGATATTCTGGATTATTTTGTTCAGAAGAGGACGTCTATAGGTGTTTCAGATATTAGTTCCTCACTGGGGCTCAATAAAAGCACTGTTCATGGTGTGCTGAACACGCTTCTGCAGAGGGGGATTGTGGAACAGGATCCGGCCACCAGCAAGTACCGCTTAGGGTTATTCCTCCTTCAATTCGCCAGCGTTGTTCTGGATTCAATTGAGGTAAGACTTGTAGCTAAACCCTATTTGGAGGAACTGGTAAACAGGCACGGTGAAACAGTTCACTTGGTGGTTCTTCGCCAGGGAGAAGTAGTATATATCGATAAGCAGGAAAGCCCTCACGCCATGCGCATTTCAACTGAAATAGGCAAGCGTCTCCCTGCCCACTGCACCGGCGTGGGAAAAGTTTTGCTAGCTTCACTTTCCGAGAAGGAATTGGAATTCATATTAACAGAACGCAGTTTAGAAAAATATACATTGAACACCATTACAGATCCCCAAACTCTTAAACGACAATTGCAGGAAATTAAAAACAAAGGCTATGCCACTGACAATGAAGAGATTGAAGAGGGCTTGCGCTGTGTGGCCGCCCCCATCAGAGACTACCTCGGGCAGGTTGTTGCAGCCGTGAGTATTGCAGGGCCATCAATGAGGATGTCATTGGAAAAAATGGAATCGATAGCAGAGTCTGTAAAGGAAATTGCCGGGCATATTTCTACGGCTCTGGGTTATAGCGGTAAATAAATATGTTATGTAATAGTTGATTATCAAAAAGGGAGGGAAAAAAATGGACGATGTTTTAATCATTGAAGGAGCAAGGACTGCTTTCGGGGAGTATGGCGGGGGACTAAGAGATTTTACCCCGGCTGAATTGGGGTTGGCCTGTACCAAAGAGGCCTTGCTTCGGTCAGGGATCGATCCGCAAAAAGTGGACAACGTAATTTTTGGAAATGTGTTGCAGACTGCGGGAGACTCAATATACCTGCCGAGACACATTTCCCTCCGGGCCGGGATTTCAATTGAAGCCACGGCTTTGATTGTCAGCAGGATCTGCGGTTCCGGTCTGCAGGCGGTGGTCAGCGCGGCCAAGGATATAGCACTGGGAGAGTCTGAGGTTTCAGTGGCGGGTGGCACCGAAAGCATGAGCCAGGCTCCTGTGGTGGTACGCGGGGCAAGATGGGGCGTGCCGATGGGAAATGGTGTTCTGGATGATTATATGTGGCAGTGTTTTACAGATACATACAACAATTTGATCATGGGCCAGACGGCGGAGAATCTGGCGGTTAAGTTCGGCATAACCAGAGAGGAGCAGGATGAGTTTGCTTTGCGGAGTCAGGCTGCAGCCGCCAAAGCCCAGACTGGGGGAAGATTCAATCGTGAGATAGTCCCCTTGGAGTCTAAAGGCAAGGATAAAAAGGCAATTACGCTTGACGAACATATCCGCCCGGGACTGGCCATGGAAAAGCTGGCCAAGCTCAAGGCCAGATTCAGAGAAGGCGGCACTGTAACTCCCGGGAACGCCAGTGGAATTAACGACGGGGCGGCAGCCCTGGTACTGACTTCCGCCCGTCGGGCCGAGAAGGAAGGGGTTAAGCCCCTGGCCAGGGTGTTGTCCTGGGCTGTGGCCGGCGTAGATCCCGATATTATGGGCTTTGGTCCCGTTCCGGCCATAAAGAAGGCACTGGCACGGGCTGGGCTGACCATGGATCAGATTGGACTTTTTGAAATAAACGAGGCCTTTGCCGCCCAGTATCTTGCGGTGGAAAAGGCGCTGGAACTTGATCGGAGCAAGGTAAACGTCAACGGCGGGGCGGTGGCCCTGGGTCATCCTTTGGGTGCCAGCGGCGCCCGGCTTACCCTGACACTGCTGTACGAAATGTCAGCAAGAAATGTAAAATACGGGGTGGCCTCCCTTTGCATCGGAGGCGGACAGGGTATTGCCGCCGTATTTGAGAACTTGAATTAGATGGGGGGCCTTTAGCAGTGTTGAACGATCAGCTTCAGCGCCTGGATCGGGTTTTCAGCCCCCGCAGCGTGGCTGTGGTCGGCGCCAGCGGCAACCCCGGCCGGGTGGGACACAGCCTTGTTGAGAGTATCGTGGTGTCCGGGTTCAAGGGTGAGATTTACCCAATCAACCCAAAGGAAAAGGAAATCGCTGGCCTGCCGGTATGGAAGGACCTGAAGGATCTGCCGTCCGTGCCTGACCTGGTTGTGGTGGGACTGAACCAGTTTGCCACCGTGGATGTGGTGGAAACCTGTGGGCAGATGGGGGTTGCCGGGGTTCTCAGTATTGCCGGTGGCTTTAAGGAAATGGGTCAAGAAGGAGCCGACCTCGAGGCCAGGCTGGTAGATATCAGCCGGCAGTACGGACTTCACCTTATTGGTCCAAACTCCTTGGGTATGATCAACACGGCAGCCAATTTGAATACCACCTTTTACCCCATGAAACTCAAGCCTGGCGGTCTCTCGATCCTGAGTCAGAGCGGGGGTGTGGGTCTCTCCCTGATCCACAAGGCGGTTGAGGAGGGCCTTGATATATGCAAGTGGGTTGGGGTGGGCAACCGTGGGACGCTGGAGTTCAAAGACTATTTACAATACCTGTTAAATGACCCGCCCACCAAGGTAATTGCCATCTTCATGGAGAGCACCGAAGATGCCAGGGGGCTAGTGGAAGAGGCCCGGAAAGTGGCGGCCGAAAAGCCCGTGGTGATTTTCAAAGGCGGCAATTCCGAATTAGCCCAGTATGCTGCCTTAACCCACACGGGCAGCCTGGCTGGATCGCCCAAAATGTACAGGGATATTTTTCGCCAAAACGGAATTATCCAGGTGGAGAGTCTGGCCGAGCTGGTGGCGGTCTGTAAGGCGCTGTCAATATCACCCCTGCCCTCCGGGGAAGGGCTGGGAATAATCACCCACACCGCCGGGCCCAGTATTGTTATGGTAGACGAACTGAGCCCAAGGGGCTGCAATCTTCCCCCTCTGACAGAGAAAACAATAGAGCGTGTTAAAGCGGTTATTGGTGAGAACCCACCGATTATCCTTAAGAACCCCCTGGATGTGGCCGGACTGGGATTTGCAGCAACACCCTTCGGCCAACTCGCCGAAGTTCTATTGGACGACCCGGGTATTGATTTGGCCATCGGTGTCTACTGCCTGCATAAAAACTGGCCATTCCCTACCAAGGAGTTGCTTAACGCCAAAAAGAAAACGGGTAAGCCGGTAGTTGCCTGTTACATATCCACCCTCGCCGGATTGGGCGAAGACCTCGAAATACTCCACCAAAACGGCATTCCGGTATATACCAGCGTGGAGGAGGCTGCCTACGGAGCAGCTGGCCTGATCCGCTACGCAAGGATAAAAAAGGAGAGGGGCGAAGGGTGTGCCAAATAATGCCGGATCCGCAGCTAGCGGTATCTTAACCGAAAAGGAAGTCAAAGAAATGATCAGCCAGCTGGGGGTCAAGGCCACCAACTGCCATGAGGCCTTTAGTCTGGATGAGGTTCTGAGTTTAGCTGAAAACACAGGATTTCCGGTGGTGTTAAAGGTCAACTCCCTGAAGATAACGCACAAGTCGGACATAGGCGGAGTGAGGTTAAACCTCGGGAGCAAAGCTGAGGTGAAAGAAGCGTATCAACAGATTATGGCCAGGTCCCTGCCTTTGGACCCCGGTGCCACCGTCACGGTGCAAAGGATGGCCAAACCCGGCCTGGAAGTAATTGTGGGCATGACCACCACTCCCCAATTTGGAAGGGTGGTAATGTTCGGGCTTGGCGGGATTTATGCCGAACTGCTGAAAGACACTTCCTTTTCCCTTGTACCGGTGACTCGCAGCGCTGCCGAAGACATGGTGAGGTCCATCAACGGGCGTAAACTGTTGCAGGGATTCAGGGGCGGGCCGGCGGCAGATCAGGAGGCCATAATAGCCATCATCGAGGCGGTGTCCGCACTTTGCGAAAAGCATCCTAAAATCACCGAACTTGACCTTAACCCGGTTATTGTGTACGAACGCGGGGCCGTTGTGGTGGATGCCAGGGCTGCAGTTATACAGGAGATTTAGCCTTTTGTAGTGTTACAAAATGCAACTGAAAAGGAGGAAAGACAGATGTCTGAGTTTAAGTATATAAAAATACAAAGTTATGATGCGGTGGCTTTGATTACCATTGACCGGCCCCCCGTCAATGCCCTGAACAGGGAGGTCTTCAGCGAAATCAAGGAGGCCTTTACCAAACTATCCTCAGACAGGGATGTGCGGGCGGTTGTGATTACCGGCGGCGGGAAGAAGGCATTTGTGGCCGGTGCGGACATAAACGAGTTTATTGAGCTGTCAAAGGTGGGCAGGGTTAAGGAGATGTCCACCAACGGGCAGGATGTGTTTAATTATATTGAGCAGACGGATTTTCCCGTAATCGCGGCCATTAGTGGGTTTTGTTTTGGCGCTGGCAACGAGCTGGCGATGGCCTGCGACTTGCGCATCGCCAGTGAGAGCTCTAAGTTTGGCCAGCCAGAGATTAATCTGGGCTTAATCCCGGGTGCTGCAGGCACCCAAAGACTGCCCAGGTTGGTGGGCAAGGCCGTGGCCAAGCGGATGATTTACCTGGGCGATCCCATCAGCGCGGCCGAGGCATACCGGGTGGGTCTGGTCAATGAGGTTGTCCCGGACGACCAGGTTCTGGAATACTCGTTATCCCTGGCCAAGAAGCTGGCCGCCAAGGCGCCGGTTGCATTGGGCTATTGCAAGAGATGCATTAATGAAGGGGTTGAGGTCTCCCTAGCCGAAGGGCAGGATCTGGAAAGCGATTACTTTGACAAGGTATTTAAAACCGAGGACGTATTTGAAGGAATCAACGCCTTTTTTGAAAAACGCAACCCTATCTTCAAGGGCGAATAAAGCAGCCGGAGGACGTGATTTTTAAATGATTGATTTCGAATTATCGGAAGAGCAGCAAGATATTCGCAAAATGGCCAGGAACTTTGCGGAAAAAGAGATTATTCCGGTGGCTGGGCAGTATGACGAGGCGGAAAAGCTGCCCTGGGAGATTATCCAAAAAGCTCACGCGGTGGGGCTGATGAACCTGACCATTGGTGATGAATACGGCGGCCAGGGGCTGGACAATGTGACCGCGGTCCTCATCCTGGAGGAATTGGGCGCCGCCTGCCTTGGGGTGGAGAGCACCATAGCGGGAAACATACTGGCCCTGACTCCCATACAACTGGGCGGGACGGATGAACAGAAGCGCAGTTTTATCCTGCCCATTTGCAGTGAACCCAAGCTGGCGGCCTTTGCTCTCACTGAGCCCAACGCCGGTTCCGACGCTGCGGCCCTGACCACCACAGCTGTGCGCAGGGACGACGGGTATGTGCTGAACGGCGTCAAGTGTTTTATAACCAACGCCGGGGTTGCCAGCCAGTACACCGTCTTTGCCACTGTGGACAGGAGCAGGGGAGCAAAGGGGATTACGGCCTTCGTGGTGCCTGCCGAGACCCCCGGATTGTCCATAGGCAAAAAGGAGAAAAAAATGGGGGACCGCTCTTCCCAGGTGGCCGAGGTCATTCTGGAGAATGTTTTTGTGCCCGAAAAAAACCGTATTGGGAAGGAAGGGGAAGGCTACCGGCTGGCGCTAGAAACCCTGGCCATCACCCGCATTCATGTGGCGTCGGCGGCTGTGGGGATAGCCCGGCGCGCCCAGGAGGAGGCAGTTAAATACGCTGCGGCCAGGGTGCAGTTTGGGAAACCTATCGCTGATTTTCAGGCCATCCAGATGATGCTGGCCGACATGCGGATAGGGGTCGAGACCGCCCGGCTGGCTACATGGAGGGCGGCCTGGCTGGCTGACCAGGGGCAACCGTCCAGTCTGGAGTCGGCGGTCGCCAAGTGCTACGCGGCGGATGTGGCCATGAAGACGACTGTGGACGCGGTTCAGGTGTTCGGCGGATACGGATATACAAGGGACTATCCAGTTGAAAAACTGATGCGGGACGCTAAAATCACCCAGATTTATGAGGGCAGCAACCAAATTCAAAGGCTGGTCATTGCCCGACAGATGGTCAAAGAAATAGTCGGTTGAGACCTTGGATCAGGTTTAGTCTTTCAGTAATGGAACCAAAGACAGGAAGGGGGATACTTGTGAAGGTAGTAACCCTGGTGCCCCGGGTTGACTCCGAGAAGTGCACCGGCTGCAAGACCTGTGAAAGAGTCTGCCCGGTGCTGGCGATTAAGGTTTCCAACAAGGTTTCTATGGTCGATGAAGATAGGTGCCGAGGGTGCGCCAATTGCGAGCAGCGGTGTCCCGAATACGCCATTGTTATGGTCAATCGGGAATCCCCTGTTACCGTCAAGGTGGATGTGGATCAGGTCGCATATGATCAGATTGCACAGCTGTGTAAAAAGGCCAGGTTGAACCCCCAGCAGTTGGTCTGCTATTGCACGGCCACCCGGGCGGAGGAGGTGGCGGCGGCTATTTTACTGGGAGCCAAGAGCCCCGAGGATGTTTCGCTGTCCACCGGCGTCCGCACCGGGTGCAAGGTGGAGTGCATCCAGCCGGTGCTGCGCCTGCTGGAGGCGGCGGGCATCCAGCCAGTCCCGCCGAAAAACGGCTGGCAGTGGTATGGGCGCACACCCACGGTCTGGGAGATTCCCGAAGAGATTAAGAAAAAGTACAGCACACGCGGATTTTATTTTGAGGAAGATATAAAGCTACTTGACAAACTGGTGGAGGTCGGGCCGGACGAAAGGAGGGATGATTGATGCGTCAGCCTATACTGCCGATTGCCCCCAAGGTCTCCCAGTACGGGATTGACCCGTCCCTGGTGAAGGCTCGGGCGGCGGAGCTTCCCGGAATGACGTCGCTGTTGATAAAAGATATGTTTCCCGATACCCCTGATGTTATCTTCCCTGCTGAGGGCGGCTTGGCGGCCATAAGAAAAGCCACGGAAGAGGCCCTGGCCAATATAGATATGAGCCGGATTAAGCCAGAGCACTCGGTAAATATTCTCGCTTCCCACCACGGCTTTACCCTCTTAGGGGGGGAGCCCTATGCGGAAATGCTGAAAACAATACGGGATTTCGTGGCGGCGAGGACCGGGGCTTCGAATATCCGCCTACGTGCCGGCGTTGGCCTCAGATTCCGGGAAACCGAAGAGTATATAAAGCGCTACGGACTGGATGTTCACTTCCAGGGAAAAGCTGCCGGTGTCGCGCCGGTGGATCAGGGTATCGCCATTGAAACCGAAATTGGCACCCTTTACGGAATTAAGAAGGTCTATGACGCCGACTGGATCATCCACGCCCACAACAGCGATGTTCGGGAGGTGCACTTCCACCGCCAGGTGGACAGGGCTGTAAAGCCGTTTGGAATGTCCTACGCCCGCATAGAAACCCGGTCAACCTACCACCAGAACCTTGGTCCGAGGGCGGCAAACTTTACTGCCAGGGCGATCTTTGACTCAACCTTTGTCCAGAGCAAATTTGCCTTTTCAGCTTTCTTAGTCATGTCACCCGGAGGGGTGGTGGGAGTGGACGCGGACAACAACCTTTACGCGCTGAATGACCGCCTTACCTATACCGGGTGCCGGTATTACGGCAAGACCATGACCCTGCTGGGGGAAATAGATGAGTGCATCGCGGTGCTGGATTTTCCTTGTCCTGTGCCTTATGTGTTTGCCGCCGGGGTTATTTATGCCAATTTTGTGGGTGCCAATACCGACCTGTATGACCTGGATAAGCCCCTTCCCCCGTACACTTGGTACACCGAGGCATTTTATGGAAAAAACGGGCGACCTTTGCTGAGCGAAATTCCCCTGGTCAACCCGGCAATAAAAATGTGTGTCCAGAATTACGCCTGGGGGGGCTACCCCAGCGCCTTTTTCGCTGAGCAGATTCCCACCGTAGTAGTTGGGCGGGAGCAGGCGGAAATGATGAACCGTGACCCACAGAACCTTACCTATATGAAACACAGTGTGGTGGCCGACACTATTGGAGACGCTATGAAATTCGCCTACAGGACCGCTGGTACGGATAAGGTTATTGTTTTCGATGGAGCCATGGGAGGATTAAACGTTAGTGAAAAGCTGGCTGACCTGTTAATTAAAAAAGCCCCGGAGGTTAACCGGCGGGTGGAAGAGCAACTGCTACCCAAATGGCTAAAGCAAAGGGGGATGGCCCCTTAAAACTCGCAGGCGGATTGAAAATTGACAGATCAGAGACAACAGGGAGGTTTTGACATGGCTGCCTGTATGCTGGTAAAGCCCGAGAGTGACCTTAGAGACCGGATTTTTGCAGGTGTGTTTGATGAGGTTTTGACGGTGGCCATCACAGCTCAAAATGGAGGTATTCTGGCCGGTATTGACAAGGTGGGGGATAAGGCCGAGGAATTGGGCTTGACTGTTCTTTACAGGGCCGCAGAAGGGGCTTTAGTGACTGCTGGGGAAAAGGTTTTTCTAGCCAGAGGCAATCCAAAACAGGTAGCCATTTCAGAAGAAATGCTTATGGGTCTGATCGCTAAAACCTCCGGTATAGCAACCGCTGCCCGGAAAGCAGTAGATCTTGCCAAAGGAAAAGCAGACATAGTTTCCGGTTCATGGAAAAAGATGCCTCCAGAACTTAAATTCATGGTCAGGGAAGCGGTTTCTACAGGGGGCGCTCACTTCCGTATTGCAAATCCACCGTTTGTCTACTTAGATAAAAACTATGTCAGGGTATTCGGAGGAGTCAGGCAGACATTAGAGGCTGTGAGTGATCTTGAGGGGATGACCAAGGCCATTCAAATCAGAGGGGAAACCGCATCCATAGCAGAAGAGGCTACTGAGGCCGTCCGTGGAGGGGCCGATATATTGATGGTGGACACCGGTAGACCTGACGAC
>Ga0209347_1005032_pt1 | contig 13022 bp, 11 predicted proteins | sample AutmiccommuBRH23_FD_187382 | JGI IMG/M metagenome (GOLD analysis project Ga0209347, IMG submission 187382) | Deep subsurface microbial communities from Mt. Terri, Switzerland - Autotrophic microbial communities BRH/23 (SPAdes) (version 2) | ecosystem: Environmental > Aquatic > Deep subsurface >... | reverse complement strand
GCCGCGGGCTCCCGTCAGCCTTTACGAGCCGAGCTGGCCGGGTCCGCTGCCGCCGCCGGTGACGACCTATGAGCCCAGCGACCACGGCGTCCGGCTCGAACAGCTCAGAACCCTGGCGGCCCTGCGGGATTCCGGCGCACTCACCGAGGCCGAGTTCCAAGCCGAGAAGCGCCGCATGCTGGGGCACTAGCCGCTTCAGCTGCTTCGCCCGATGGGCAGCTCAGTTGCTTCGCCCAATGGGCAGCTCAGCTGCTTCGCCCAATGGGCAGCTCAGCTGCCGCGCGCCACCCACTCGTCGTAGTGCACGATCTCGTCGCCGACGGTCGTCGAATCGCCGTGCCCGGTGTAGACGACCGTCTCCCCGGGAAGCGCACCCAGCCGGCCCGAGATCGACTCCAGGATGGTGGGGAAGTCGGAGAACGAGCGACCGGTGGCCCCCGGCCCGCCCTGGAACAGCGTGTCGCCGCTGAACACCGCGTTCAGCTCGGGCGCGTGCCAGCACACCGACCCCGGCGAATGCCCCGGCGTGTGCAGCGCGCGCAGCTCAGTGCCGGCGACGCGCAGCGTGTCGCCATCGGCCACAGATCGGAAGTCGCTGTCGGGGTGGGTCATTCGCCACAGCACGTCGTCGGCCGGGTGCATCAGCACCGGAGCGTCGAGTGCCCGGCCCAGCTGGGGGGCGACGGTGACGTGGTCGTTGTGGCCATGGGTGCACACGACCGCCACCACATGCCTGCCGCCGACCGCGTCGATGATCGGCTGCGCGGTGTGGGCGGCGTCGAACACCACCACTTCCTTGTCGTCGCCGACGATCCAGATGTTGTTGTCGACGTCCCAGCTGCCGCCGTCGAGCTCGAATGTTCCGCTGGTGACCAAGCGCTGGATCGGTCCGCCGTTCACAAAATCACCACCGATCGCAGCACCTCGCCGGCGTGCATCTTGTGGAACGCATCCTCGATGTCGTTCAGCCCGATGCGTTCGGACACGAACTTGTCCAGCGGGAACCGGCCCTGCAGATACAGGCTGATCAGGGTCGGGAAGTCGCGCTCGGGCAGGCAGTCGCCGTACCAGGACGACTTCAGAGATCCACCGCGAGAGAAGAAGTCGATCAACGGCATCTCCAGCTTCATGTCCGGCGTCGGCACACCGACCAGGACCACCGTGCCCGCGAGGTCGCGGGCGTAGAACGCCTGCTTCCACGTCTCCGGCCTGCCCACGGCGTCGATCACGACGTCGGCGCCGTTGCCGTCGGTCAGATCCTGGATCGTCTCCACCGGTTCGAGTTCCCGGGCGTTGATGGTGTGGGTCGCGCCGAACTCTCGGGCCCACTCCAGCTTCCGGTTGTCGGTGTCGACGGCGATGATGCGCTTGGCACCGACGAGTCGGGCGCCTGCGATCGCCGCGTCGCCGACCCCGCCGCAGCCGATCACCGCGACGGTGTCATCACGGTTGATCGCGCCGGTGTTGATGGCCGCGCCCAGGCCTGCCATCACGCCGCACCCGAGCAGCCCGGCCGCGGCGGGGTCGGCGGCCGGATCGACCTTGGTGCACTGGCCCTCGTGGACCAGCGTCTTGTCGGCGAATGCGCCGATGCCGAGCGCGGGAGTCAGCGGCGTGCCGTCGGTCAGGGTCATCGACTGGGCGGCGTTGAACGTGTCGAAGCACAGGTGCGGCCGGCCTCGCTTACAGGCCCGGCACTGCCCGCACACCGCGCGCCAGTTCAGGATCACGAAGTCGCCGGGCTCGACGTTCGTCACGCCGGAGCCGACGGACTCGACCGTCCCTGCGGCCTCATGGCCGAGCAGGAACGGGAATTCGTCGTTGATGCCGCCCTCGCGATAGGTCAGGTCCGTGTGGCACACGCCGCAGGCGAGGATGTCGACGACGACCTCGCCCGGTCCCGGGTCGGGAATGACGATATCCACCACTTCGACCGGTTGGGCTTTCGTCCGTGAGATCACACCTCGCACCGTCTGAGTCATGCCTAGACCCTAATAGCGCGATGTCGGGCACACTCGACTCGTGCCCCAGACCCAGATGCCGACCGTCTTCCTCTCTCACGGCGCGCCGCCGCTGGTCGACGACGCTCTGTGGGTGTCGCAGCTGACGGCGTGGGCGGACGAGCTGCCGACCCCGTCAGCGCTTCTGATCGTGTCCGCTCACTGGGAGGCGGCACCGCTGACGATCGGGTCCACCGATGCGAACACGCCCCTGACTTATGACTTCTGGGGATTCCCCGCGCGCTATTCCGACGTCACCTACCCCGCACCGGGCGCAGTCGGCCTCGCATCGGAGGTCGAGGCGCTGATGCCCGACAGCGAGCCCGTCCGCCACGACGCCGATCGCAGGCTCGACCACGGTGCCTATGTCCCGTTGACGGTGATGTACCCGCACGCCGACATCCCGGTGCTGCAGATCTCGCTGCCCACGCTGGATCCGGAAAAGCTCCTGCACCTCGGGGAGCGGTTACGTCCGCTGCGTCAGAATGGCGTGCTGATCATCGGTTCCGGATTCACCACCCACGGGCTTCCGTTCCTGACCGATCCGTCGCCGGGGGCCGAACCGCCGGGCTGGTCGGTGGATTTCGATCACTGGGCGCGCGAGCGACTCGCCGTCGGTGACGTGGACTCGCTGATCGACTTCCGGACGAGAGCCCCCGGTATGCCCTACGCCCACCCGACGATCGAGCACTTCTCGCCGCTGTTCGTCGCACTCGGCGCCTCGGGGGACCCCGGGCAGCGGCCGAAGCAGGTGATCGACGGCTATTGGATGGGTCTGGCCAAACGCTCCATCGAACTGTCCTGAGACTGTCCTGAGCAGGGAAATCGGAATACCGTAGACGCGATGCTCGCCGACACCCAGACAGATCTGCTCTCCGCCGCGCGCGCCGCGCACCAGCGGCGGGACTGGGCCGCGAGCTACGAGGCCTTCGAACTCGCAGGCAGGCATGCGCCGCTGCACACCGACGACCTCGACGCGTTTGCGTTCGCCGCCTGGCGGCTGGGCCACATCAAGGAATCCAGCCGCGCCGCCGAAAGAGTGTTCGCGGAACTGACCCGAGCCGACCCGGTCGCCGCCGCGATGAAGGCCAATGAACTCGCGCTGGCGTGGTTGGTCCGCGGGGACGTCAACATCGGTCAGGGCTGGATGAGCCGGGCCCGCAGGCTGCTCGCCGACACCGACGAGAGTCCCGCGCACGGCTACCTGGCCTACCTCGACGCCGTGGTGGCCGCAGTGTCCGAGGATCTCGACGCCCTCTCCGTCCACGCTCGCGCGCTGCGCGAGATGGGTGCCCGGTTGGAGGCGCCCGCGGTCACCGCGCTCGGCCTGATCGCCGGCGGCATCGACGCGATACTGCAGGCGCGCACCGCCGACGGCTACGCGTTGCTCGACGAAGCGATCTTGCCGCTGCTGGCCGACCAGGTGCCGATCGAATGGGCCGGCGACATCTACTGCATGGTGCTGCATCACTGCCACAAACTCGCCGACCTGCCGCGGATGCGAACCTGGACCCAGTCGATGGAGCAATGGTGTGGCCTGTCCGGTTCGGTGCCCTACGGCGGGGTCTGCGACGTGCACCGACTGCAGGTGCAGGTGGCCACCGACGACTACCGCGGCCTGGAGGATCGGCTCGGGCCTGCCAGCCGGGCGCTCGAGGAGGTCAACGGCTGGGCAGCCGCCGAGGGCTACTACCAACTCGGCGAGGTACGGCGGCTGCTGGGTGACTTCGACGGCGCGGCAAACGCTTTCGCCCAGGCGCGGATGCTCGGCATGGATCCGCAGCCCGGTGAGGCGTTGCTGGCGTGCCGCCGCGGCGATGCGGCAACCGCATGGACGGCGATCCGGGTCGCGCTCGCGGGCTGTGACCGGCTGGCCCGGGTGAAGTTGCTGCGGGCCGCGGTCGAGATCGCGCTGGAACGCGACGCTCTTGACGAGGCCGAAAGCTATTGCCGTGAGCTGGAAACCGACGCGAAAGCATTCGGCACCCCGGGGTTCCTGGCGTGGGCCGCGCATGCGCGCGGCGCGGTGGCGGTGCGCCGGGGAGATTTCGAGCAGGCGCTGGAGTCGTTGCAGGAAGCGCTGCGGGAGTACCGAATTCAGCAATCCCGCTACGAGACGGCCGAAGTGTACGAGTGGATGGCGTTGGCGCGTCGTGGGCTGGGAGCGCACGACGCGGCGGCTGCCGACGCGGCGACGGCCGACGCGATCTACGCGCAACTCGGCGTCGAGCCCGCCGGAATCTGCGGATCGCCGGCACCCGGTGGACTGACCCGCCGCGAACTGGAGGTGCTGGCAGGCATCGCCCGCGGCGCCACCAACCGGCAGGTGGCCGAGCAGTTGCATCTGTCCGACAAGACGGTCGGCCGGCACCTGGCCAACATCTACGCCAAGCTCGGGGTGTCCACCAGGACCGCGGCGGCGTCGTGGGCCCGCGACCACGGTGTTCTGTAGGGCGGCGAGCCGTAGCGCCACCGCGCTCGGCGCCCTACATCATTTGCACCAGCGATCGGCGCCGCAATTACATCGTGTAGCGGATCCGCCGCGGCCGCCTTCGGCCTAGCGTGTCTGTCATGACGACAATGCATGAAAAACCCGCGATCTCGACCGACACCACAGAACAGTTCGCCGAGCGGATGGTCGGAGCCATCGACGCCGCCAGTGTGGCGATCCTGCTGTCGATCGGCCATCAGACCAAACTGTTCGACACCCTCGCCGGTCTCCCACCGGCCACCAGCACGCAGATCGCCGACGCCGCCGGACTCAACGAACGCTATGTCCGCGAGTGGCTCGGCGGCGTGGCCGCCGCCCGGATCGTCGACTACGACCCTGCGACACAGTCGTATTCGCTTCCCGAGCAGCGCGCCGCGGTGCTGACCCGGGCGGCCGGGCCGGACAATCTTGCGCGCGTCGCGCAGTTCATCCCGCTGCTGGCCGAGGTGGAGCAGAAGGTGATCGAGTGCTTCCACCACGGCGGTGGGCTGTCCTACAGCGAGTATCCGCGCTTCCACACGCTGATGGCCGAAGAGAGCGGGGAGGTGTTCGACGCCGCCCTCATCGACGTCATCCTGCCGATGGCCGACGGCCTGCCCGAACGGCTGCGGGCCGGTGTCGATGTGGCCGACTTCGGCTGCGGCAGCGGCCACGCCGTCAACCTGATGGCGCAGGCATTCCCGCACAGCCGATTCGTCGGAATCGACTTCTCCCAGGAGGGCCTCGCCGCCGCTGCCGCCGAGGCTCACCGGCTCGGGCTGAAGAACGCGACCTTCGAGTCGGCCGACGTCGCCGAGGATCGCCGGACCGACGCCTTCGACGTCATCACCGCGTTCGACGCAATCCACGACCAGGCGCACCCCGGACAGGTGCTGGCCAACATCCATCGTGCGCTGCGGCCCGGAGGTGTCTTCCTGATGGTGGACATCAAGGCCTCGAGCCGGCTCGAGGACAACGTCGGCGTGCCGTTCGTCCCGTACCTGTACACCGTTTCGACGATGCACTGCATGAGCGTGTCGCTGGGGCTCGACGGCGACGGGCTGGGCACCTGCTGGGGCCGTGAGGTGGCCACGTCGATGCTGGCCGACGCCGGATTCGACGACGTCGTGGTCCGCGAGATCGAGTCCGACCCGCTCAACTTCTACTACATCGCGACGAAGTCGTAGGGCCGGGGCGGGGCGGCGACGACCGGAGCAAAACCCGTACGGTCGAAGTCATGGATGTGCACAACTTGGCTTTCGAATGGACGGAGACAAGTCGGCATTGGCTGGTCGAGGTGCCGCTGCGCATAACGATCTACGTCGTCGTCGCACTGATCGCGCGGTACTTCCTGCACCGGATGATCGACCGGGCAACCGGTCGCTCCCGCAAGAAGGGGGACGTCGACAGGAAGACCGCAGCGGTGAAGCCGCCGCTGCTGCGCCACCTCCGCGACCGCGTGCCGACATCGGCGAGCGGTCCGGAGGTGGCCGAACGTCGTCTGCAGCGCGCGCAGACGATCGGGTCGGTCCTGAAATCAACGGTGTCGATCGTCCTGCTGACGTGGATCGTGCTGGCGATCCTCAACGTTGTCGGGGTGAACATCGCCCCGTTCATCGCCTCTGCCGGGGTGATCGGACTCGCGATCGGTTTCGGCGCCCAGAATCTGGTGCGGGATTTCGTCACCGGTGTCTTCATGCTGCTGGAGGACCAGTACGGGGTGGGTGATTTCGTCGACCTCGGCGAGGCGACCGGCGAGGTGCAGAGCGTGGGACTGCGCATCACGACCGTCCGGGACATCGACGGCACCCTCTGGTACGTCCGCAACGGCGAGATCGCGCGCGTGGGCAACATGAGCCAGGAGTACGCGGTCGCGCGGATCGAGGTTCCTGTCGCGTTGACCGCCGATGTCGACATGGCCGAGCAGGTCGCCCTCGACGCGGCAGAGACCGCCATCGCCGATCCGACGATGGCCGAGAAGGTTCTCGGCCGACCCGAGATGCTCGGTGTGCAGGAGTTGTCGCCGGATCTGCTGACCCTGCGGATGACCGTCAAGACGCGCCCCAACGCGCAGTGGGCGGTGCAGCGCAAACTCCGGCGGGAGATCCTGCGGGCCTACGACGAACACGACATCGAACTGCCCTACCCCCGCGGCCGCGTCCACGCCCTGGTCGGCGACTGAGGCAGAGAGAACTCCGCACCTGATGACCGCGCTCGACGTTCTGGCCGACTGGCCGGTCCCCACCGTGGCCGCCGCGGTGGTGGGGCCCGCCGGCGTGTTGGACAGTCACGGCGACACCCGGCGTCGCTTCGCGCTCGCGTCGGTCACCAAGCCGTTGGTCGCCCGCGCCGCGCAGGTGGCCGTCGAGGAGGGCGCCGTCGACCTCGACACGGCGGCGGGTCCACCCGGGTCGACGGTCCGTCACCTGCTCGCGCACACCGCGGGCTACGAGATGACGTCGGGGAAGGTGCTCGCCGAGCCGGGCACCCGACGGATCTACTCCAACCACGGCTTCGCGGTGCTCGCCGAGGTGCTGCAGCGGGAGTCGACCATCGCGTTCGACGACTACCTGGCGGGGTCGGTCCTCGAACCGCTCGGGATGGCCGACACCGTGCTCGACGGCGGCGCACCGGCCGCCGGGTACGGCGCGACGTCCACCGTCGATGACCTCGTCGCGTTCGCCGGGGACTTGCTGGCGCCGACGACGGTGTCCCGGCAGATGCACGACGAGGCCACCTCGGTGCAGTTTCCCGGGCTCGACGGTGTGCTGCCCGGCTTCGGCGTGCAGCGGCCCAACGACTGGGGGCTCGGGTTCGAGATCCGCGACGGCAAATCACCGCACTGGACGGGCGCGTCGAACTCGGCGCGCACCTACGGGCACTTCGGCCAGTCGGGCACGTTCCTGTGGGTCGATCCAGACGCCGATCTTGCGCTCATCGTGCTCACCGACCGCAAATTCGGCGAGTGGGCGCACTCGGTGATGCCGGCCCTGTCTGATGAAGTTCTGAGAGAATTCCGAGCGGACTAGCGCAACATCCGCCTCACAAGGCACAATAGACCCGTACAGCACAATTTCATCTTTTGCCTCTCTAGGCAATCCACCAGGTCGTTGGGGAAGACGTCCCTCGTGGAGCCGAAGGAGCAACAGATGCGTGCAGCGAACCAATTCGCCGACGCGACGACGGGCGTGGTTTACATCCATGCCTCACCCGCGGCGGTGTGCCCGCACGTCGAGTGGGCGTTGTCGTCGACCCTCTCGGCGAGGGCGAATCTGAAGTGGACCCCGCAGCCGGCCATGCCCGGCCAGCTTCGCGCGGTCACCAACTGGGTCGGGCCGGTCGGCACCGGAGCTCAGCTGGCGAATGCGCTGCGCTCGTGGTCGGTGCTGCGTTTCGAGGTGACCGAGGACCCGAGCCAGGGCGTCGACGGCCACCGCTGGTGCCACACCCCGCAGCTCGGGCTGTGGAGCGGCGCGATGAGCGCCAACGGGGATGTGATGGTCGGCGAGATGAGGTTGCGCTCGCTGATGGCCTCGGGTGCGGACACCCTGGCCAGCGAGCTCGACACCGTCCTGGGGACCGCGTGGGACGACGCCCTGGAGGCCTACCGCGACGGCGGGGACAACGCCGAGGTGAGCTGGCTCAACCGGGGAGTCGGCTAGCGCACAGGCCGCAGGATTCTCAATGCCGCCGGCACCGCAGACACCTCGACCGGCAGCGGGCACACGTACTCGCCGTCGGCGTAGGCGTTGATACCCGGTGACTCGACCGTGATCGTGCGCGCCCGCCTGGTGTCGACCTCGTCGAGGTCGACGTGCGTGCCCTTGAACACCGTCGGAAACAGCCGGATCAACCGGGTCCGTGAGGCCGACGCCACCAAAGTCGCGTCGAGCAGCCCGTCGGTCGGATCGGCATCCGGGCAGATGAGCATGCCGCCGCCGTAACTGCGGGTGTTGCCGAACGCCGCGAGGGTGAGGTCGGTGACCATCTCCTCGTCTCGGTCGCCGCCTTTGAACGACAGCCGGAACGGCAGCAGCCGCAGCTTGGAGATCTCGGCCACCATCGCGAGGTTGTAGCGCATCCGGCCGTGGGGCCAGCGCATCCTGTTGGTCCTGTCGGTGACCAGCGAGTCGAATCCCGCGGCCATCACGGTGCCGAACCACTTGTCCGTGCCGTCCGCGCCGACGATGCGGCCCAGGTCGATGGTGTCCACCACACCGTCGACGACGACGTCGGCCGCCGCTTCGGGGTCCTTTGTGGGGATCCCGAACTCCCGAGCGTGGTCGTTACCGGTGCCCGCCGGGATGATGCCGAGGGGGATGTCGGTCTGCGCGAGCACCTGCAACGCCAGCGAGATGATGCCGTCGCCGCCGACGACCACCAGCGCGTCCATCCCGCGCTCGAGAGCCCCCTCCACGAGTTGCCGCGCGTGCTCGGCGTCGTGTCCCGCGATCGCGACCACGTCGACGCCGCGGCGATTCAAATGCGCGATCGCGCGCTCCGCCGCGTGGGACGCGCTGCCGTGCCCCGAGGCCGGGTTGGTCAGCACCGTGACGCGGGCCAGCTCCGTCATAGTGCTCCTCGCGTGCGCGGTGCCCGATTTGCTCCTCGCGTGCGCGGTGCCCGATTTGCTCCTCGCGTGCGCGGTACCCGATTTGCTCCTCGCGTGCGCGGTACCCGATTTGCTCCTCGCGTGCGCGGTGTCACGGAATCAGCTTGCCCGGGTTGAGGATCCCGGCCGGGTCAAGGGTGGCCTTGACGGCCCGCAGCACCTGCACCCCGACGTCACCGACCTCGTCGCGCATCCACGGGCGGTGGTCGGCGCCGACGGCGTGGTGGTGGGTGATGGTGGCGCCGACGCGCACCATCGCATCGGTGGCCGCCGCTTTGGCGGTGCGCCACTGCTCGATCGGGTTTCCCCGTTGGGCGGCGACGACGGTGAAGTACAGCGACGCACCTGTCGGGTACACGTGCGAAATGTGGCACAACACCAGCGCCGTCGTCCCCGAATCGGCGAGGGCACGGGTGAGTGCCTCGGTCACCGCGGACTTCAGGGTGGGGACGTTCGACCAGTTGGTCGCCGTCTCCAGGGTCTCGCACAGCGCGCCGGCCGACAGCAGCGAGTCGCGCAGGTAGGGCGCGTTGAACCGGCCGTGCTCCCACGCGCGCGCGGGGCCCTCGCCCAGTGAGGTGCCCCCGCACACTTCCAGCAGTGCGCGGGTCTCCGCGTGGCGGCTCTCGACGTGTGCCTCGGTGCCCTCGAACGCCGTGATCGCCAGGCATCCGCCGGTGCTTGTCTTCTCCTCGCGCAAGCGCTCGTCGGTGCTTGTCTTCTCCTCGCGCAAGCGCTCGTCGGTGCTTGTCTTCTCCTCGCGCAAGCGCTCGTCGGTGATCTGCTGTTCCCCGATGTTGTCGGCGGTCGCCAGGTTGACGCCGGTCTCGGCTTCGTCGGACAGCCGGATCACCGTCGGCCCGGTGCCGGTCTGGACGACCGCGCGCAACGCGTCGGCGCCGGTGGCGAAGTCGGGGAACGACCACGCCTCGTAGCGGGTGGCCGCCGGGATGGGATGCACCCGCACCCGCACCCGGGTGATGATCCCCAAGGTGCCCTCCGAGCCGATGAGCAACTGGCGCAGGTCGGGGCCCGCCGCCGACTCCGGTGCGCGCCCCAGCTCGAGGACGCCCGCCGGGGTGACCGCCCGCAGGCCGCGGACCATGTCGTTGAACCGGCCGTACCCCGCGGAATCCTGGCCGGACGAGCGGGTGGCGGCGAACCCGCCGATGGTGGCGAACAGGAAGCTCTGCGGGAAGTGGCCGAGCGAGAACCCGCGCGCACCGAGTAGCCGTTCGGCCTCCGGCCCGCTGAGTCCGGCGCCGAGTTCCGCCTCCCAGGACACCTCGTCGAGGGCGTGCAGTTCGTTCAGGCGGCGCAGATCCAGCGACAGCACCGCCGTGAAGTCCCCGCGCACCGGGTCCAGACCGCCGACCACGCTGGTGCCACCCCCGAACGGGACCACGGCGATGCGGTGGTCGGCGCAGTAGGCAAGGACCGCGGCGATCTCGGGTTCGTCGGCGGGCAGCAGCACCGCATCCGGTGCGTCCTGGACACCGAAGTCCCGCCGTCGCAGTAGGTCGAGGGTCGATTTGCCGCCGGCACGCAACAGCCGGCCGCGGTCGTCGACCGTGAGGTTCGTGGCGCCGACGATGGAGCTCAGGCCGTCGCGGTCGGCCGGTGACAGGGCTGACGGCCGAAGCCGGACCTGTTCGATACTCGGCTCCTCGACGCTGAGCCCGTCGATGCCCAGCGCCTGCCGGAGCAGCTCGCGGATCCCGGGGGACAGCGGTTTGGCCGCGGCGGGGTCACCCCAGGCGTTCCACTGCATCGGGGGATCATCCGGGTGGGCATCGGCGCGACACATGAGTTACAGTATTACAGATCATGTCAATCCGTAACTCTGATACGAGCGTCGAGGCGCGAATCCTCGACGCGGCGGCGGCGTGCATCCTGGCCTACGGGGTCGAGCGGACCACGATGACCGAGATCGCCCGGCGGGCGCGGGTCAGCCGCCCGACGATCTACCGGCGCTGGCCCGATATCCGCTGGGTGATCGCCGAACTGCTGACCTTGCGGATCTCCGGAGTGCTCGAGGCGGTGCCCGAACGGGGCGTCGGTCGTGAGGCGGTGGTCGCGCGTGTCGTCGCCGTCGCCGAGCACCTGCGCAACGACGAGATCGTGATGTCGGTGATCGTCAACGCGCCGAGCCTGGCGATGGTGTACATCGCCGAACGGCTGGGTACCAGCCAGCAGATCCTGATCGACGCACTCGCCGAGGCGATCACGGCGGCGCAGGAGGGCGGCAGCGTGCGGCCCGGCGATCCCACGCAGATGGGCGCCATGTGCCTGCTCATCACGCAGTCGACCATCCAATCGGCACAGATGGTCGAGAAGATCCTCGACCGGGACACTCTCGGTGTCGAGCTGTTCCACGCGTTGGACGGATATCTGAGACCTTGAGCAGTTCAACGGCTTTGAACGCATCGCGGCGTGCGAGCGAACTCGGCGAGCTCGCCGACGGCGCCGCGGTCGACCTCATCGTGATCGGTGGCGGCATCACCGGTGCCGGGATCGCGCTGGACGCCGCGACCCGGGGCCTGTCGGTGGTGCTGGTGGAGAAGCACGACCTGGCGTTCGGCACCAGCCGGTGGAGCTCCAAGCTCGTCCACGGCGGACTGCGCTACCTGGCCAGTGGCCACATCGGCATCGCCCGGCGCAGCGCCGTCGAGCGTGGCATCCTGATGACCCGCAACGCACCGCATCTGGTGCATGCGATGCCGCAACTGGTTCCGCTGCTGCCCGAGATGACCACCGCGTCCCGCGCGCTGGTGAGGTTCGGGTTCGCGGCGGGCGACGGCCTGCGCAAGCTGGCGGGCACGCCGGCCGCCACACTGCCCAGGTCCCGACGGATCGACGCGCAGCGTGCCGTCGAGCTGGCTCCGACCGTGCGCCGCGACGGCCTCGACGGCGCGCTGCTGGCCTACGACGGGCAGCTCATCGACGACGCCCAGCTGGTGACCGCGGTGGCCCGCACCGCTGCGCAGCACGGCGCCAGAATCCTCACCCGGGTAGCGGCATCTCAGGCGACCCGCACGTCGGTGACGCTGACCGACATGCTCACGGGGCAGTCGACCGACGTCACCGCGCGCGCCGTCGTCAACGCGACCGGTGTGTGGGCCGGCGAGGTCGACCCCTCCATCCGGGTGCGTCCCAGCCGGGGAACCCATCTGGTGTTCGACGCCGCGACGTTCGGCAATCCCGTTGCGGCGCTGACTGTTCCGATCCCCGGCGAGATCAACCGGTTCGTGTTCGCGATGCCTGAACAGCTCGGCAGGGTCTATCTGGGCCTGACCGACGAGGACGCCCCGGGCCCGATCCCCGACGTTCCGGAACCCGCACCGGCGGAGGTCACGTTCCTGCTCGACACCGTCAACACCGCGCTGGGTACGGCGCTCGGCCCCGACGACGTCGTGGGCGCCTACGCCGGACTGCGGCCGTTGATCGACACCGGTTCGGGCCGCACGGCCGATGTGTCGCGCGAGCACGCCGTCACCGAGTCCCCGTCGGGCGTCATCAGCGTGATCGGCGGCAAACTCACCGAGTACCGGTACATGGCCGAGGACGTCGTGAGCCGCGCCGTCGCGTTGCGGGGACTGGCCGCGGGGGCATGCCGGACCCGCAACCTCCCGCTGGTCGGCGCGCCGTCGAATCCCGTTGCCACACTTCGCTCACCGGCCGAACTTCCGGGCTCACTGGTCGCGCGCTACGGCGCCGAGGCGCCCAACGTGATCGCCAGGGCAGCGTGCGAGCGGCCGACCGACCAGGTGGCCGACGGGATCGACGTGACGCGGGCGGAGTTCGAATACGCGGTCACCCACGAGGGCGCGCTGACCGTCGACGACATCCTCGACCGGCGCACCCGCATCGGGCTCGTCGCCGGGGACCGCGCGCGCGCAGAAGCCGCCGCCGAAGAGATCCTCGCCGAAACGGCATTCCA
>Ga0209347_1005031_pt1 | contig 13022 bp, 9 predicted proteins | sample AutmiccommuBRH23_FD_187382 | JGI IMG/M metagenome (GOLD analysis project Ga0209347, IMG submission 187382) | Deep subsurface microbial communities from Mt. Terri, Switzerland - Autotrophic microbial communities BRH/23 (SPAdes) (version 2) | ecosystem: Environmental > Aquatic > Deep subsurface >... | reverse complement strand
AAAACTATCTTTAAACAACAAATCCAATTGCTTAACATAGCTTTCAAAAGCCGCCGATAGTATATCGATATCCTTATTGTCTCCAGTAATTGTGTCGTTTAATTTCTTAATGAACTTGTATCTTTGTGAAAGATTTAATGATTGAATTATTATATCACTTGGAATGTAGGCTAGTAGATCAGCATTGAAAGCATTAACAAAAGGGATACGGTTTTCCACTTCACATCTTTCCATTGTGGGTAAATGTCTTCCAAATGATTCTCCAGGGGTTAGGCTTTTGATAGAAGTTTCATAGTTCAATCCTAGTGTTTCTGGAACATTAGAATTATAATACATTGAAATATCTGATTTAATTATTTTATAAACCCTGCTATTTAAATTATAACCTTTTAACACCAAATTCGTTAATAATCCATTAAAATTAATAAGTTCATAGTCTTTATAATGGCTCCAAAGCATTAACTTTACAAAATTTAATTCTAAATCATTTATAGTCTGGTGCTGAAGATAAATTTTGACTTTATTGCTGAACAATAAGCTGACTTTTTTCGTACAAAAAGGCATTATTATTGTTTGGCTGGTTTTTAGTTTTTCTTGCACCATTCCATCAATTGCTTCAACATAAGATTCATTTGGGATATCTGTATATTTATTTCTTTTTTGGAGTTTGTATAGCTCCTTGGCATGACTCCCAGGCGTCAAAGAATCTCTTACTGCTATTTTAAAAATATTATTTGAAAGTAATTTGTTGTAATCTCTAGGAAGCAATGGGTATTTATTATTCTGAATTGCCTTATCCTCGAACATTAGAAATCTTAAGTTGGTATTATTATTAATAGCGGCATCAGTAAAATACATTTCTCTCCAAAAAAGCAACCTGTAATTTATATAGGCTCGTAAAGCAAACTGCCTATCCTCAATAGGGAGATCATTTCGCATACCTACAATTCCATGAGCATCTGTAACGGCATCAAAATACCCTTTTTTATAATCAACACTCATAAAATATTCCTCCCAAGGATAGAGATTAAATCCAAGAAAAAATCAATAAGGCCAGGCATGAATGATGAATTATCAATACAAAATCCATTCTTTTTACGCCTCAAACTCAAAAAGACAATCACCTTCTCAAATCCGCTCATACCAAGGCTTTTACTCTACCCTGATATATCACTATTACTCTCTCGACTGGAATTAAGCTCGAACTTTCCTTGGTAGAGATACTTGGCACCTACACATATAAAAACGTCGCTGTTTCGTGAGACGGCCTCCACGGCGGGTTCGCCTAGATTCATCGAGAATACTTCGGAGGCGAGGGGCAGAAAATACACTTCCTCCATTGTTCAGTATCCCTTGGTATAAATATTTCATCACCCGGATTAAGAACATACTCTCTATCATTTATTATCACTGTATATCGGCCACTAACACAAACCATGTACTCATCGAATTCATGAGTATGTTTATTGGAAATTCTGTCAGCATAACATGTCCAAAAAGCTATTTGACTATCATCCGCACCAGTATAATAAAAGCCTTCAATATCTTCTGTATTTTGCTCGTTACTACTGATACGATTTTTGCTGTTTTTCATGAACTCCGGGAAATCTATCATTTTGATACACTATTCTGTTTCCATGCTACTAATAACTTATTGTAAAGTTTAGCAGTTTCCATTGGTTCTTCAGTGTTCACGATCCTCAAGCCAGACTTTACGTTAATGAAAATGTAGGGTGGCTTTTGTGTATCCACAAACAATTTTGCCTGCCCAATATCCGTTAAATTGAAATATCCCTTCTTTTTACTTCCTAAAGCGGAACCATTAGTTCTTAGCTGAATTTCGGGAATCTGCTCTTTCATCGTGATGCCAACAATATCTGAGATCATAATTTCTTCCCCATATTCTCCACTAATTCTCAAAGTGCCATCCTGAATGGAATATTCTGCTGGCTTATTGCCGAAATATAGAAGCGTGCCTACACCAGCCAAAGTTAATGCTGTTAAAACGACCGCTACTCCGATCATAACTTTCGTTTTTGTCTTTCTTGGGTCATCCAGTTTCTTGATATTTCCGTTTATATTCACCTTTGGGTATTTTCCAACTATTAAGTTGATAAATCCTTCCTTATCTTGTGGAGAAATTATTGCAAACTTGCCCTCCCCATAATTTATCTCCAACCTGTCCAATGAAAGGGCGGGCGAGGATATCGGATTTCTTGTACTCTCTATGCTTGTTATCTTCTCTAAAGGAATAGTCAAACGAATAGGGCCCGACAAAATCTTCAACTTATCTTCAGTCACTCGATAACCTGTTCCAAACCAAATCCAAGCAATAAATGCCATGACTGGTACGAAGATGGATATACTGATAGGATCAAACTGCCCGTTTTTAAATGGTATCAATATGATTGGGATCATTACACCTAACAAGGGAATCCAAACTACAAGACTTAGCCATAAATCACGCTTTGAAGGAAAATACATCTTTTCTCGCCTCCCCAAATTTCCATCCATATATTTTAATTATTCACTGTGCCATTCACAAACTTAATTTCCCGTCAATATATAGAAAGAATAATTTCTAATACTTTCCACATCTTTCCTTTATATCCTCCCAAGATAACAGAAATATTCCAAGAGAAAACAAAGAAGCCAGACCGTCAAAGACGACCTGGCAAACAAATATATATATATATATTTCCGCACATAATACGACACTATAAAAAGACTATACGCCATCTCAAATCCGCTAATACCAAGGCTTTCAGTCAAGGCAAATATAGCACTATTATCGTCTCCACGTGCATTGGTGTTACTTCATTGTGAATCTTTTAAAGACTACTAAAGTGCGTGGGGTGCTCGATAAGTCTGGTTAGCTTATTGAATCATAGACCTTCTTTTGACTCGTAGGATATTTAATAGAGAATGTGTTAACTGTACTTTTCTCATATACGATATGGTCACTTTTCAATCCAAGATGCATAAACAGTTGCAATATTGCTTTTGGTACGAAAGATTACTATGTTTCTTTACGTAGATAGTGCTGTCTCATTGGAAATATCATTTTTTCCCGATACAATGAGTTCTGTACTACCATCTAGGGAGGAAATAACAATACTATTTTCGTTATCAGGCAATTGTATGATTGCAAAAGAGCTTGGGTATTCTATTGAGAATCCAATCGCCCATTTTGCATAGGGAGAAAAAACTATAGTGGCTCGGATGTAAAGACAAAAGAAATCAAAAAGATAATGCACCAGATATTACCTATTAGTAATGTTCCTTTTGCTAGAGCAAACTATTGAACTTTGTCCTAAGTATTACCTACCGCCTAATGGTGTAGGTCTACGCACTCATTTGTAGTAAAGCGGGGTAGTACATATATACTGGAGTTTCGTAATTCAACGTTGAGAGTAATTTTACAAAGTTATATTTGTGGATAAACTCCCCCAATTTGTTTCCTAGCATCCTTGATATGTTCATAGTCCTTAAGGTAGACTTCATCATATTTAAGTATCCTAAACCAGCGCTCTATAGGAATATTGTCAGCCCATCTACCCTTACCGTCCATGCTAATTTTACTCTTGTTGTAGATAACAAAGTCAATATATTCATGGCTTATAAATTGGCTACCCTGATCGGAATTTAATATCTCTGGTGTGGCAACGGCATAGGCCATCTTTAAGGCCTGGATAACCATTCGTGTTGATAGCGTGTCATCCAGCTCCCAGCCAACGATGCACTTGCTGTGCCAATCAATGATAGCCGGACCATTATATGTTACACCTCTTCTTTAATATCCTACAAAAATATATTCTCTTACACTGTTTTTATTGTCATCCACCTTATGTCCTTGATTACCGAAAGAGTATCTATGGTCTATTTGAGTTACTTCAACTTTGCTCTTATATTTGCAAAGTAAATTAATAATCTCTTCCATGGTAGGGAGGGCGTTGGAAGAGTAAGAAACTATAAGAATACTATTTCTATGTTTGCTAAATAGCTTGTCAAAAGCATCATATGCGCCTAGTTTAGTTCCAAATGGGGTGAGGTATTTCTTAAACTTCTTCGTTTTTGTGTCCTGTTGGATTTCGAGCCCTGCCCACTTCTTAGATAACCCTTCAACAAAGTGGTATCGCCTAGTATATTCGTTATCACTTAAAGGACTATAGTAAGGAGGGTCGATGTAGACCAAATCTGCAGATCGTCTTAATTCCATAGTATCTTTGTTATAAGAAAGATTATGCTTCCCATTATCAAAAATAGTTGAATTGTATGCTCTGATAGACTCTATAAAATGGTCTTTTAGAGTTGTTTGTAAATCCTTACGACCATCGTCATATCTATAACCAACATAAGTAAAAATACCTCTTGGTCGTCTTTTTAAGCAAGCTCTACATAATGCGGATATGGCAAGAGCTTTTTTGTATGGACCACTTAATTGATCAATTTTTGCTCTGACATCGTCTAAAAACTTATTCTCTTCATCTGTAAAATACAAATCTTTGAAGGTTTCTGTAATAAAGCCGTTACCACCATCAGGTTCTAGTAAGAATTTAATATTTTTATCTGTTAAAGTAATTTTATTATTTTCAATGATTGCCTTAGTCATTGCAGAAGAAAAAGTTAGGAAGTCATTTGAATATACAGTTTTCCCATGAGTCTTAAACATATAGCTGACGACTCCACTACCGCTGAAGGCATCGAGCACACTCTCAAACTTAAACTGTTTAGCTATATCCCAGATACTATCCAGAAGGTTATATTTGCTTCCCATATATCTTGTCCCAGGAAAAAGGTCCAGTTGCTTACTTGGGGCATTCGAGTGCACAACCTTAAAGCTTTTTCTCCTTGGCTCAGCTAAAACTAATACATCCTCACCAGTTCGTTTACTGGCATCAGAGTTAATATATCGCTTTGTTTTATGAACTTCGATTTTGAAGTTTCCATAAAGATTGTAGACAAGTGGGTGATTGGAGTTAGTTAAGATTACAGTACAACCTAACTCGTACAATCGTTGAACCTCGCTTGCAAGTCGAACATGATCTTCCTCATAAAAGAATTCTTTAGTGTATCTCTTGAAATCCGCGTAAGGTGAGATAGGTAAATATGGTGGGTCAAGGTAGATTAGATCATTTGGTTGAGCATATTCTTTTAATACACTCAAATAATCTCCCAATACAATCTTCTTTCCTTGTAACGCCATTGAAGCAGCTATTAGTCCCTCTTCATCGCAGATATTGGGGTTATTGTATTTGCCAAAGGGGACATTGAACTCGCCCTTTTTATTAACTCGGTAAAGTCCGTTAAAACATGTTTTATTAAGATACAATATTCTTGAGGCTTGCTCCACATCAGTTAAAGTATCAGTTACCTGACTACGCACAGCGTAGTAAAAATCCTCATTGTTTCTATAACCTTTGAGATTATATATAAGGTCGTCTACGTTATCTCTTAAAATTTTATATAAATTGACGAGATCGGGATTAGTGTCACCTAACACAGCAGTATTCGGTTGCAGACCAAAGAAGATTGCACCCCCGCCAAAAAACGGTTCTATATACTTTCCATATTCTCTTGGAACATGACGGGCTATTTCCTTCCATAGTTGCTGTTTACCACCAGCCCATTTGAGGACTGGTTTGGCGATAGGCTTGTCTACATTTTTCACAAGAAGTTCTGTTGCTAGGATCATGTTAGATCACCTTCGCTATTCTATAGTTATGCCAATTATACCATAATAAGGCCGAGTTGAGCCGACGAATTTTGTAGAATATGAGCGAAATCTAGTAAACGGACCTTGGGCCATAAGTCTAAGGGCTGATACACATGCTGCTACTTTCGCCACTCAGTTGACATTCTAAACTGACCTCCCTACCCCGTTTTTGAGGGGATCCCCGTCAACGAGTCCCTGCCATGGGCGTTAGGATATTTGTCGGGTAATGCCCCTCCCACCACTTGGGTACACCAATACTACCGACCGTGGCGAGGGCTACTCCATGGACGTGGATGTTCAAACATTAATGCTTAAAATATCAGATCAGGTCATATTGACCTAAAAGTGAGGGCAGATAAGTGCTGCTATAGAAGTCTCCATATTATAGGTTTTTAAAAAAGCGGATTTTTAAACCTACCATAAACGCACTGAATTGGGCATTTGATTTTGCATGGCCTGGCGATAAAGGCAATGCTCCAACCCCCTCATAATCAGTCATTAATTCGGGACTGCTTATATAATTGTCACCTTCTGTAAAATGCCTGTTATAGAAGCTGAGCTTGGTTCCAGGATAAATAATAACGGCAATGTCTGAATTATTAATTGCTTCAAGATATGACAGCATCTTTACAACATTCATATTCTTATAGACCGATACCGGGTCGTCTTCACTTGAAGGTATGGATGTATTGCTATATTTCGCATCAAAGAAATACCTTCTAATTTCTCCATCCTTATCTATTTCAAGCGAAATGTCAGGTCTCAAATTAAAACTGTAGGAGCCCTCCGGCGAATGCCCGTACGTTTTGTTATAATAAAGGTTAGATGACCCCTCGGATATTTTTAAACCAAATTTTAAAATATCACCTTCATTCTGGTGACCGATAATCTCTAACGTAGCATTACTCCCAAATAACTCCTCAGCTATCCTAAAAAAAACCCAGTATTCATATAATGTAGATATGTTTTTAATTTCCATAATATTAACCATATAAGACAAATAATCATTGAAAATCTTTGGATGACTTCGACATTTTAAATAATGCAAGAAAAGCTCTTTATAGCCGACTCGATTAGCCAAAACAGATGAGGTGATTGGCAAGAAAGAAAATGTTCCTATATCTTTAAAAAACGGGTGAAACAAGTACTTCCTTATGATTTTTAAAGATTTGGCACAGTCTTCCCGTACTTGATATTGGGAATACAAGTTGTACACATTCATATAAATTTCCTGGCACCACAACAGAAAATACTTCAAAAACCTATTCTCCGGTGTATCATAAGATATTGTGTTGGTGATCGAATAAAGATGTTTAGGGAGTATCTTGTCGCCCGCAGCTGTATTCGGCAACTTGGCAATGAATGGCTTTTTACATAGCTCATGACCTAGTGGAATAAGTTCAGAATCCATAACCCTTCCTGCTAACCTTTGAAAGGTCGAGTGGTTGAACTTCTTTGTGAAAAATGTCGGAATATATGCAGGGGTAGTACGTTGATTAAAATGCGGATTGTCTAAGATGAAGTCTAACAGATGCTGCAGAGATTCTTTCCTGTCATGAAACAATTGACTCGAAAGGTATTTGTAAATGTAATATGTGTTGTTAGTCAGTTTTTGGGGGTCTATATAGTAATCGAAACCTGCTGGGGCTGCGGGAGAAAAGGCCAGCGTTGAAGAATACTCGGATATATCCTTTAATAAATACTCGATCTGGTTATTGCCAGGTAAATCAGTCAATAGCTTAGTTGACTTTACTTCATACTTACTACCAAATAAATTTACATACCCTGCTACATCGCGAAAGACTATTTGACCAACCGTATTACTTGGGTGCCAGTTGATAAACTTAGAACATTGGCCTTGTGTGATTTCCTTTTCAATTATGCCTGAATCGTGCACTTTCAACTTAACGAAATAAGTCTTATTTTCATCAAGCACTTTGACATCAACTTTGTTGTGAAGTTCTTTATCTAAAAATATTTCTATCATGGCTACTCGATACCGCTTGCGAAACCGTATTCAGATAGCTTACTGTGGATATTCTTGATTTTACGAACAGCAAGTGGATATCGTGACTTAGTAGCATCATAATTAGCAATCTTTGACGGATCGGCATTTTCAATATCAACAGTCTCTTTGGTGAATGCGTTAAAAAGCTCTATTATCGCTTTTCCAATTCTTGCTTGAGTACCATTAATTTTAGGCAATATCTTCTGGGTAATCTGATAATCCAATGCCTTATTCATGATATCTTCGTTTGGATTGGTCACATATTCTTTTACATGATAAACGTAGAGGGATATTTCACTAGCAATACGATAGCCAAAATGCAGGTTATATTTCTTTAAAATATTATTGATATCAATGATTTCATTCTTGACCGATTCTGGTAGTGATGCTGACACTTTTTGTGAAGGTAATGAGGGCTGTGCAAAGTCAGGCATCTTACTCAGAATGAACGTGGAAGAATCCTCAGTTTCTTCATTATTGAAGTAATTATTTAGATCCACTTCATTGAACTCAATCACGTTTGCCCGATCCAGAACCTTCGGGCTTGGAGTATATGTGGTTTCGTCAACGTTTATTGTGCCAGTAATATAGAAATTAATTGGAATATTCACTTTTGCTGGAATAGAGTCGAAATACTCATCATCGGTGGCTATGTAATCATCTGACGACGATACCGAATGTAACATTATCTTCTCCGTTATGATTATTTGTCCTGTCTCCTTGCCTGGTAGACGAGTCTCAAGAACACTCAATATATCGCTTAAATAATACTCAATTTTTGAAAGATTCATTTCATCGAGTATTACAAAAAATGGCACACCCGGGTTTTCAATTGCGAAGAGTAAATGTTTAAGGAATGGTCCAATATGATATTGTTTTTCTATGATGTTATAGTAACCCATAATACCTGAAGGGTCTGTCCAATCACTCTTTACTGGTATTAAACAAATATTATCTTCATAGGTCTTTGTCTTTACAGAACGCTCTAACTTTAAAACTTCCTCATCCTCTGACTTTACGATTTTGAATCGCTTTTCATCAACTTTCTCCAATTGGATAACATCTTTTACTTCGTATTTCCGTTTCAGATATGGTTGTAAATCATATGCAGGGACGGCTCCACGCTTGCTTTTAAAGCGTACTCTTATAAGCGGAGATTGCGCTCGCTGAACATAGAATTGAATCTTGTACTCAACATTTTCACTGTCGATCAACGTTATCCAATACAGCTTGTTGAAATTGTCAGCAGTACCTTTTATCATTAACTTATCCCTTTCCTTTTGATAATCATCATTTTCCTCGGTTGATAGCAAAAGGACCAAATCTTCCTTTCTAAAATTCCCCCTTCCGTCGCCATTCATGATGCCGTCCGTTAATGTCAGCGTTATATATTGCTTTCCGACACTTTCTATGGTTTTCTTTTTTGAAATATCAAATTCGTCTATTTTCTCTTCAAAATATGGCTGAAAAAGTTGTGCAATTTTTGTCTTTCCGGTTCCTGATATACCGGACATAATTACAAAAGGCTTGGTGTATAACGACAAGCAATAATCGGTAATTATGTCCTTTGAGAAATTAAATCCAGCAGCAGAGTATTTATCGTATAAATAATCGAGTTTCATTGATTACCCTCCTGAAATTTAATATACTATTTTAATAGAGTTGAGAGGCTGATAACAACCGCAAATGTCATAGCATGATTGCCAAGAGTTGATCACACAGATTCAACTACAAGAAATACGGCTCCGCCTTCGATGTATGGTTCAATCTAATTATTGTATTTTTTTGTCATTTTTGGAATGATATTATTCACCAATTACGATTTGCCGCCAACCATTTTTTATAATGGTCTGGATTGTATCATATAATGACGCAAACAAATGAATGCAAGAAAAATAGTTAAAGGTTCTTATCATTAAGATGGCTTCCAAAGCAATGAGATAGTTCGCCATTATAACTTCCACATCTTTCCTCTATTTCCTCCTAAGATCGTGGAAATAATCCAAGAGTGAACTCGTTCAACTAAAGTTGAACATCGAGACTTCGGTGGGGGACTCTACCCCCACCGAAGCAGGGTACGGGGGGTACCACTCCCACTTATAGAAGTGTGAGTCTTAACGATTGGATAAAAGCACTACGATCTAGTAGTTTATATCTAAATAACTGCGAAGAACACATTCTTACTCAAACCAAATTATCATGCGTGGAAACCATATGAATATTTATTTTGTTCCACCCATATTAAAAGCGCCTACCTTCATTCAGTAGATGCCCTTTAATATAAGTGGATTATTTAACATTACTTATTCATTCCAACCTCTATCGTAACCTTCTTCCCTTAATGTATACTCCTTGTGATATAGCAACATGCCCTGTCCTCTCTAAAAGCTTACACTGAGGTAACACCAGCGTGCATCGTACAAGGGAACATAAGAGATTGTCTTTATTCTATCAAGGCATATCGGTACAGAAATATCGTTCCAACACCGAAGCAAGGATAAATTATAAAGCCATTGCAGATATTTGAACGCTGCAATGGCTTTTCAAGATACGCCTTAGTTATGCTTTTCTTGCAATAATCCCGTATGTTTCTGAATCCTTGCTAAAAGCATCACCTTTCAAGTTCTTATAGGCTTTTTCAACTTTGAAACCATTTTCATTAAGCATTTCAGTTATTTCAGTTAATGAAAATAGTCGATGATAGATTCTTATTATCCTTGTTAAACCGTCTTCATCTATTATCACATATTGCAGCCCTTCTGTTTTTGGGTACTCGTATAAATGGGTATTCAGAATCTCAACATAAGGTTTTGGGCTCCAGAATCCCTCTTCACATACAGAAAAATTAGTTGATATCGATGTTCCCTTGTTTTCCGTAACAATATCAAATATGAAAAATCCATTATCTTTAAGAGCCGTGTGTATACTTGCAAGTAGGATGTTTTGTTCATTTGTGTTTAGTGCACAAAAGTCATAAAAGATGAGCGTTACAATATCAAAGGATTCTTTAAAATCTATATCAAGATAATTCGTTTTAACAAAAGAAGCATTCCTATACTCTGGTTTAATATTCTTTTTAGCGTAATCAATGGACCGGTCAGAAAGATCTATGCCTGTAACCCTAGCTCCAGTTTCTGCAAATTCCTTGACATATAGTCCTGGTCCACAACCCAAATCTAATATTGATTTGCTCTTACTCAAATCAGTCAATTTAATTATAAAATCTGCTTCAGTTTCAATTGTTTCTTTAGTTTTGCTGGCAGCCTCAATATCGGGATTAAGATGAAAGTTCAGCATTTGCTCTGATATATATTCATCGTCCCAGAATTTATCGGTGCTTTTCTCGAAGATTTCTGGCTTTGTAATACAGTTTTTCAGTAAATGCAAATTTATTTTGTTGCTATCGATAATTCTCATCATTAATATTCTCCTCGTATAAACTTTGATTATTCTTTATCAAGGTAAAGTTAGTTAGTACAGAATAAGATAATGCTTATCCTGCCGTCATTCTCAAAAGATAAATCTGAAATGGTAACCTTTTGAGAACAAAAAAACGTCCCAGAATTCTGAGACGTTATACACAAGACACTCAGAATACTTAAAACAACTCATCACAAATAAACCATCGGAACATTAATGGTATCAAACGGTTTATTTTGACTGAAAATCGTTGTTTTAAATATCCATTTCCAATTCATTCAATTGTTACAATGAACCGGATAAATCAACTCCTTAACTTTACCTAATGTTAACGTAACATTTTACGAGTAAAAAAACAAGGTAATCTGATATATTTTAGAATATAACTTTTCTTTGCATTCCATATTATGCACTCTACACGCCATGTTTTTGGAAACATATATATCCAGGTTTGTTCATACCTTTTAACGAAAGATATGAATTTTCTCCGAGGGGGGTGCACTATTTAACGAAAAGGTGCAGAAAACGCAAAAAGTACCGTCTTAAACGAAGCTAAACTTGCCCTAAACCGCCGAAAAGCCCAGCATTGCTGGACTTTTTATGTTCTATAATTGTATCAATTATTGAGTACTTATTTGGTGGAGGCGAGGGGACTTGCACCCCTGTATCGAAGAGCAACCACAAAAGCGTCTACGCGTGTATCCTTTATTTTAAAGTTTGCCAGTCGTGACTCCTAAAGGAAAGGATTCATTTCAGGCTAGCTCGATAATCTTAGCTAATGTCTCCGAGCATTGACATTAGAGCGTCCTACTTAATTGACACCCTGACCCTTCAGCGTAGGTTCAGAAGGCAGGATGCTAGCGGCACTTAAGCAGCTAGGGCGTAATTGTTTTCGTTAACTATTAGGTCCACCGTTTAACGAGACCAGGTGGAATCTCGACGCGCAACCCTTGCCACCGCTTCCCCGAGCGAGTCTAAAACGCCCCCATATAAAAGTTCTACACGCATAGTATAACACATTTGCGCTTAAAGCAAAGCTGAATATCGATGGATTATTTACTTCTTTATGGAAAGACATATTTCTTTGTCCATAGCTTTTAATCTCATCATCTTCCATAGGAACAACTACGACTATAACAGATAAGGTTATTCCCAAATTAAGTCGAAGTTAAATTTTTTCTAATAAGCTTTATTGCGATCTCTAAGCGCTCGCTCAATATCCCGTTTGCCTTCTCGTTCGGCAAGCGCTTGTCGTTTGTCGTAATTTTTCTTTCCTTGACCAACCGCTAATTCAACTTTTGCCATACCTTTTTTTAAATACATTTTAATAGGGATCAGGGTTAGTCCTTGTTGCTGAATCTTACCAATTAGTTTATTAATTTCGGCACGGTGAAGTAAAAGTTTGCGCGGCCTAAGTGGATCATGATTGTAACGGTTTCCCTGTTCATAAGGGCTGATATGCATCTGGTGAACCCAAACTTCGCCATTGTCCAAACGTGCATAACTGTCTTTTAGATTTACTCGCCCGTTACGAATAGATTTAATTTCTGTTCCAGTAAGAATAATCCCCGCTTCCACTCTATCTTCGATATGATAGTCGTGGAAAGCTTTACGATTTTCGGCAACAACTTTAATTCCCTCAGAAGGCATACTAATCCTCCTCTCATCTAGAATTTCAGTATACCATAAATTACCTATTTTAACCAAATATTAATACTCCAAATACATTAAAACGTCATAAAATTTTATCCAATCGGGTAGGAGGCCACCCATTATTTGAGTGACCGACCTCCCACACCACCGTACGTACCGTTCGGTATACGGCGGTTCCTCAGTTCACGCAGTAACTTGCCGATAATACTCCGAAAAGAACAGGAA
>Ga0209347_1005030_pt1 | contig 13027 bp, 9 predicted proteins | sample AutmiccommuBRH23_FD_187382 | JGI IMG/M metagenome (GOLD analysis project Ga0209347, IMG submission 187382) | Deep subsurface microbial communities from Mt. Terri, Switzerland - Autotrophic microbial communities BRH/23 (SPAdes) (version 2) | ecosystem: Environmental > Aquatic > Deep subsurface >... | reverse complement strand
CGCGTCCGGCCGTGCCGGGGCCGCCGGCGACGGGCCGATGCCCAGGTCGCGGACCGCGGCCTCGCTCATGTGCCGCAGCAGCCCGTCGATCATGTGCGCGGTGCCGGGTGATGTCGTCGCGCGCTCCAGGTGCTTCAGCCGTTGCCGCTCGTCGAGCACGTGCCCGGCGAGGAGCGCGCTGACCGCCTGAGAGAACGCGGCGACGAAGGGGTCCCTGTGGTTCAGTCCCCCGCGTTCGTCGCTGATGATCGGCCGCCCCTGTGCGAGCTGATCGAGCAGGCCGCGGCAGCGCACGGTGCCGAAGAGGTATTCCGTGCCCACCTGGTTCTCGTACTCGAACAGCTGGCAGTCGAGGACGGCCGACCCGGACGCGACGAGGAGGCCGTTGGTGCGCTCGTCGCCGCTTGAGGTCAGCTCGGCGCTCGCCGCACGCTTGAGGGTGATCGTGAAGGGATGGTCGATCCCCTCGAAGCTGAAGCTCGCATCCGCCTCGGGGCCGATCAGCACGGCCGCGGGCGGCTCGTCGAAGCGCACCCTCCCGCTCCGCTCAGTCGCGTGCCCGCGCTGGATGTGGACCACCTCGACGGTGCGCCGCGACAGCACATCACGCAGGTACACGTTGTCGGCGATCGCCTGCACGACGGTCGGGAACCGGGAGATGACCACGTGGGGGTTCTCGACGACGAGGGTCACCCGGGTGCCGTTCCCGGCGATGCCCAGGCGTTCGCGGTCGGCGGGGGCCGTCTCCCGGTCGCCGTCACCGTCCTCGTAGAGGTAGCCGCCGTTGTCGGCGCGGAAGAGGTCGATGCGGGTGAGGCGGCCATCCCGGATCGTCTCGAGCGTCCCTGAGCCGAGGCCGAACACCGCCTGCTTCAGCCCCCGGCCGAAGTAGCCACGCCCCTCGGTGCCCTCCCCCCGCGACAGCGGGCTGTGCGCACCTCCGTACGCCAAGATGCGGGACGCCCGCTCGAACGACATCCCCTCCGCCATGTCGGTGACCTGCAGGACCGCACCCGCGTGATGCCGCTCGTAGGAGATGTCGATGCGGCCGCTCACCGGCTCTCCGACCTTCTCCTGGCGCGAGTAGCTGTCGTCGCTGTTGGTGATCAGCTCGACCAGCGCCTTCTCGATCGACGCGAAACGCCGCGAGTCGATGCCGATGACGCGCTGATCCACGGGGATGGGGGCGACCGCCATACTTCCGCCTTGTCCGTTCTGTCGTGGCGCCGGGGGTCGGCGCCGCCCGCGTTCCTCGCGGCGGCGACCACACCGCCGGGACGTTAGCGCGAGCGCGCTACGGGTGATCGGCGAGCCCCGCCGCCAGCCGGGCGAAGCAGCCCTCGACGAGCGAGGGAAGCGGTTCGCTCCCTTCGGTCGCGAGCCAGTGCCGCAGTGAGGACCGCATCGCGGCGAGTGCGGCGGACGCGAGGAGGCGCGCGTCGATGTCGCCATCGGGCCGAGCCGAGGCGCGCCGCGCGATGACCTCGGCGAGGCGGTTCTCCCAGTCAGCCTGCAGCTGCAGGCTCCGTGCGGACACCGACGGGGTCGCCGCCATGATGCGAAAGCGCCTGATGAGCCCCGGCCGCTCGGTCTCATAGTCCGCGGAGACAACGAGGAACGCGGCCCGCAGCGCCGACCACGCCGGTTCGCTCGGCGGCCGGGCGCCGAGCAGGTCCGTGATGCGGGTGAGGCGATCGGCGTAGTCGGCCAGCACCACGTCCTCCTTGGTGGGGAAGTAGTGGAAGAAGGTCCGGGGCGAGATCGCTGCGGCCGCCGCGATGGCCTCGACCGTCGTCGCGTCGAACCCGTCGCGTGCGAACAGGTCCAGCGCGACGGCCTCGATCCGGCGGCGGGTCTCGAGCTTCTTGCGGGCACGAAGCCCCGACGGCTCGGTCATGCGAGGACACTGCCACAGACGTGCACTTACCGCAATCTTGCATTGGCTGTAATAATGGTCGTCCACCGCGAAAGGCATGTGGATGTCGGGCTGGCTCTACCGCATAGGCGTGTTCTCGGCCCGTCGGCGCCGCGTGGTCGTCGCCCTGTGGCTGCTGCTCGCCATCGGCGTGGTCCTCATGAACCGCACCGTGGGTGGAACGGTCGAGAACTACGAGGTCCCCGGTGTCGAGTCTCAGGCCGCGAGCGATCTGCTCGAGGGGCGGTTCCCGGAACGCGCCGGAGCGACCGCGACGGTGGTGTTCCACGTCGCCGACGGCCCGGTCACCGCGCCGGACGCCGCCGAGGGCATCGAGGCCACGGTCGCCGAGGTCCGTGCACTGCCCGAGGTTCTGGCGGTGACCGATCCGCTGGCCGGCGAGCGCTCGATCTCGCCCGATGGTGCCACCGCCTTCGCGGCGGTGCAGTTCGAGGGCACCACCGCCGAGCTGGGCACGGCCGCGCTGGACGAGCTGCTGGACACCGCAGCGCCCGCCGAGGCAGCCGGTGTCCAGGTCGAGTACGGCGGCGAGCTCCCGACGACGCTGAAGGAGAGGTCGTCGGGGCCGGCGGAGGCGATCGGCGTGGTCGCCGCGCTGATCATCCTGCTGATCGCCTTCCGGAGCCTGCTGTCAATGGCGCTGCCGGTCGCCACCGCGCTTGTGGGAATCGTGGTCGGCCTGTCGCTCGTCGGTGTGCTCGGCGGGGTGATCGATGTGCCCTCGATGGCGTCGCGGCTCGGCACGATGATCGGCCTCGGAGTGGGGATCGACTATGCCGTGTTCATCCTCAGCCGCCACCGCGACCAGCTGAAGGCGGGCATCGCGGTCGACGAGTCGATCGGGCGCACGAACGCGAGCGCCGGCAAGGCCGTCGTCATCGCCGGCGGCACCGTCGTCGTCGCGCTCTTCGGCCTGCGGCTCGCCGGGATCCCCTTCGTCGCCGCCGTCGGCTACTCCGCCTCGCTCGTCGTCGCGGTCGCGGTCGCCGTCGCGGTGACGCTGCTGCCCGCGCTTCTCGGCCTCGCCGGCCGCCGCGTCCTGGCCCGGTCCGAGCGCGCCGACCCGGCGTCCGCGGCGGGCCCGGTGGGCGGCGAGCGCGGCGGATGGATCCGCTGGGCGCGCTGGGTCACCGACCATCCCTGGCCGGCGGCGATCGCCGCCACCGCGGTGCTTCTCGTCCTCGCCATCCCGGTGACCGACATGCGCCTCGGCCAGGCCGACGCCGGCAGCGACCCCACCAGCACCACCCAGCGCCGCGCCTATGACCTGATCGCGACGGGCTTCGGCCCGGGCTTCAACGGACCACTGCTGCTCGCCGTCGACCTCACCGAGGCCACCGATCCCGCCGCCGCCGCGGACACCGTCGCCCGGACGGTCGCCGCCGACCCCGGGATCGCCGCCGTCTCGCCCCCCGAGTTCAGCCCGGCCGGTGACGCCGCGGTGCTCACCGCGGTGCCCACCACCGAACCGCAGGCGACCGCCACCGGCGAACTGGTCCACAGGCTCCGCGACGCGACGCTCCCCGAGGCCACCGCGGGTACCGGCGCCGCCGTTCTCGTCGGTGGCCCCACCGCGGGCTTCATCGACCAGTCCGACAAGATCCAGGGACGCCTGCCGTGGTTCATCGCCGGCGTCGTCACGGTGTCGTTCCTGCTGCTGATGGTCGTGTTCCGCTCGATCCTGGTCCCGCTGAAGGCGGCGGTGCTCAACCTCCTGTCGATCGGCGCCGCCTACGGTGTGGTGGTCGCCGTGTTCCAATGGGGCTGGGGGCGCTCGCTGATCGGCCTCGATGAGGCCGTCCCGATCGCCTCCTTCGTCCCCATGATGATGTTCGCCATCCTCTTCGGCCTGTCGATGGACTACGAGGTGTTCATCCTCTCCCGCATCCGCGAGGAGTACCGGCGCGGTCACACCAACGTCGACAGCATCGTCGCGGGCCTCGGCGCCACCTCCAAGGTGATCAGCGCAGCCGCGCTGATCATGGTGAGCGTGTTCCTCGGGTTCGTCATCAGCGACGACCCGATCGTGAAGATGATGGGCGTCGGGCTGGCCACCGCTGTCGCCGTCGACGCCACCATCGTCCGCATGGTCCTCGTGCCCTCCACCATGACCCTGGTCGGTGACGCGAACTGGTGGCTGCCGCGCCGGCTGGAGCGGCTCCTGCCCCGGCTCGAGATCGAGGCCGATCCGCCCCCGCCCCGGGCCGGGCGATGAGCGCCGTCCCCGCGATCTCGGTGCGCGGCCTGACCAAGTCGTTCGGCGCGGTCGCCGCCGTGGCGGACCTCTCGTTCGACCTCGCGCCCGCGACGGTCACCGGCTTCGTCGGTCCCAACGGCTCCGGTAAGAGCACCACGATCCGCATGCTGCTCGGCCTTGTCGCGCCCACCGCGGGGACCGCCTCGGTGCTCGGGCACCCGATCAGCGATCCGGGCGCCTACCTCAGCCGAGTCGGCGCGCTGGTCGAGTCCCCGGCCTTCTACCCACAGCTCACCGGCCACAGGAACCTCCTCGCGCTCGCCCGGCTGGCGCGCCTGCCGCCGGCGCGCGTGGAGGAGGTGCTCGCCGTCGTGGGCCTCGCCGAGCGGGCCCGGGAGCGCTATCGGGACTACTCGCTGGGAATGAAGCAGCGTCTCGGCATCGCCGCCGCGCTGCTGCAGGACCCCGCGCTGCTCATCCTGGATGAACCGACGAACGGCCTCGACCCGGCGGGCATCGTGGAGATACGCGGGCTGCTGCGGACCCTCAGCGAACGGGGCACCTCGGTGTTCGTGTCGAGCCACAACCTCTCCGAGATCCAGGCGATCTGTCACTCGATCGTCCTGATCCAGCGCGGCCGGCTGCTGTTCTCGGGGTCTCTCGACGCGTTGCTCGCCGGTCACGGCGCCGTCGTGCTCGCCGCGCCCGAGCACGCCGCCGACATCGGCGCCCTGGCCGCGCTGGTGGAGGCCGCCGGCTACCCGTCCACCGCACGCGGCGACCAGCTCGAGATCCGCGCGCCGGAGTCATGGGGCCCCGAACTCAACCGGCAGGCCATGCGCGCGGGGATCACCCTGCGCCGGCTGGGCGTGCGAGACGCCAGCCTCGAGCAGACCTTCCTCGACCTCACCGATGGCACCGGCGGCGGGGAGGCGCCATGATCGCCGCGTTCCGATCCCAGTGGGTGAAGCTGACGCGACGCAGCTTCGCGGTGGGCGCGATCGCCCCTCTGGTGGGGTTCAGCGTCGCCATCACCGCCGTCGGCATCCTCCGGGTCAACGAGACCGGCGAGCACATCGGTCCCGCCGGCAGTCTCACCCTCGCCGATCTCACCGCCGGCGGCGGTTGGCTCGCCGGCATGGGAGCCGCCTCCGCGTTCCTGGGCCTCATCAGCCTCGCGATCTTCGCCTCAGACATCGCGGGGGAGTTCACCACCGGCACGATCCGATCGGTCCTCGTCCTCGAGCCGCACCGGCTGAGGGTGCTGGCCGGCAAGACGGCCTGCCTCGCGGCGTTCCTCGCAGGGGGGCTCATGATCGCCGGCCTCGCCACCGGGGTCGCCGCGTTCGTCGTCGCCGGCAGCGAGAGTATCGACACGTCGGCCTGGACCACCACCGATGCTCTCTCCGAGGGGCTCTCGATCTACGTCAACGTGCTGATGTCGTGCGTCGTCTGGGGCGTGTTCGGGATGGCGCTCGGCATGATCACCCGGTCATCGGCCATCGCGATCGCGGCCGGCGCCGGCTACTTCCTGCTCGGCGAGCGGCTCCTTCTGAACTCCCTGTGGCCCTCGACCGAGGAGTGGCTCCCGGCCGGCGTGCTGTCGGCGCTCGCCGAGGGTGGGAACCCGGCGATCGGCTACGGCACCGCGATCGTGCTCGCCGCCGCCTACGGCCTCGGTGCCTTCCTGCTCGCGGCCACCGCCTTCGCCCGACGGGACATCACCGCCTGAGCGCGCCGGCCGCGCCGGGGCATCACCCGCGCGACTGAGAGTCAGAATTTCTTCAGGTAGGGTCCTCGAGCGAAGCGACCGCAACGGATGGGCCGATCCATGAGCAGCGCACGCGTCACCCCTGCCACGGCGCCCGTAACCCGGACGCCCGTGGCCCTGCCCGACCCCACAGAGACCTACGGCCAGGATGCCGAGTGGTGCGTGGTGCGCACAGAGGGACGATGGCGCGAGGTGCGGTTTCACGATTACGCGGAGATCTTCGCGGTGCCGGGCCTCTACGAGCGGCTCTTCTACGACATCCTGGAGTGCCGGTCGCCGGCCACGATCGCCGGCATGCTGGGCGAGGCGATCGGTGAGGCCGGGGGTGATCCGACCGAGTTGCGTGTCCTCGACCTGGGGGCCGGGAACGGCATCATGGGTGAGGAACTGCGCGGGCTCGGGGCGGCGGCGGTGGTGGGGGTCGACATCCTCTCCGAGGCGGCCGACGCGGCCGGGCGCGACCGGCCGACCGTGTACGACGACTACTTCGTCGTGGACATGACCGGTCTCGACACCACCGAGAGCGCCGCCCTCGAACGGCACCGGTTCAACTGCCTCACCTGCGTCGCGGCCCTCGGCTTCGCGGACATCCCGCCGGCGGCATTCCGCGCCGGGTACAACCTGATCGCTCCCGGTGGCTGGGTCGCCTTCAACATCAAGGAGGACTTCCTCGACGACGCCGACCGCAGCGGCTTCGCGGATCTGATCGCCCGGTCGGTCGATGAGGGCAGGCTGGAGCTACGGCTGTGACGCCGCTACCGGCACCGCCTGGGCACCGCCGGCCAGCCCCTCCACTACGTCGGGTTGATCGGGGTCAAGCGGGAGGACCTGCCGGCCATCTGATGGGTGGGCAGCCACCGGCCCGCGGCGGCGGCGGCCCGGAAGCCGCTTAGCCGGCGAAGCGGACGACGGGGTTCGAACCCGCGACCTTCGGCTTGGGAAGCACGTTCTGGCGGTTCTGCGGGGTGACCGGCTGCGGTCCGAAAGCGGCCCATGAGCAGGGGTTTATTCGTCATCTGAGTGGGGCGGTCGTGCGCCCGAATCGGCGCTTCTGCGCGCCTCGTGTGGGATGGACGTGGGATGGAGTCGGGCGCCGGTGCCCGTCCGGCCTTCTTCATTTCGCACCATGGTGCATCTGCGTCCCGCTCGATGGGGTGTCCGTCCGGACAGCGACATGCTGAGCGTCGCGAAGCTCGCCCTCGGCCAGGAGGCCTACTACGAGCAGCAGGTCGCGCTCGGCCTCGACGACTACTACGCGGGTCGGGGGGAGTCGCCTGGCCTGTGGGCGGGCTCGGGGGCGGACGGTCTCGGTCTTGATGGCGTGGTCGAGGACGGCGACCTCGGCACCCTCCTTCGCGGGCTGAGCCCCGCCGACGGCGTGCGCCTACGCGCGCCGGCCACCGAGCGCACGATCACCGTCCGCCTCCTCGACGAGGCCACCGGGGTCTGGCGCGACGAGCCGAAGACGCTCGCGCCGGTCGCCGGCTACGACCTAGTCTTCTCGTGCCCCAAGAGCATCAGCCTCCTGCATGCGCTCACCGACGACGAGGCCGTCCGTCGTGCGATCTCCGACGCCCACGAATCCTCCTGGCAGGCGGCCCTCTCCTATCTCGAGTCGGAGGCCTGCGTGATCCGCCGCGGTCGCGGCGGGGCGATCCGAGAGCACGGCGAGGGCTTCGTCGCGGCCGCCTTTCGCCATCGCACCAGCCGCGCCCAGGATCCCCACCTGCACACCCACGTGATCGTCGCCAACCTGGCGCGCTCGGCCGACGGGAAGTGGCGGGCGCTCGATGGCGAGGCGATCCTTCGCACCCATCGCCTGGCGGCCGGCTACCTCTACGAGGCGCACCTTCGTGGCGAGCTGTCGCGCTCGCTCGGGGTGCGCTGGACAGCACCCGCGAAGGGGATGGCCGAGGTCGAGGGGGTGCCGACCGAGGCGCTGCGCGCCTTCTCGACCCGCCGCCAGTCGCTGGTCGCGCACATGGAGGCGATGGGCACCTCGGGCTTCGCCGCCTCGCGGGTCGCCGCGCTCGCCACCCGCGAGCGCAAGGAACGCGTCGATCTGCGCGACCTGCGCGAGTCCTGGCTCGACCGCGCATCGCAGATGGGCCTCGGAGCCGACGAGCTCCGAGGCCTCCTCGCCCGCGAGCCGGGATGGGACGTGGACCTGCCGACGATCGCCGCGGACGACCTCACGGCACACCAGGCGACGATCACCACGCCCGAGATCGTGCGGGCCGTGGCGGGCGCAACGCGCGAGGGCGCGAGCGTCGATTCGGTGCTGGCCGAGGTCGCGCGGATCGTCCGCGGACCCGCGGTCACGCAGGTCGGAGACGACGCGACGCCCGGACGTCCCGCACGCTTCACGACGGCGAGCCTGCTCGACCTCGAGCGCGAAGCTCTGGAGATCGGCCTCGGGGGTCGGGAGGCGGGCGCTCCGCGCGCCGGCATCGCGCAGGTGATGTCGGCGCTCGCCGATGCTCCCGTTCGACTCTCCGAGGAGCAGCGCACGCTCATCGCCACGGGGGCGCTGTCACCGGATCGGGTCGTCTGCGTGGTCGGGGTCGCCGGGGCGGGCAAGACGACCGCGCTGCGCGTTCTCGGTGACTCCCTGGAGCGCTCTGGCGTCCCGGTGCTCGGGGCGGCGCCGAGCGGTCGGGCGGCGGATGAGCTTCGAGCGGCAACCGAGATCCCGGCGAAGACCCTGCACTCCGTTTTTGGAGAGGCCCGTCAGTCGGGTGGCCTGCCATGCGGCTGCGTCCTGGTGATCGACGAGGCCGGGATGGCCGAGACGCGCGTGCTCGCACCCGTCCTGCGCCTGGTGGAGGAGGCCGGTGGCAAAGCGATCCTCGTCGGCGACCCGGCCCAGCTCCCCGCCGTCGGCGCTGGCGGGCTCTACGCGACCCTCTGCGACCAGCTCGGAGCGGTGCGCCTGACCGAGAACCGCCGCCAGAACGAGCGGGCAGAGCGGGATGCCCTGTCGCAGCTGCGCGACGGCGACGCCGAGGGCTACCTCGGACACGCCGCTCGCGAGGGCCGGCTCCTCGTCGCCGATGATGCAACCCAGGCCAAGGAGCGGCTGCTGGCGGACTGGTGGCGGGCGGCGGTCGAGGGAGACCTCCGCGAGGTCGTTATGCTCGCCCACCGGCGCGCTGATGTCGCCGACCTGAACGATGCCGCGCGGGCCCTCCTCGGTCGCGCGGGGCGGCTGGGTGAAGCCGCGCTCGAGGCCGGCGAGCGAGATTTCCGCCCCGGCGACCGCGTCATCTGTCGCCGGAACGACTCGGCGCTAAGGGTCTGCAACGGGACACGAGCCTCGGTGACCGCAGTGGATCCAGTGCTCGGGATTCTCACGCTCCAGCTCGATGGCGGGCCGATCCGCCAGATCCCCGCCCGGTACGCGGGCGAGCACCTGGAGCACGGCTATGCCCTCACCGGCCACGCCGCTCAGGGCCTCACCGCCGACCGGGCGTTAGTTCTGGTGCGCGCGGAGGGCGCACACGCCGAGTGGGGCTACGTAGCCGCCTCCCGTGCCCGAGCCGAGACGCGTCTCTACGCCGTTGGGCCCGAGGTGGTAGACGACGTCCGCGCCTCGCGCGGCCCTCCCGAGCCCCGAGAAGGGTGCATCGCAACCGCCCTATCACGCACCGCCGCAAGTTCACTCGCGACCGAGCTGGCCATGCCGCACCACGAGCGCCTCGGTTCAGTGGACATGCCCCGCGAGCGGGCCAACCGGGACATCGCGTCCGGGCCGCAACTGCCGGCGTCGGCGTCACGCATTCGCGGACGAGTCCTCCGCCAGCCCAGCGAGCGCTCGGCGGATTTCTCGCGGTGACTGCGTAGCCGGATAGTTGCCGCGTTCTCGTAGTCCCCTAACCCGAGCTGGGCACCACGACGGCCGGAGGGCACTGTGCCGCCCGCGAGCGGATCCATCGCGCCATGGACTAAGGAGTCGCCCCTTGAGACGTTGGCGGTAATCCAAAGCTCAGCGAACTCCTGGAGTTGGAGTTGACCCGCTTCCGTTGACACCTGGTCGCTAGGCCGGGATGGCCTCCTGCAGGCGCTGCTTTTCGTAGTCGGCGGGGCTGAGATAGCCGAGGCGCGAGTGGCGCCGGCGGGTGTTGTAGAAGCATTCGATGTACCAGAACAGGCGCATCCGGGCGGCCTCGCGGGTGGCGAAGCGCTCGCGCCGAAGGAGTTCCTTCTCGAGGCTGGCGAAGAAGGTCTCGGCGACCGCGTTGTCCCACGGGTCACCGATGGAGCCCATCGACAGGTCGATCCCCGAGGTCTTGGCGTAGGTGCCGTAGGCCAGGCTGGTGTATTGCGAGCCGTGGTCCGAGTGGGCCACCAGTCCCGGGGTGGCCCCTCGCTGGGCGACGGCCATACCCAGGGCATCAAGCACCAACTCCGCGCGCAGGTCATCGCGCATCGACCAGCCGACGATGCGCCGGCTGAATACGTCCTGCACGGCGGCCAGAAAGAGGAAGCCCTGGCCGGTCTGCACGTACTTGATGTCGCAGACCCACAGTCGGTCGGGCTCTGCCCGGGCGAAGGAACGATCGACCAAGTCGGGAGCCGAGGGGCGCGCCGGGTCGCGCGTTGTCGTCCGCGGCCCGCCGCGGCGGCCGGCACCGAAGATGCCGGCCTCGCGCATCAGGCGTGCCACGCGCTTTCGGCCGACTCGGATACCGTGGGCCAACCGCAGCTCGGCGTGGATGCGCGGAGCGCCGTAGATGCCCAGGACCTCGTCGTGGATCTGGACGATCTGCTCGGAGAGCTCGGCGTCGGCGCGGGCGCGGGCGCTCGGCGGCCGGCTCTTCCATGCGTAGTAGCCGCCGCGGGTGACACCCAGCACCCGGCACAGGAGGGAGACCGGGAACTGTGCAGCTTCTTCTGCGATGAACCGGAAACGCATCACGGTCGATCGCTCTCCCTGATGAAGAAAGCCGCAGCGCGCTTGAGGATCTCGCGTTCTTGGCGCAGCACCCGGTTCTCGCGCTCCAGCTCACGCAGGCGGTCACGCTCATCACTGGTCAGAACGTCGGTGCGCTCACCGCGGTCGGCCTCGTCTTGGCGCAGCCAGTTACGCAGCGTCTGCTCAGTGCAGCCGAGGTCCTCAGCGAGCTGCTTCGGTGTCCGCGCCCCCGAGCGCATCAGGCTGAGCGCCTCGCGTCGGAACTCGGGCGGGTACGGCGGTCGTGTCTTTCCCATCACCGCTCCTTCTTCGGGCACTCGCCCGAAAGGGTCGCGGTGTCAACGGGTCCGGGTCAACTCCAGTTCCTAGCGCAGGGGCGACCTGGGTGTAGCGGAGGCCTCTACATCAATCCGAAAGAGGCGTCGGCCATCCTGACCTGTGGCGCCTTCAGTCCGGGCGCTTGCCAATTCCGAGACGGGGCGACCGAAGCGAAGCCCGTCGAACCCGGTTGCTAGCAGTGATATCCTGCGCTCTCGGTACCGAGAGCGCAGGATACGTCGGCCGAGGGGGCGAAGGCAGTGAGAACCGGATGGGTCGCAGAAGACGTCCACGACCTCGATCGCGACAGAAGTTTCTTCGCGCATGTCGAGGATGACGGAAGGCTTGTGTCCGAGCAGTCTGGGTTCGAAGATGCGAATGAAGCCGTTGCATGGGCTCTCCTTGGTGCGGAGCGCGCGTTTGTCCGCATAGGCTTAGCCGAAATAACCTACGTCGCCGTCCCTGACGGCCCGGAGGGATCGACTGGTGATCACGAGTCGGCCCCCTGGCCTCCTGACGCGAACGTATTGGCCGAAGTCGGGAAGGAGGTAGCGGCCTTCAAGCGGGCGCGCCGATAGTCTTGGCGCCCACCGGTGGGTGCGCGAGAGTCCGGGCGATCCGCCCGAGCTTCGCGGGCATCAGTCTCTCCGGCCCTCTCCCTCGAAATTGCTCGGCCGTGCAGCCACAAGAGCATCCCGCCTGAGCGCGAGCGTGCCGGCATGTACGTAGCTCGCCATGATGCTTATCAGGGGTCTTTCGCTTGCGAGCCGAGCGGCGGGGTGGACGGGTTCGGCGGGCGGTAGAGCAGCTCTTCCGATCCGAGCGTGGCGAGGCAGGTAGCGAGTAGCGGCTGAGCGGGCGCCAAGAGCCCCCGGCATCGTTGCGGCTGACCAAGGCTGCGACGACGAGGAGGCTCCTGACGATGACCGACGCTACCGGCGTTGCCGAGGCGATGCTCGGGCTGCCCGGGTTCCGGGTGCTCGGCGTGGAGGAGGGCGCCGCCGAGGTGGTGATCGAGATCGAGATGGTGGACGCGCTCGTCGGCTGTCCCGGCTGCGGTGTCATCGCCAGGGCGCACGGCAGGGTGGCCGTGGACTACCGCGATCTGGCCGCCTTCGGACGCCCGGCACGGCTGCGATGGTCGAAGCGGCGCTGGCGCTGCGAGGAACCTCTGTGCTCGACCCGGACCTGGACCGAGTCCTCGCCTTGGTTCTCCTCGCGCTGCCTGCTGACCGACCGCGCCGCGGCCGAGCCCTGCCGCCAGGTCGGCCGCAACGCCCGCCCGGTGATCCAGATGGCCCACGAGCTGGGGGTCTGCTGGGACACGGTGATGGACGCGGTGCGCGAGCACGGCGAGCCCCTGGTGGACGACCCGAGCCGGGTCGGCCAAGTCACGGCGCTCGGGGTCGACGAGACCTCGTGGTTGACCGCCACCAAGGACCACCCGACGCTCTTCGCGACCGGCCTGGTCGACCTGCGGGCCAAGATCGTGATCGATGTCGTTCAGGGAAACAGCGCCAAGGACCTGGGATCCTGGCTCGATCGCCAGCCCGCGCCGTGGCTCGCCGGCGTGCGCGCGGTGGCCACCGATCTGGCCGAGTCCTACCGCTCAGGGCTCGATGGTCGCCTGGATCACGCGATCCGGGTCGCCGATCCCTTCCACGTTGTGAGGCTGGGCAACCGCTGCCTCGACCAGGTGCGCCGACGGGTCCAGAACGCGACCCTCGGCCACCGGGGCCGCAAGCGCGACCCCCTCTATCGGATCCGCAAGCTGATGCTCACCGGCACCTAGTGTCCTGATTCATTGATTCGTGTGCAGTAGCGGGTGATCGATTCGAGGATCTGGTCGGCGGTCTTGGTCCAGACGTAGGGGCGTGGGTTTTCGTTCCA
>Ga0209347_1005028_pt1 | contig 13035 bp, 12 predicted proteins | sample AutmiccommuBRH23_FD_187382 | JGI IMG/M metagenome (GOLD analysis project Ga0209347, IMG submission 187382) | Deep subsurface microbial communities from Mt. Terri, Switzerland - Autotrophic microbial communities BRH/23 (SPAdes) (version 2) | ecosystem: Environmental > Aquatic > Deep subsurface >... | reverse complement strand
GCTCGAAACGCAGTGAAAAAGGGATTGTCTTTAGAAGACATTGCTGAGATAACTGATCTGCCCCTAGAAATCGTGCAGAAGCTCAAAGCAGAACTATCAAACTAAGTTCTGCTCGAGAAACTGGTCACAGGGGGGAAGGATCTCGGTGCCTGACACCAACTTATCAACTTATTGTTTAGCTTGAATTGTGTCGGGGGCGGACCCTCGCACAATGGGAAACGATTCTGACAATTCAGATATAACACAATGTAGTTGAGTTACATCTGAATTGTCATTTCATTCAATATCATAAAAATGTTTGATAAATGCAATTGGGCTTAATATTTTTATCCAGCGATATGGGTTTAAAGTTAGTAAGTCTTCATCACCGGATATAATAAAATTTGCGTTGCCATATACTGTAGCTTCAAGTATCATGTTGTCTTTTGGATCACGACAGTCACTTATCTTTCCGTAGTTAGAAGGTACTATTATTTTCAAACTTAAAAGACTAAGGAACTCGTCAAGTTCATTAGGGTGAATGTACTTACTGAATTTGGGGCGGAGGAGGACTGCCTTTATTTCATGAAGTTGTTCATGCGACATTACGATTTGATGCTGCTCTAAGAATATATCCCTAACAATTAGCTTGGCATTCTTGCTTCCGAGAAATGCACTCACAAAGATGTTTGTGTCAACTACAACCTTATATTTTTCCATAGTTAGTATTCCTGATTTCCTCAACTTCTTTAGTGATATCGTCCACTGAGATAGGCATTCTCTCTGCCCGCTCATTTATTACATCAAGGAAGTTAAGCAGCTTGCCGTTAATCTCATCGTTCATCTTCTTATATATTAACTTTTTTTCATCTGGGGTTAATGTTTCGATGAGTTCCATAACCTTCTGGATATACTTACCACCGTCAGCGCCACCTTTCACTATCTTATTAATAGTATACCACAATTTGGCTAATATCTGCTCAACCACAATTCCTCCGTCCCGTCGGAATTGTGCCAGTGTGCCAGGGTCGTACCCAATGTCATCAAGCTATCCTTACATATAGGGGTCCGGTGCCTTAGAGAATTGAGATTATATCGTTGAGTGCTCAGGAGCCGAGAACTCTGGTTCGACAGTCTGTAGGCTAAACGTCAATTGGCCCCAACCTTGAATTTCCCCTGTATTAGGACCATGAACATGACCTGAAAAGAGGGCCACTTCACGTAACTCTCATTATAGGACTCGGATCTAAATTTAAGGCCAGCTTTTATTCTTACGAAAAACTGAGCGTTGCAGAAGCTCAAAGCGTATCAGGTGCTCCTCGAACTGCTTTAGATTGATTTAGAAGATAGCGAAATAATATGCTAGTATCCCAAAGATATTACTGATAGGGTAACAACATCCGAGGAGCTTGACAAAATAAGTGCTCGAGGGAGCTTCCTCCGGTCGCTCCCCCGGGGTCTGACCCCAAAACAATTTGCTCGAGGGACGGCCTCCCGTCCGGTCAGCCCTCAGGAAGCCGGTGCCTGACACCAACTTATCAACTTATTAAGCTTGTGAAAACTCGGGTTCGACAGTCTGTAGGCGCGAGAAGTGAATGCTCCCCTTAAGGTAGACAGGTTAATTGATATTATCTGTGACTGAAATGGGGAGCATATCAATATCAGGCATTCCAGGGATTCATGGTTATTTGTGTTACATCCATCTCCGATAAAATTTGATATTTTGCGCGGGATTGGTGCTATGGGATTTATTTAATTGAAGGGGCATTTGCGACATGGTATAATATACCAAGGTGATAAAAGAAGTTAAGGAGAGGAAGTTATGAGTCCTACGGTACTTCGTCTGGGAGCATTTAGATTCTTTTTCTATTCACGTGAGGAATCTAAACCACATGTTCACGTAGAAGAAGGAAATAATACAGCAAAATTCTGGCTTGAACCAGTAGAGTTAGCTGAAAGCCATGGCTTTAGTACTCGACAGTTACATAAGATTGAACAGCTCGTTGAAGATAATGTACAATTGATTTTAAAAGAATGGAGAGGGTTCCATGCTTAGTACTACTTTAAAAGATCACTTTAGTCGTCCGATTGAACCAACCAGTATAAAAAAAGTAAAAATAGAATTAAACATGATAATTATTTTTCTCTCCGACGGACGTATAGTTTATACGCCCCTTGATTGGTTTCCCATTTTACGTTCCGCCAATCCTTCACAACGTGAGAAGTTCAGAATATCACCAAGAGGAATTCATTGGAGTGAATTAGATGAAGATATTCCGATTGAAACCTTTTTGGATGATTATAGATAAGTGCTTGGGTCGGAAAAGGCCTTCGAAGTTCGTCTTCGGGGGTCGTCTTTTCCTCCCCAAGGGGACTGGTACTTCCCGAATATTGTCGAATCCCTTTTAGACCATGTTCGGCTCGGTTGAGTAGTTAAAGTAAGCGAATGCATAACCTTTATATGTATGCTAAAAATAAGGAAAAAGGCTGGAGAGGGGAAGATGTTATTGCCGAGGAAAGCGCGTATCTGGTATCCGGGGGCTAATTATCATATCATGTGTCGCGGGAATCATAGGCATGACATTTATAGAGACGATGAGGATAGGCAGGTCTATCTCACTCTCCTTAGAGAAACAAAGAAAGAGTATAACTTTTACTTGCATTCATATTGCCTTATGACAAATCATGTTCACTTACATATGGAGACTGCGGACATTAACATAAGCATAATCATGAAAAGGATAAACTTGCTTTACGCTCAGTATTTTAATAATAAATATAACTTTGTAGGACATCTCTTCCAGGATCGTTTTAAGTCTGAACTTATTGAAACTGATCGGTATCACTTGGAAATTAGTAGATATATACACTTAAACTCTGTACGGGCTAATATGACAGAGCTACCGATCGATTATACCTGGAGCAGTTATCGTGTTTATATGGGTATTCGGCAGGACTCACTTGTCACTACCGAGAAAACCTTGGGCTACTTTTCTGAGCCAAGGGTTGAACGTTATCGCCTGTATGTAGAGAGCGAATTATTGAGTGGATGCTGTACGTCACTCAGGGGTTAGATTTTGTTTAGTAAGGTATTCATAGTAAGTTCCAGGGCGTACCACCTCAACATTACCGAATGTCTTGGAATAGAGAGCAGAATATAGCGTTCCACAAATTTTCAAAGGCAACCGCTATATTTAGAGGTTGTCTTTTATTCAGTTAAGAAGTGTATTTTATAGAAAATTGTGGTTTATCAGTAGGAAAACGGTAGATAAGGTCGAATACATTTAAGAAGGTGTTAGGATTTTTTCTGAAGCGCTTTGGGAAAGTTTGATTCAGGTGGATGTAGACGATAATCCAGATGAGGAGAGAGGAGGTTCACTAGAATGGCGACTGTTTGTCGTTCGTTTGCTTTATCTGGTATAAATGCTTATTTGGTGACAGTAGAAACAGTGACGCTTCATGGACAGCCCTCAGTCAATATTGTCGGAATGGGGGATACTGCCGTCAAAGAGGCGGCCCACCGCTTAGAGGCGTCCTTGACCTATGGACGTTTTGAGTTTCCCAAGCTCAAAGTAGTAATCAACTTAGCCCCGAGCGGAGTCAAGAAGAGTGGCTCTCATTTTGATTTGGCGATGGCAGTAAGTCTTTTGCAGGAGTCGGGACAGATCCTGGTCGATCCAGAAATGCTCTCAGATTCCGCCTTTATCGGTGAATTATCCCTCAATGCAGAGCTGCGTCCCGTCAGTGGAGTACTCCCGATGGTGATAGCGGCTAGAGAAAACGGTATGAGGCACCTTTTTGTCCCGATTGAGAACTATCGTGAGGCGAGCCTTGTTAAAGGTTTGGACATCTATGCGTTTAAATCTCTAGTTGAAGTCGCTGATTACTTACAAGGGAAACAGGAGTATTTTCCGCCGCTTTTTGAAGAAGTAGAACGATTATTCGATCCCCATGAGGGCCTTGACTTTGCTGATGTTCGTGGGCAAGATGTCCTGATCGAGTATATTGTTTCGGCCGTGGCTGGTGGGCACAATATCCTCATGATTGGTTCACCAGGCTGTGGGAAATCTATGATTGCGAAACGGATTTCAACCATTATGCCCGAACTTAGTGAGGAAGAAGCTCTTGAGATCACGAGAATCTATAGTGTTACAGGACATTTGCGTGAACGGGGAAGTTTGATTACAGAACGTCCCTTTCGGTCACCTCATCATAATGCTTCGATGAATTCACTCGTGGGTGGTGGAAGCCCTGTGGTTCCTGGAGAAATTTCTTTGGCTCATAATGGAATCCTTTTTCTCGATGAGATCGCGGAGTTTGACAAGAAGAGTTTAGATGCTCTTCGACAACCCATGGAAGATAAGGTCGTTACCGTTTCACGGGTTAATAGCACTGGGACATTTCCAGCTAATTTTATGCTCGTTGCTGCTATGAATCCGTGTCCTTGTGGGCATCATGGGCAATTACGGTGTCGATGCACAGATTATGAGGTTCTGAAGTATCGGCAGAAACTTTCTGGCCCGATCTTGGATCGGATTGAGGTCCATAAGTATGTTCAACCGGTGGATTTCTTCAATCTATCTGCCCAGGAGAAAGGGCGAAGCTCGGCTGAACTTCGAGAACGAGTTCAGAGGGCAAGGCGTATTCAACAAAAGCGGTTTGTTGGGGTCACTAATGTTAACTCGAATGCGCAGATGAGTGAGGCGATGATCAAAGAATTTTGTCAGCTCGATTCGGACAGTACCAAGCTTTTAAGTCTTGCCTTCGAAAAGTTTCATTACAGTGCAAGGACGTATAATAAGTTTCTTAAGATTGCGAGAACGTTCGCTGATCTCGAGGAGTCAGAGGTTATTCGTAAAAAGGATGTGAGTGCTGCTCTGATGAGTCGGGACCTGGATAAGGAACGAAGTGGCATGCTCGTGGTTTAAATGAGTTATTTGGGAGGTTGCTGTGGAGATTTATTGGCTTTGGCTAAGTCATCTTAAAGGAATAGGCCCAGCAACTTCAAGAAAGCTTGTGAACGGATTGGGTTCGCCGAGGGCAGTCTATCAGGCCACGCACGAGAAACTGTTGAGTATTCAGGGCCTTAGGTCGGGCCTCATTGAGACGTTATTAAGTCAGCGCTCTTTAGATACTGCTAAAAGGGTACAAGAGCTCATGCGAAGGTACGAAATTCATCTTTTAACCTATGATAATCCATATTTTCCTTACTATATAAATAGGTTTTCAAGCCTACCCGCAGTGCTTTACTATCGCGGGAATTTACGTTTACCGACGTCATGTATTGGAATTGTCGGAAGTCGGCGCTGCACCTCCTATGGAAAGGAAGTGGTTGCTGAAGCAGCAGCTTTCCTAGGTATGGCAGGGGTTACAGTGGTCAGTGGGATGGCGAAGGGTATAGATAGTTATGCCCATACAGCTTGCCTCAAGGCAGGGGGATATACCTTAACCTTCGTGGCGAATGGGGTGGATATCTGCTACCCTCCGGAACATCAAACGCTAATGGAGGAAATTATTGAGAATGGGGCCGTCATTTCTTCTTATCCTCCGGGTACGCGTCCGCGTCAGGAATATTTCCCGAACCGGAATAAGCTTTTGGCTGCCTGGGTAGATAAGCTTTTGGTCGTCGAGGCCACTGAACGGAGTGGAGCGTTGATTACGGCAAAGTACGCGCTGGAATATAACCGCAAGGTTTTGGCTGTTCCAAATAGTATTTATAGTCCGGAAAGTGTAGGAACGAATCGTTTGCTATTGAACGGAGCAGAGGTTTATCTGGAGCCGCGGCAATTGATAGACAATAATGAAATTGAAGTAAAGTGTTCTTCGGCTAATGATCAATTAAGCCCACCTCGGGCAATGAAAAAACAGGAGAAGTTGGATTGTACGACTAATCCCCAAGAACAGGCGATTCTTGATATGCTTGATCAGCCCCAGGCTGTCCAGAACCTTCTTAGTATATGTAATGGAGACTTGAGTGGCTTGCTTGAACTGCTTTGTCAGATGGAGCTTGAAGGAAAAGTTGTCGTCTCTGGACAGAAGGTGCAAGGAGTCAGATAAAGAAGTAAGGGTGCCTGGTGCCTGACACCAACTTATCAACCATCATGACTGGCGGCACAATGGGGAATGAAAATGGAGTGACGCACTAAATAAACAGGCACTCTTGTGAAATAGACAGGTGCCTGTTTTTAAATACCTTGTTACCAAAAACCATTTTCGTGTGAACTTATTGTTTAGTTTGTGAAAAGGTGGGGACAGGTGCTCGGGTCAGAAAAGGCTGAATATTTCGGTGTGGTAGAACTGCAATCCAAATTCGTCACTGGTGACAAATTTGACCTACACCCAGGCGCACATCCTTCTTGGGATCCCGAAAAAGGAAGGAGACCGGTGGCTGACGCTAACAATGATCTGAATTATCAGATTATTGTTAGCGCTAAATATTGTAGCATGTCAATATTGTTGGTGCAGTTGATAAACACAGCGTACCATACTCTAGAAATAGAAGCGAAACCTTCCAATACTTCGCTACCTCAATTAACAGGCAATAAAAAAAGAATGGAAATTGCCTTACTAACTCCAAGAAAGCAATCAAAATCATCTATCCCATTTTTTCAAAGTTATATTTCCAGTTATAGAATTAGAATTGTGTCGTGGACGTTAGTATGCTCCCCTTAAAATGACACACTACTACTCGGCGGAACGGTTCACTTTGCTCACCGTTCGCGCAGGTTCCTGGCCCCTTTCTTTTCCATACTTCCATTCAGATTCAGACTTTAGGACATGGTTTTTTCCTGTTTGTTCTGTTCAAGAGATAATCTGTACTTGTATTATGTAATTCTGCCAGTTTGATTAAAATTCCGGTTGGTAAATCCACCTCACCTCGTTCGTAATTGCTGTATATCCTTTGGCTGCAATTGAGATAAGCTGCGCGCTCGGTCGGGGACTGCTCGGGTCGGAAAAGGCCTTCGACGTTCGTCATCGAGGGTCATCTTTTCCTCCCTCGGGGACTGGTGCTTCCCGCAATTTGTCGACCCCCTTCAGATGGTTGGCAATAACTCCTTCTTAACGTAACGGTCATTATAGGCCGCAATGGTCATGATTTTTGATGTTCCAAATTAAGCAAACATCGTTACTGCGTAATTGTAATAAAAGTAAAGGGCTTAATTCATTATAATATTAAACTATTCTCATCTACATATGGTTAATTGACTTCAATTAGGGGTTAGAGTTTGTTGGTAAGGTATTCATAGAAAGCACTAGGGCGTACCACTTCAACGTTGCCGAACATCTTGGGAAAGTCATCTACATTAGCTGTTAACAGTATGTTACATTCGTGTTCCAGTGCTCCAAACATCACATGGATGTCGCAGGGGTCAATATCCTTCAGTTTTTTACCTTCGTTGTCAAGGGTGATCAGCAGTTCCTCTTTTCTTTGACCAGTTCGTAACATGAATAGGTTATAAAGGAAATGTCCTATTGGTTGGTTTGATTTTGTAACGTCTATCCAGAGTTGCCGACCTACCTGAATACGCTCGATGTTTTCAAAGTTTAAGAGTGGGGCAAATCCCTCAAAGAACAGATCAATTTCCTTCTCGGAGTACATAGTCTCTCTCATGCCCCTTCGGCAATTGCTATGAATTCACATACTACTACTTCAGTAATTACTGGTTCAAATAATGTGGGAATCTGGGCCAGTTCCAGGAGTTTATAGTTTATACCGCGGGTAAGGATCGCACTACAGAGAACGGTTGTATCAAATAACACTCGATCCATATCACAAGTCCCCTAAATCGTCCTCATCAATTGGAGGCAAACCTTCTCGTTTTGCCCATAGTTGTTCAAAAATGACCTCACTTTTAGAGACCCCCAAGGGGACCCCAAGGGGACTGGTACTTCCCGGATTTTGTCGAACTCATTCAAGGGGTTGGAAATGCTCTTTCTTTTCGTAATGTGCGTTATCGGTCGCAATGGTTAAAAATTAAAGGCGACCCTGGCATGAGTAAAGTGCAAGCAGCAAGTGGTGGCCTATTTTTTATTAAAATGGGTCCTGAGTGTTTACTGTCCCTTATATCCTTTCTAAAAATAATTAAGACTCACAATCTCGAAACAAAAGCAATCGACATCTGCCGACTGCTTATTAAATAAATGTTTGCTCCGAGAGTGTTTGTCCTACTCTTAATATATTGACTTCGATCAACGTCGTTCGTCACACTATTTGTGATTATTTTTGAACGCACTTTATAGACTCTTCACTCCACTTAGTAATAGGGCCTTTTGTTATTGGTCAGTCCCAACAGATAGTCGATACTGGTTTTATAAAATTGGGCAAGTTTCATTAGAGAAGAACTTGGAATATCAAGGGCCCCGCTTTCGTATCTTGAATAGGTTGCTTGGCTTACCTTAAGCAAGGTTGCAATATCTTGTTGTGTTAAATCTCTGTCCTCTCTTAAATCCCGTAATCGTTGGTACATTATATTCACCCCAACGTTATTCTATCGTATGCAATAATTGCATATTAAATTTTATACGAAAAACGTATAAAATGTTTGTGTTTAAACTATTATTGTGGGGTGATGAACAGTGGTAGATTATAAAGAGATGTATAGCATACTGTTCAACAAAATGTCGGATATCATTGAGGAAATTCAGCAGGTACAGCGTCAGACGGAAGAAATGTGCATACATAGTCAGGATAGGGAATTTGTTTTGATCAAGTCGGACAAGGATTCAGACCACCAAAATCAGAAAGAATAACTGCCTCGGCTTCGACAGTCCGTAGGCACGAGAAGTGCCTCGAACCCTTGCAGTACATAGGTGTTAAGGAAGCCGGTGCCTGACACCAACTTATCAACTTATTGTTTAGCTTGTGAAAACCTGGGTTCGATGTTGTAGGTGCGAGAAGTATATGACACTATGACTCTTGCTGAACGTAAGAGTTATTATCGGTCGTAATATGATGAAGCATGAGTAATTCATTTTGTATACCTAACTAAATCAAAGAGTCGCTTATTTTGGTAGATCCGTTCCTTACCAAGTTTTTCCGAGACTAAAAAGCCTTCTCTTTCAAGTGCGGTAAGGTAATTGACAGAAGTTCGTCTCGACACGCTTAAACCTTCTTCAATATACTGTATTTTAGTATAAAATTCGTAGAATAGTAGGTCGATAAGCTCCCTCGAATATATTTTGGGGAGCTTTTCTTTTATTTCAGCGGTCATAGCATCGACTTCTCTATTAATTCTTTTAACCAGAACCAAAGTCTCCTCAGAAGTTACCTCTATACCCTTAAGGATATATAGAATCCAAGCCTCCCAGTTTCCTTTGGTCCTTACTTCCTGTAAAAGTGTATAGTATGCTGACTTATTGCGAATAATGTATCGGCTCAAATACAAAATTGGACTATCCAACAATTCCTTTAGCACGAGATACAGAACATTAATAATACGTCCTGTCCTGCCGTTGCAGTCATAAAAAGGATGGATGCTTTCAAACTGATAATGGATCACAGCAAGTTTGATCAACGGGTCGATGCCGTCAAAATCTTCATTAACATACTTTTCGAGGTTTGCCATAAGCAATAGTAGTTTCTGCTCGCCACTCGGTGGCGTATAAATGGTTTCACAAGTTGTCTCATTCATTAAAACTGTGCCGGGTAATTTGCGAATACCAGCACGATTGTTTTCAATATGTTGTTGAATGTCCAGAATCATAGTTGTTGTGAGCATTTCTCGTTTTTTTACCTGCTCGTAACCATGCCATAGCGCAGTGCGGTAGCTTACGACTTCCTTTGCCGCGGGGTTCTTATATCCGGTCTGACTAATAGCTTTATATAACTCATCATGAGTCGTTATGATGTTTTCTATTGCGGAACTGTCTTTCGCTTCGTTAATGGTTATTGCATTTATTAAAATATGCTTGTTGGGTATGGTATCCGCATAACCTTTAAGCTCCGCAAGTGCTCTATTTGTTTTTGCAAGTTGTTTTAAAACATATTTTGTTTCAAGTTCTGTATCGGGTGGTAATATAGGTGAATTATATTCATTCATAGTACATGCCTCCTTTATATAGGCATTATATTTATATATTTTACCTATGTCAATATAACGTATACAAAATTATACACATTTATACCTACGTTCAGACAGAAAAAGCATCTTATATAACAAATAAGATGCTTTTGAGCAATTATAGTTTATTATTTTCTCGTTTTCCGCTCTGTCCGATAAGCATGATTTTCTTCTTCGAAGAACCCCGTGCCTGACAGTGCGGATGTGCTAGGTCGTAAAATGGACCTCGGTGCCTGACCTCGGTGCCTGACACCAACTTATCAACTTATTGTTTAGCTTGTGAAAACTAGAGTTCGATGTTGTAGGTACGAGAAGTATACGCAATCGAAACCTCTGCATAAAATTGCCGCTCACAGAGGCTGATAGATAGTGAATATACTGTTGGCGCTGATTAAAAAGTCCGAATCTGACGGTCTTACCTGTCTATAAGTTGACGAAAATAATGACTATGACGTTATCCTTGAAGAAAGGAGAGAGACACCTCTATTTAGATGTGGTAGCTACAACAGTAACACTAGAGGCGTCCTCCTTAACGACATGATCATTGCTTGTTTTGTTTACGAATCTATATATGCTGGATTCCCTTAACCGGTTGTTCTCTCCGGGGAACAGAAGAAGGTAGCAGTTGTGCATCAGCCTGCTGACCAGGGCAGCCGTCATTTGGCCATCATAAAGCACGTTAACCTAGCGTGAAAATTCCAGGTTAGTGTTCAGTATAATAGACTTCTGTTAGGATGAAAAGGCAAGAATGCTGTACAAAGCCAGAGAAGCTGAATTACGTGATCAGCTGACGAGGATAGAGGCCGGCGGGGAATAAAGAAAAAGCGGAAGGAAAGGAGAAGTTGCGAAAAAGCTTTTGGACTTTGGCTTGGAAGTCTCAGCAAATTCTTCGCTACTTTCAGCTTGCCTTTCTCCATGCCCTTTTCCATACCTTCGGTGATCAGTTCGCATAAGTATGGTCAATCGCTAGGGAATCGGTTAGACTAATGAGGTAACCCTTTCAGCGATGGTTTCCTTTCTTGGGTGTGAGAACCTTAGGATGAAACTACTGTCCAGTGTTATATAAAAAAAATTTAATGATAAAAAATTGCCAGCAGGAATTTATCCTTAAAGAATAGAAGAATTATACAGGACATACAATTGACAATAGAACAAGCTGTTTGGCATACTATGTTAATGTAGCAAAAATACTTTAAAAACGTATTTTTGCAGTTAAAAGAGTGGCCTTTCTCAGAATTTTACGGGGCAATATGGAGCAACATAGTATATCTTAGGGTCGGATATTGTGATGAGGAGAGGTGCTATTGGTGTACAGATTTATTGGAATTGAAGATTTAGCGGCAAATGCGTTGATTGAATTATTGGAAAAGAGCGGTTGCCGGAGGGTAGACTTTGAAACGCTTTTGAAGTATGGGAATGCAGTAACTAACGTTTTGCGCGAAAACGGCGATGAAGCGACACTTTTACTTTCAAAAGAATATACTAATGAATTAATAAGAAATTACTCTGATTTTTTTGAAATTGATCATAGCGATCAAAAGAATGATGCTATTGTTTTAAGAGAAGAAAAGACTGTTGAAGATTTGCGGAATCGTTTTAGAGCCTTTTTGACTTTGGACTATCTGCTTGCATTTACAGATAGTAAATCTCTTGCTGAATTAGGTGTTGCAGTTTGAGTTTTAAGCTTTTTAAGGATCCGATATATGGATATGTTGAAATAGACTCTGAAATTGTTCGAAGTATTATTGATACTGCTTGCTTTCAGAGGCTTAGGAACATCCGGCAAACGAGTTATGCTCCTTTGTATCCGGCTTCATTTCATAATAGATTCATCCATTCTATTGGTGTCTATCACTTAGGAAGAAAGGTATTTGACAGCGTACATAATTCGATGGGTTCCCTTGAACAAATGTTTCTTGAAGAGCTTGATAATGCTAAAAGGCTTTTTGAATTGGCATTGCAGCATGCGATGCGAAGCATAGATAAATATTTTGCTTTGTCTGAAAGTGGTTCAAGGTTTTTTAGTCTTGACTCTTTGACCCGGAATGGAGAAGATTTTGGCAATAAGGGAAAGATTTCATTATTGGCTGATGAAGATGTACTGTACATAATGAAGAATGTTTATTCTGATGACTTGATGGATGAGTATTTTTTCAGAGGCTCCAGGCGACATCCTCTTTGGAAGTCAGAAGCTGAATATAGGGCCCTTTTTGATAATGAATTGGGAAAAAATAAACTGGATGAATTTGAAATTACTTTTAAAGAGATTGAGAAGTATCTAATTGATTATTTCTCCATACCTGTCATCAACGAAAAAGTCCTTGAACATATTGAAAGAGAAGAAAGAAAAATTATCGAAAAAAAGAGTACTATTCCAGATAAAGATTATAAAAATTTAATGGACGGGATGAAAAAAATCAAAAAATGGGTTGATTGCCTGAGCAGGATTGCCTCCGAAAATGATATTCTTTTCGACTTTGTGATTATTAGTGCAAATAAATTTAAAAGTGGATTTTTGAAACAAGATTTGGAAAAAATCCTAATCGTTTTTCCATCTCTGAAGTTAATTCCATCTATCAAAGAAGTATCGACGATTTTAACTTCTGAAAAAACGAGAGACAGTTTTTTTTATTTATTCTATAAAAGCAAAGATCATGATGGAAAAGATAAAGAAGTGCCTGTAAAGGCTATTGCAGAGGCATTAGCGGGGGAATTATTTGTATTTGTAACGTGAGATAAGGACATAGCTTAGGACATAGCTTCTTTCGGGAACCCGGTGCCTGACACCAACTTATCAACTTATTGTTTAGCTTGTGAAAAGGTACTCGGCTCTTACTCAAATACGAATATACGGGTTGACCAGCTTTATAGTGTCTGTTACAAAAAGCTGAACAGCACCAAACATAAGTTCTTTAAAAATAATTACACCCCTATCCATGGTGTGGTAAAATTAAGGTGACAAAACCAAAATTATCACACAGGAAGAGGTGTAAAC
>Ga0209347_1005026_pt1 | contig 13041 bp, 12 predicted proteins | sample AutmiccommuBRH23_FD_187382 | JGI IMG/M metagenome (GOLD analysis project Ga0209347, IMG submission 187382) | Deep subsurface microbial communities from Mt. Terri, Switzerland - Autotrophic microbial communities BRH/23 (SPAdes) (version 2) | ecosystem: Environmental > Aquatic > Deep subsurface >... | reverse complement strand
AAGCGGCGAAATATGGGATTGATCTACCGCAAGTCGGCGCAACCTAAACAGTACCGACTTACTTATACGGACAACTTGCGACAAAATTCTCAACTTGTATTGACAAATTGGTTGTTTGTGTTATAATCTTAATAAAGCAAAAAATCAGTATACTAAAAAAGACGGGGTTACTTTATGGATGAATATAAATATCTTGGTATAGTTAACTGGGCGAAGGAAGTAATCAGAGAGAAGCATCTATCCGCCGGAGACAAGTTCTTCTCGGAGACTGAGTTGTGCGGCATTCACAAGGTGAGCCGACAAACAGTCAGGCAGGCCCTTGCCTATATGGAAAGGCAGGGAATCCTGAGCCGCAAGCAGGGCAGCGGGACATTTATCCAGAGCTCTAACGCGATGTCTGCCGAGAAGAATAGCAATTTGGTGGGTATTGTGTCAACATATTTCAGTGATTATATATTTCCGAGCATTGTTACGGGCATTGAGCGCGTCCTGACGGATAATAACGTGTCAATGCAACTGATGACTACGTCCAATCAGGTCGCTGAAGAAGCGCGCGCGCTTGAGAAAATGCTGGCGCAAAATGTCGGCGGACTTATTGTAGAGCCTTCCAAGAGCGCTCTGCCAAACCCGAATATGGCTCTTTATAACGAAATTCGAGCAAGAGATATCCCATTAGTATTTTTCAACGCGAAATATTCGTGGTCTGGTAATACCTTGGTAGCGATGGACGATTATGCCGCCGGACAAATCGCGACTGAGCACCTTATATCACTCGGACACAGGAAAATCACAGGGATTTTCGTCTTTGACAATATGCAGGGGCATAAAAGGTATCAAGGCTTTATGAACAGTCTTATTGAACATAACATACCCATGCCTGAGAAAAGAGTTTTGTGGTTCCCGGCAGCCGAACAGTCCGCCTTGTTTGCAAATTCCGGTGCCGGACTTTCGTCACTTCTGGACGACAGCACGGCGGTAGTTTGTTATAACGACAGCTTAGCGGTCAAACTGTTGGGGTTTTGCAAGCATCAGGGTCGCAATATTCCCGGCGATTTATCCGTAGTGGGTATTGACGACTCAAATTTGGCCAGAATATGCGAAATACCGCTTACATCTGTCCAACATCCGAAGCAGCAACTCGGTGAAACCGCCGCTACTATCCTGCTTGAGCAGATGTCTAATCCCTCATTTAAGGCAAAGGACACGCTATTCCTCCCAAAGCTGATCAAAAGAGCTTCCTCTGCTCCCATTGCGCTGCAGGACTGGAAACCGTCAGAGGTGATAGAATAAATGGACAATTCGGACTTGCATGAAAGTGTAATACTTAGCGGCTCGGTAATGGCCGACGCGCATGTCTCGGATATCAACTGGATAGACAAATCTGAGATTGAGACTTTCTTGCACAGCGGTACTTCGGGTGGAGCGAAGCGTGTGATAGAGGGCTTGTTTACCCGTATTGGTAATGAGCAGCTTAAGTCCGCCCTGCTTCGGCTCTACATAGTCACCGACATTTATCTCACCGCAAAAATGTTTGTGGAATCTATAGGCATATCTAAAGAAATATATGTTGAGGCGGTAGGCAACGCCGACACTGTTATCCAACAATTCAGGACACAAGAAAGTACAAAAAGCTATATTATTGACCTGCTTGAAAAATGTGTTGAAATGCGAAATATACGAATCGGCACGAGCAAGTCGGCAATCAATCAGGCAAAAAGCTATATATCCGAGCATTTTCACGAGCCCGATATCTCGCTCGGCAGTGTAGCGGCCTCCGTTAATATCTGTGCCCCGTATTTTAGCTTTCTTTTCAAAAAGGAGCTTGGAGAAACTTTTGTGGGTTATTTGACAAATGTGAGAATGAATAAAGCGAAGGAACTGCTCTGCTGCTCGTCAAAAAGGATATCACAGATCGCAGACGAGGTCGGGTATAACGATTACCATTACTTCACCAGCTTATTTAAGAAGCTGAACGGAATCACGCCCTGCGAATTCAGAAAATTGAACAGCAGAAATGATAAAATCAAAAACTAAAGAAAATGCACATTTCGTTAAAAAAATTCTATAGACTTATGCGTATAAGTTAAATATACTTGTACATATAAGTAAACTCCATATTACGGGTTAAAAATGATGGGAGGGAATATCAATGAAAAAACTGGTTTCTTCTGTTCTGGTATTGATGCTCGTGTTCGCGCTTGCGGCATGTAGCGGGAAAACCGCTGGTGGCGGAGAGAGCACGACTTCAGCTCCGGCAAGCACGACCGACGGGAAGATTACTGTTGGCGTTGTGCAGACAAATGCAAACGAGTCAGACTGGCGTACGGCAAACACAAAATCATTCAACGAAGCTTTCTTGGCAGCGGGTTTTGAGACGAAGATGGTTTTCGGTGAGGGTGACCATGCAAAACAGATCTCGCAGGCACAGCAGCTCATCCAGGAAGAGGTTGACTATCTTGTCGTCTTGGGACTTCAGTCGGCAGGCTGGGAGGATGTGGCAAAGGCCGCTAAGGAAGCCGGAATCTCCTTTATTATGGCTGACCGTAAACTTGATCTGCCCGAGGATCTTTACACCGCGATGGTGTGTTCCGATTTCGAAGCCGAAGGCAATAAAGCTGTTGATTGGTTGAAGAAACAAGCTCTCCAAGATAACAAGATCGTTGTGCTTGGCGGTGACACAGGCTCTTCCGCTCAGCTCGGCCGTTCCAAAGCGATTGAAGACGGCGCAAAGGCAAATGGCTGGAATATTGTATTCAACCAAAATATGAAGGGTTGGGACGAAACGCTTGCAAAGCAGGCCGTTGCTGATCTTATCGCTTCCGGAACGAAATTCAACGTTGTCTACGCTGAGAACGACAACATGGCTCGCGGCGCCTGCGACGCTATGGACGCTGCCGGTATTACATACGGCAAGGACGGCGATGTAAAGGTTATCGCTTTCGACGCAAACAAGTGGGCGCTTGAGAAGGTTCTCGCGGGCGAATTCAACCTTGACGTAGAGTGCAATCCTCTCCATGGTCCGCGTATTGTTAAGCTCATTAAGAGCCTTGAGGCTGGCGAGAATGTTGAGAAGAATGCCTACGTTGATGAGGAAATGTTTGACTGCGACACCATCACACAAGCCATTGTTGATGCACGTTCATATTAATTGAGTAATCGATTCTGTTGAAAATCCGGCGCGATTTTCTGCAAGCAAACAAGGAAGGATATTGATTTGAAATGCGCGGCGCTGAGTATGTGGATATCGTCCGCAGACCCTGGTACCGCGCATTTATCTAATCACAGAAGTGATTGGATCATGCCCGGATATCGTGCCTGAACGGAGGTTATAGATTATTACTATGCAGAACACAGTACTTACAATGCGGGGTATTTATAAAAGCTTCCCCGGTGTACGGGCCTTGCAAAACGTGGATTTCACGTTATGTGAAGGGGAAATACATGCGCTGATGGGCGAAAACGGTGCCGGGAAGTCCACCTTAATTAAGGTTTTGACCGGAGTCTATACTAAGGATGCCGGGGAGATCTGTATTAAAGGAATCACTAAACCGGTTCACATCAAGTCGCCTCAGGAAGCCCAAAAGCTCGGGATAAGCACGGTGTACCAGGAAATCACTTTGTGCCCGAATCTGACTGTTGCTGAAAATTTGTTTATTGGCAGAACCAACGATTTATTCGTGAATTGGAAGAAGCGCAACAACAAGGCAGAAAGCATTCTCAAAGGTTTGGGGATACCGGCAAAGCCCGCGCAGCAATTGTCCAGCTGCTCCATAGCAGTTCAGCAGATGGTGGCGATTGCCCGTGCCATTGATATGGACTGCAAGGTGTTGATCCTTGACGAGCCGACATCCTCGCTGGACGAACAGGAGGTCTCCAAGCTGTTTACACTGATGCGTGAGCTCAAGGGCAGAGGGGTAGGTATAGTATTTGTCACCCACTTCCTTGAGCAGGTGTACGAGGTATGCGACAAAATTACAGTTTTGCGCAATGGCGAGCTCGTCGGAAAATATCAAATCAAGGACTTGCCCCGGGTAGAGCTTGTTGCCAAAATGATGGGCAAGGAACTTGGAGACTTGGCTGACATACATAACAAAACGCAATCGAGCAACCGTGACTCAAAAGAAGTAATAATCGAAACGGAAGGGCTTTCAAGTACTTCCGGAATAAAACCGTTTCATTTCACCGCGCACAAAGGCGAGGTAACGGGCTTTGCCGGGCTGCTCGGCTCTGGCCGCAGCGAATGTGTGCGCGCAATCTTCGGCGCAGACAAGGTCACGAAAGGCAAGTTAAGAATCAAAGGCGATAATGTCAACATTACAGCGCCAATCAAAGCCATGAAGAAAGGAATTGGATATCTCTCCGAGGACCGGAAGCGGGACGGGATTATTGGCGACTTGTCAGTCCGCGAGAATATCATACTTGCGCTGCAGGTTATGCAAGGCTTCTTCAAGCCGTTCACTAAGGCTCAGGCGCAAGCCTTTGCCGATGAGTATATCAGTTTGCTCGGCATAAAAACCGCGACCGCGGATACCCCCATGAACTCGCTGTCCGGGGGGAACCAGCAAAAGGTAATTCTTGCCCGTTGGCTGCTCACGCATCCCGATTATCTTATTCTTGACGAGCCAACGCGCGGAATTGATATCGGCACGAAGGTGGAAATACAAAAACTTGTGCTGAAGCTTGCCTCGGAGGGTATGAGTATCACATTCATTTCCTCCGAGATTGAAGAGATGCTGCGTACCTGTTCCAGACTGATTGTTATGCGTGATCTGTATGTAGTTGGAGAATTAAATGGCGAGGATATGACACAGGATAAAATAATGTATACCATAGCGGGGGGAGTAAGTCAAAATGTCCAGAAGCAGTAACAATTCTAATACCGACAGTTTAGCATTGGTTCTGAAAGCATTGATCAGGCACAGATTATTTATCCCCATTGCGTTTCTTGTATTCCTTTTGTTAATCAATGTATTCATCAATCCGGGTTTCCTGAGAATCACATTGGGCAGAGACAGCGGCGGCAATCCTGTCTTGATAGGCAATTTGATCAATATCCTGAGCAACGCGACTGAGCTTGTGATTCTTGCGATCGGAATGACACTCGTTACAGCCTCCTCCAGAGGTCAGGATATCAGCGTAGGTGCTACAGTTGCGATAGCCGGCGGAGTGATTATGCGAATCCTATGCGGGAACGAAACCCAGCCCACAGTATTGCATGCCCCGATCATCCTTGCGCTTTTACTCGGCTGCCTTGCCGGTATGGCTTGCGGAGCCTTTAACGGTATTCTTGTTTCGAAATTTAAGATTCAGCCTATGGTAGCAACGCTCATCCTCTTTACGGCAGGCCGGTCGATAGGTTCTATGGCTATGGGCGGACTTAAGCCCAAAGCTGCAGCGGCCTTTGGTTATTACGGCAACTTTATTCCCGGATTTCCCGTTCCTACGCCAATACTCATTACTATTGCAGTTGTTGCGGTAACCTTCCTCGTGTTGAAAAAAACGAACCTTGGTCTGTACACCAAGGCTGTAGGTATCAATGATAAATCCTCAAGTCTGAATGGTCTCAATCCCGCGCTGATCAAGTTTTTGACATTTGTTATTTTGGGTCTGTGCGTCGGTATCGCCGGATTTGTCCAGTCAAGCAGGGTGCAAACTGTAAATCCGTATACAATAGTGCCCGGTATTGAAATGGATGTTATTTTGGCAGTTGCCCTTGGGGGCAATTCACTCGGAGGGGGCAGATTCAATATGGCCGGCTCGATTATCGGAGGGTATACCATCCAGACCTTGACATCTATGTTGACCACGCTTAACGTCAACACAAATGCCGTTCCAGTCTTCAAGGCAGCGATAATTATTATTCTTGTAGTCATCCAGTCGCCGATTGTCAAAAGTTTCTTCGGCAATAAAGTCACAATTTCCAAACCGACTGTGGGCGATGGAAAGGAGCGAGGTTAGTATGTCATTATTGAATAATGCTCCAGGTACCGGCAGTATCGGAGTTCTTCAGAACAAGCTGAAACGCAAGGAGTCTCTGACCGATACAGCTTTCTTGCTGACAATTACTATTTCACTGTTTATTGCAATCTATGCGCTCTCCATTGTCTTCCTTGGAGATAAAGGTTTCAGCAAGATCCAGATGTTCTTTAACCTCTTCAACGAAAACGCCGCGTTGATCGTAATTGCCTGCGGACTTTCGATTGTTATGGTGACAGGCAGTATTGACATTTCCGTCGGTGGTTCTACAGCTCTTATTTGTACGTCCTGTATTGTTTGTCTTAACAACTATGGTTTCAACTTTTTTTCATCTCTTATTCTGGCCTTGGCGATCGGTCTTGCGTTCGGCGCGGTTCAAGGATTTCTTATCGCGTATCTGGAGATTCAGCCCTTTATCGTTACCCTGGCAGGTATGTTCTTAGGTCGAGGTTTAGTTGCCCTAATAGAAGTCAATCAGATACAGGTTAATAACCCGGGTTTTGAGATGCTGTCAGGTGCGCGAATACTAATACCCTTTTTAGGCGATATCAATAGGAAGGGTGTTTTCATTCAATCAAAGCTGGAGTATGGCGTTATCGTAGCGCTTATTATAGTCTGTTTGATGTTCTGGCTGCTCAGGAAGTCAAGTCTCGGGCGCAGCTTTTACGCTGTGGGCGGGAACCCGCAAAGCGCCCTGATGCTTGGTATAAACGTCAAGAGGACCAAGTTTTATGCCCATTTGCTTTGTGGTCTGCTTGCAGGTATAGGCGGGTTCCTGTATCTTTTCCACACGCGGTCCGGCTCGGTTCAGCAGGCAACAGGCCTTGAAATGGATGCTATCGCTGCGTCCATTATTGGCGGAACACTGCTTACCGGCGGCGTAGGTAATATCTTCGGGACCCTCTTCGGCGTATTGACAAGCGGAACCGTATTACTGATAGTTACCGCGATAGGCAGCCAGGATCCGTGGTGGCCGCAGATCACGCGCGCGGCAATGCTCTGCTTCTTTATCGTACTCCAGAGTATCATTTGTTCGCGGAAGAAGATATAGCATTAAGAACTTCACAGAATGGAGGGGATTACCATGAGTATCGCTGAAAATTTATCGTACGGGAAAGCGTCATTCGGTATAGAGCTCGGCTCTACCCGTATAAAAGCGGTTGTTATTGACGAAAACCGTAAAGTCATTGCGAGCGGAAGTCACAATTGGGAAAGTCAGTTGATTGACGGTCATTGGACATATTCGCTTGACGACGTACAATCCGGTTTGCGCGACGCTGTTTCCAAACTGTCAGCTGTCAACTGTCAACTGTCAACTGCCGGTGTTTCCGCGATGATGCACGGGTATCTTGTGTTCGACAGGGACGATAATCTGCTCGTCCCGTTCAGGACGTGGAAGGATACCACCACAGGCGAAGCGGCGGATAAACTGACGGAGCTGTTCAACTTCAACATTCCCGATCGGTGGAGCGTGGCGCATTTGTACCAAGCTATACTGAACAGTGAGGAACACGTCAAGGACATAGCATTTATCACAACGCTTGCAGGATATGTACATTGGAAGCTCACCGGTGAAAAAGTCATCGGCGTCTGTGACGCGAGTGGAATGTTCCCAGTCAAGGATAAGAATTGGGATCCTGAGTTCGTTGAGAAATTCAAGTGTCTTACAGGTATAGACTGGCCAAGTATCGCGCCGAAAGTCCTTGTTGCCGGTCAAAACGCCGGTACACTCACAGTGGTTGGCAGGCAATACTTGTTTGGCGAAGTGTCCAACCTGTGTCCTTCGCCCTGTAGCCTTTGTCCTCCTGAGGGGGACGCGGGCACAGGTATGGTTTCATGTAACGCTGTCGCTCCGAAAACAGGCAATGTCAGCGCGGGAACAAGTGTTTTTACTATGGTAGTGCTTGACAAGCCGCTGAAAAGCCTGCATAAGGAGGTAGACATAGTTACAACACCTGACGGCAGGGATGTAGCAATGGTGCATTATAACGAGTGCACATCAAAGATTGACCCGTGGGTAAAGCTGTTTGGAGAAGCGTTTGACTTGTTCGGCGTAACGGTAGACAGCAGTGAGTTGTTCAAAAAGTTGTATGAGGTTGCGCTTGAAAGTGGCACAAAACTCTCGGAGTTTATGCGTGGGGTGATAACCTCTGCCGTGTCAGACTTGGCGAAGGGTATGCGGATACTTACCGAGGAGGAGCAAGTTAAAGTAGAGAAGCTCGCGGGGCATGGCGGATTCTTCAAGTCGGGCAACGCGGGAAAACAGATAATGTCCGAGATGCTGGGAATTCCGATAGAGCTCTCGGAAACCGCCGCAGAGGGCGGAGCTTGGGGAATAGCACTTCTTGCGGACTATTTGAATTACGCAGGTGAAAAGGTGCTCAGTGAATATTTGGAGGCGAAATAAAATGTATGAATTCTGGTTTGTTGTCGGCAGTCAGTTACTTTACGGAGAGGAGACACTTAAACAAGTTGAGCGGAACAGCGTCAAGATTGTTGACGCGCTGAATGCGAGCGGCAACCTGCCATATAAGCTTGTATACAAAGACACAGTAAAGTCCGCAGAGGCTGTGACGGAGCTTATCAAGGAAGCCAACTACTCCGATGCCTGTACGGGGATAATCACGTTTTGCCACACGTTCAGTCCGTCGAAAATGTGGATAAACGGCCTGTCGCTGTTGCAGAAACCTTGGTGTCACTTCCATACGCAGTTCAACCTTGAAATCCCTAATGACGAGATAGATATGGACTATATGAACCTGCACCAGTCTGCGCACGGGGACAGGGAACACGGGTTTATCGGGACGCGTATGCGGCTTGATAGGAAAGTTATCGCTGGACACTGGGGTAATCCCGACGTACAGAAACGCATTGGCAAGTGGCAGAAAGCGGCAGTCGGCGCGGCAGTGTCGAGGTCGCTCAAAGTTATGCGCTTTGGGGATAATATGCGCGAAGTGGCTGTTACCGAGGGTGACAAGGTAGAGGCGCAAGTAAAATTCGGCTGGCAGGTGAATACGTTCCCCGTCGGAGCTCTGGTTGAGGTGATGAATGCAGTCACGGAAGCCGAAATCGACGCACAGATGGACGAGTATAAGTCTAAATACGTCTTTGCCACAAACGATATTGATACCGTCCGTTACCAGGCCCGAGAAGAAATTGCAATCAAGAAAATGCTCGATGGGTCGGGATGCAAGGCGTTTTCAAACACGTTCCAAGACTTGTACGGTATGAAGCAGCTCCCCGGGCTTGCCACGCAAAACCTTATGTCGAAAGGTTATGGCTATGGCGGCGAGGGCGACTGGAAAATAGCTGCAATGACCGCGATAATCAAGACAATGGGCGAATACTCCGCGTTTATGGAGGACTACACCAACGACATGAAAAACGGATTGTCGCTAGGTGCGCATATGCTGGAAGTCTGTCCGTCACTGGCGGCAAATAAACCGCGCATAGAGGTACACCCACTTGGTATCGGTGACCGTGAGCCGCCTGCAAGGCTCATGTTCGATGGCAAGGCGGGGAAAGCCACTGTGTCGACCCTTGTTGATATGGGCACTCATTTCAGGCTGATTGTCCAGGACGTAGAGTGCGTGAAGCCCACGCAGATAATGCCGAACCTGCCCGTTGCGAGAGTTATGTGGAAAGCGGAACCGGATCTTGAAGTCGCCGCAGAGTGTTGGATACTTGCGGGCGGGGCGCACCACACCGTGCTGTCCTACGACGTTGACGCGGAAATTCTGCGCGACTGGGCAAGGATTATGGGCATAGAGTTCGTGCACATCAATAAGAACAGTACGCCCGAAAAGCTGGAGCTTGACCTAAAGCTAAGCGTTATGGTATGGAAAAATGCTTGACAACATAAAACAGCGAGTATATGACGCAAATATGTTACTGCCGAAATACAAGCTCGTTACATTAACCTGGGGCAACGTGAGCGAGATAGACCGGGAAAAGGGCCTGATAGCAATCAAGCCCTCCGGGGTTGAATATGAGAAGTTTACGCCATACGATGTTGTTGTTGTTGATTTGGACGGTAAAGTTGTGGAGGGTGGTTTGAGGCCGTCCTCCGACACGCCGACGCATATCGAGCTGTACAAACGCTTCCCGAGTATCGGAGGGATTGTACACACACACTCACGATGGGCGACAATCTTCGCTCAAATGCGAAAGCCAATTCCACCTCTCGGCACGACGCACGCGGACTACTTCCACGGAGAGGTGCCCTGTATACGCTCTCTGACGTATGAGGAAATAGGCGGCGAGTACGAGAAGAATACCGGTATAGTAATCACCGAGTGCCACACCGACCCGGACGGCATACCTGCCGTACTTGTCGCGAACCACGGACCTTTCGCTTGGGGCAAAGACGCGCACGAAGCTGTACACAACGCCGTGGTGCTTGAAGAAATTGCGTTTATGGCTTGGCACTGTGGAAGCACGGAAGCCGTTTCAAATGCATTGCTGGATAAGCATTACAACCGCAAGCACGGGAAAGGTGCGTATTACGGACAGGAATAAGATGCTTAGGAACAGTTAAATAATAAAACCCGATTTTCAAGCGAGATAGTTTTCGTCAAGACAAGGCGGAGGAGGGCGTAATAGTGGTGCTATTGCAATTTGTGGTGACAAGGGACACATGACAAGGGGACGGGGATATTGACACAAAGTGCCCATATGGTACAATTTACTAAATGAGGGTGTTTTTCGTGCCAAGGGCGGCAAAAATACAGAGAAATTTGTGGATATAAGTTATATGCTTATTGCTTAATGGGCAATCATCTTCATGTGCTGTTAAAGGAGGACAACGAACCATTAGAAACCGTAATGAGAAGGATATGTGGCAGCTATGTTTTATGGTATAACAAAAAGTATGACAGGGTAGGATATTTATTTCAGGATCGGTTTAAAAGCGAGCCTGTAGAGGATGAGATATATTTTTCAAAATCCAATAAAGGCTGGAATAGTAACAAACATTCAAAACTATAACTGGACTAATTACATTGATTATATTGAAGGAAATAATAGGTCTGATGCAGACTTTGCCCTTGATATTTTCAGCACAGATAGAGAAAAAGCCGTAAGGAGCTTTATAGAGTATGTAAACAAAGAGAATGATGATGAATGCATGGATATGCCTGGAAAGCGGAGGTTAGCAGACTATGATGCTATAAAAATAATCAAGTCTCATTGTAAAGTTGCTCATGGGGTAGATCTACAAAAATTCGAGATAAACATAAGAAACTTATACATAAAAGATCTTAAGGAAAGTTATGGATTATCAATTAGACAGATTGAAAGATTGACAGGAATTAATAGGGGGATAATCCAAAAAGTATAGTGTGACGATAACCCCGTCCCCTTGTCACCTATATAAGCCCAAGCCAGTATGCCGGGATATTCCGCATATGCGTCTATGAAAGGAGCTATTGAAACGCTTACACGATACCAAGCTAAAGAACTGAGTTCAAGAGGTATTAAATAAATACAGTGGCTCCAGGTCCCATTGCTACCGATTTTGCAGGTGGTATTATCCGAGACAATGCTCAGTATAATGCTAATGTAAAAGCAGCTACGGCACTTGGACGCGTAGGAGAGCCAGATGATATTGGAGGAGTGGTCGCATTTCTTTGCACGGAAGATGCTCGCTGGATTACTGCGCAACGAATTGAAGTATTCGGTGGAATGAACCTATAGAATGTATAAAAACTGCTATACACCATTGCTACCTGAGACCAAAAACCAAACGTTTCTATACAAAAGAAAATATCCGAGAATTATTACACAAATAGAAGACAATAATGCCTATAGTTTCAATATTATCCTGCCGCCAAGGCCCCACCAGGCTCAAGCGGCATCTTTTTTGTATCCTCAAGGCATTGTGAATGCGTGGTAAAGCTTGAGAAGGTGTGTAAATAAGTAGTAGCAATGAATTTGAGCTCTACAGCATAATGATGGTTACTTGCAGATTTTAGTGTTTGGGAACATATCTATTGATTTTTTGATGATGATAGAGATTATTTAACTTGTTGGTGTTTAGATACTGGCAGAAAGTTTTGAAAAAGTGTTGACGCATGTTGAATATTGTGCTATTATACACTCAAAGTTGCAACTTTGAATAAGATAATAACTAAATATCAAGTTAGTTTTCTAGGGTTCCGCAGTTTGTATTGGCTGGTCCAAGAGAAAACGCACAGGAAACTGTGTACACGGAAGGATAAAAGCCTGGGAGATATTTCTAAAATATTTCCTTAGGCTTTTTTTATATTCATTTGTTGTCAGTAAAAAGTATCCGATTAAGGAGGCGGTATTATGTATATGAAATTTATCCCAATAGCATTGGTTGTATTGTCTAGTGTTTGCTATCATGTAAGTCAAAAATCAACTCCATCTGGCTTAAATCCAATTGTAGCCTTGATTGTAACGTATGTTACGGCTTCGGTAGTATCTATCCTTTCCTACTTTGTATTCGTTCCGAAATCAGATTTAGTTGGGCTGCTTGAGGCTATTAAAAATGCAAACTGGGCGAGCTTACTGCTTGGATTTACAGTAGTTGGTTTGGAATTGGGGTTTTTATTGGCTTATCGTGCAGGTTGGAACATAAGTATAGCGGGACTTTTATCTAATACTTTGGTTGCTTTGATGCTTATTCCAGTAGGACTTTTGTTGTTTAAAGAAACCATATCACTTACATCAGTCATAGGAGTGGTTATATGCATCACAGGTTTAATCTTCGTATCCAGGTAATTAGGTGGGATTGGATTAGTAACGGGATCTTGCTTTATAATAGAATAAAGCGATGAAACTAAAGAATGTTGGTTAAAACGGGTAATTAATGAGAAACATCAAATCCATGGAAATATTTTAGGAGGAAATATGACAACAATAGCGATTTGAATGGAGATCTTGGGCAAGATTTTGAGTTACAACGAAATTTGATATCAAATTAATGCAATGTTGTTATGTTTCAAATACAAAATCAAATACAAGGAGGAAATGTGATGAAAAACTTTAAAATTGAAGATGATTTCTGGAATGTGTTCCCCAATGCAAAAATAGGGATCGTGG
>Ga0209347_1005025_pt1 | contig 13043 bp, 6 predicted proteins | sample AutmiccommuBRH23_FD_187382 | JGI IMG/M metagenome (GOLD analysis project Ga0209347, IMG submission 187382) | Deep subsurface microbial communities from Mt. Terri, Switzerland - Autotrophic microbial communities BRH/23 (SPAdes) (version 2) | ecosystem: Environmental > Aquatic > Deep subsurface >... | reverse complement strand
AAGCCGATAAGCTTGCATGCCGCTCTCTCACCTGTGCGATCATTCGGCATTCCTCCTTTCGGTGTGCTGTTTGACTACATTCTATCCAAAATCGTTGTATTAAACAATTATTTCAGGGTTAAACGAACAAATTGCGACCTGTCCGGTTGAATGAGTAAAAGAGCGGACCCCCTTAGGGTCCGCTCTTCATTTCAGGTAATTATCCGGGTCAATTGCCCATTCAATTTGATATAAAACCGTTTAACTGTAAAAGGGTTATCTTCCCCTGATGGTAAAGAGTCTTGGCATTTCATCCTCTTCTTTCAAAATGTGGTGAGACAGGACCTGGTTAAGTAAGTCACCGGCCTCAATAAGTTTTTCTCTGTCCTCGGTCTCAACAGCAGTAACAAACCGCTCAAAGAGGGGATAGAGCACATTATGTTCCTTAATCATGTCATCGGCAAAACGGGCTCCTTCAGCCTTTACTTCTCTTATGTCTTTATAGATACCGGTTTCCTCACTTCTGAAGTGGGGGATAATCACATTCTTTACAACATCCGCAAACTCACGGAACTCCGCAAAAACATTGGGGGTCTCCGTCCCTGACTTAAGATATTGGAGGTTACCCTCAAGTTTGGCCAGAAGCAGCAGTACAGCCTTGTGGTCATCTTGGTAGTTGTTCAGCCAGTCCATTTCATACCACTCCTTTACAGGTAATAAGTACTGTACTATTTTTCCCCTTATATTACAAAAAACCTGCTTAATAATATATATTTTTCGAAAAATGCTGTTTTTACACCACTTAAATCACCGCAGAGACCACAAGGATTTATCACTGTCTGCAGCGAATTAGTAAATTAACCTAAATTGTGCAGGGAGTGCCTGAACTTGAAGCTTCGATTTATTATTGGTCGTGCCGGAACAGGTAAGACCAGATTCATCATCAACAAAATTTCCAAGACTGTAACCGAGGCACCGACGGGACCTCCGGTTATTTTGCTGGTCCCCGAACAGGCAACATTCCAGCTGGAATACGCCCTGGCTCAAGCTATTGGCGGTTCCATGAGGGCCCAGGTCTTAAGTTTCCGCCGCCTGGCTTATCGTGTGCTGTTGGAGACAGGGGGCGCTGCCCGTGTGCCAATAGGTGAGTTAGGCAAACGGATGATCCTCCGCGAACTATTGGAGCGCCATAAAACCTTACTCCGCATTTTCGGAACCAGCTGCCAGCGGCCCGGTTTCACCGACTGCCTGGCCCGTACCATCGGGGAAATGAAGACTTACCTGGTTACGCCAGAGCTTCTGGACAGCGCCTGTCAAATGTCGGAACACACACCATTGCTGCGGGACAAACTGACCGACACAGCTCTATTGTTCAGGGAATTTGAGGCCTATATGGCTGACAGGTATACCGACCCTGATGATTACCTGAACCTGCTGGTAAAAAACCTGACTGACGCTAAATCCTTACATGGCGCTGAAGTATGGGTCGACGGGTTCAAAGGCTTTACACCACAGGAAAACGCAGTACTCGATAAACTTTTTCATCCAGCAGAAAAGGTAAATATCGCCCTCAGTCTGGATGCAGAACACCTGACCGGAAATCTCTCTGAAGACCACTACTTTTTTCCTACATGGAAAACTTATCAGGGGATATTACAGACTGCGCAGAAAAACGCCGTCCCGGTCCAACTACCGGTAATTCTGTCTCCGGATATACCATACAGGTTCAGCCGTTGTCCGGAACTGGCCCACCTGGAAAAGTATTATTTCACCTATCCGTCGGTTATTTACAACGAACCGGCCGAAAGTACTCTTTTGGTATCGGGCGCTAACAGGCGGGCCGAGGTGGAAGCCTGTGCCCGGGAGATACTCGGCCTGGCCCGGGACCAGCGTTATCGCTGGCGGGATATGGCCGTAATGCTCAGGGATCTGGAACCGTATCATGAAATGATCGGCATGATTTTCCGTGATTATGACATACCATTTTTTATCGACCGGAAAAACAACCTTATGCATCACCCTTTGGTGGAACTAATCCGTTCTGCTCTAGAAATAATTATAAAAAACTGGGCTTATGAACCTGTTTTCCGCTGTCTGAAAACAGACCTGATCTTACCCGACCGGGAAAAGGTTTTTTTGCTGGAAAACTATGTGCTCACACATGGCATCCGGGGATCCAGGTGGACTGACGGGAAGGAATGGACCTATCGCCGCCAGTATACTCTGGGTGAAGACAACCAGGCCAATGAACAGGAAATAGCCCGACTTGCCACCGTCAACGAGGTCAAAGGACAAGCCGTCGACACACTGGCCGTCTATGCCAGGAAATTGACGGCCGCCAAAACCGTGCGGGATTATACCACCGCCCTTTTTGAGCTGCTCGAGGACCTCCGTGTTTATGAAAAACTTACAGCCTGGAGAGAAGAAGCGCAGCAGGCCGGCCGTTTGACCGAAGCAAGGGAACATGCCCAGGTCTGGACAAAGCTGACAGGTCTTTTTGACGAGTTGGTGGAGGCGCTGGGGGCTGAGGAAGTCAGTCCGGAGATCTATTCAGAAATACTCGATGCCGGTCTGGAAACTTTGACTATAGGACTTGTCCCACCTGGCCTGGACCAGGTGGTAGTGGGTTCCCTGGACCGTTCGCGGAACCCCGAAATAAGAGCACTTTTCATCCTGGGCGCAGCAGAAGGTTCCTTTCCCGCCCGTCCTCAAAATGATGGTATATTTAATGATACCGAGCGAGAAAAACTGGAGCAAACAGGTATAAACCTGGCCCCCGGCAGCAGGGAAAGGGTCTTTGAAGAACAGTTCCTCATCTATACAGCCCTTACCAGGGCTTCCGAAAAGCTCTGGATCAGTTCTCCCGTGGCCGATGAGGATGGACACGCTGTATCTCCCTCTCCGATAATGGAGAGGATACGGGAACTGCTGCCCCAAACGAGGCAAATGACCTGTCAGGTTGAACCCGTTACCGGCCTTCCCACCGGGACGGCAGACTTTATTGTCCACCCCGACCGGGCCTTATCATACCTGGCCGGAAAACTGCGGGAAGCCAAATCAGGTGTAAAGATAGACCCTATTTGGTGGGAGGTTTACAACCTGTTCGTCAGCAGTAACTGGAAGGAAAAGGCCGCAGTAGTTATCCCTTCTGTTTTTCATAATAACAGGGAAGAGCCCATTACACGTCAGACAACCAAAGGTCTCTTCGGCAGCCCGCTGAGAGCCAGTGTTTCCCGTCTGGAAAAATACCGGGCCTGCCCATTTTCCCATTTTTCCATGTACGGACTTAAGCTGAAAGAACGACATATATACCGTTTGGAAGCCCCAGATATGGGAGAACTGTTTCACGCTGCTTTAAAGTCGTTTGGTGAAGAGCTGCAGAAACAATCCCTGGACTGGGGACAACTAACTCCCAAACAATGCCTTGAATTAAGCACGAATATTGTCGATGAACTAACCCCCAAACTGCAAAACGAAATATTGTTAAGCTCGGCCAGGTACCGTTACCTGTCCGGAAAGCTCAAAAAAAACGTTGACCGGGCCATCCTGACCCTATCAGAACATGCCCGCCGCGGTCAATTCCGACCCATTGCTTTTGAGTTGTCTTTTGGACCGGGTGGTCTGCTGCCCCCGCTAAAACTTAGCTTGCCAGGAGGGGAATCCATTGAACTGGCTGGCCGCATTGACCGCCTGGATATGTCCAAAACCCAGGATGCCTCATACCTCAGGGTTATCGACTACAAATCCAGTGACAATAACATAAAGCTTGAGGAGGTATATCACGGTCTGAGACTACAGCTCCTTTCATATCTTCATGTCGCCCTGGCCCATTATTCTTTCCTGGCAGGTACAGAGGGGCCGATGCCTTTAATCAAACCCGCAGGCGTTTTATACTTCACAGTGAAAGACCCCTTAATCTCGGCTAATGGCCCAATGTCCGGTGAAGAAGTGGAAAAGGCCATCTTGGCCCAATTGAAAATGAAAGGACTCCTTCTGGCCGATCCACAGGTGTTTAAGCTGATGGATAGCTTTGCCGGGCCGGGAACCTCAGAACTGTTTAATGTCCGCCTGAAGCAGGATGGGACCTTTTACAGCAATGCCCCGGTTATCGATGAAAACCGTTTTTCCGAGCTGCGCTCGTACCTCGACAGACTCCTGACAGAAATAGGGACAGAGATCGTGGCAGGCACAGTATGCATCGAACCTTACAGGAAGAGCCTTGTTACTGCCTGCCGGTTCTGCACCTTTAAGCCTGTATGCAAGTTTGATCTGCTGTTGGGCGGGAACAGTTACAGGAACTTGCGGGCACTGTCTCAGGATGAAGTTTGGCAGGCCATTGCCGGAAGGGAGAATGACGATGGGTAGTCCCAATTGGACTGACGAACAGCGTGAGGTGATTAATGCCGATGGCTGCAGCCTTTTGATTTCAGCCGCTGCCGGAGCAGGGAAAACAGCTGTCCTGGTGGAGCGCATTATCAGAAAAATCACCGCTGACAACAACCAGGTTGACGTAGACAGGCTGTTGGTCGTAACCTTCACCAAGGCTGCGGCAGCCGAAATGAGGGAACGTATCGGCGCCGCAATTGTCCGGGAATTAAACGAAAACCCGGAGTCCTCGCATCTTAAAAGACAGTTAGCGCTGCTTAACCGCGCATCTATTACAACTCTTCATTCCTTCTGCCTCGAGGTCCTGCGCCGGTATTTCTACCGCCTTGACCTGGACCCGGTGTTTCGAGTGGCAGATGCCACAGAAGTGACTCTTTTAAAATTAGAGACCCTGGAAGAACTCTTGGAAGAGCTTTACGGCTCGGAAAACACAGATTTTATTACCCTGGTCGACTCTTATGGCGGTGACAGAGATGACGCTGCTCTCCAGGACCTTGTACTCAGGTTGTACGAGTTTTCTGTAAGTAACCCCTGGCCTGATAAATGGCTGAGCACGATAGCCGCCAATTATGAAGCAGGGGAGGGGTTACCCCTGAGTTCCCTGCCATGGACCCAGACCATCCTGCAGTGGGCCGAACTTCAGCTGCAGGGCTGCCGCACCAAGTTGGACCGGGCTCTGAGGTTAGCTGCATCTATCGGCGGACCTGCGCCATATATTGATAATCTAAAAGAGGATATTTCACTGATTGATAGTCTGCTAAACTCTGTAAATATATCCTGGGAGGAGTTTTATGAAGCCGCTGACAACATATCTTTCGGTAAGCTGAAAAGGTGTGGCAAAGACGTTGATGACAACCTAAAAGACAGGGTAAGAAATATAAGGGACGGAGTTAAAAAGACCGTCAACGGCATCAGGGATGCCTATTTTTCAAGACCTCCAAAGGAACTTGCGACCGATTTGAACCGGGTGGCTCCCCTGGTAAAAACCCTGGTCGAAGTGACTGCAGAATTTTCCCAAAGATACACGAAGGCCAAGTCATCCAAAGGATTGGTTGATTTCTCCGACTTGGAGCATTACGCCCTGAAGATACTGCTGGACGAGACCGCCTGTCCCGGCAGAATTGTGCCTTCAACCGCTGCCTGTGAGCTCAGGGAATATTTCGCGGAAGTCCTGGTTGACGAATACCAGGATATCAACGAAGTGCAGGAGACCATTCTGCAATTAGTGTCAAAGGATAGTAATGTTTTACCCAACCGTTTTATGGTGGGTGATGTCAAACAGAGCATCTACCGTTTCCGCCTGGCTGACCCGCAGCTGTTCATGGAAAAGTACCGGTCCTATCCCAGGGAAAAGGATGCTGCCGAACGGGCTATCGACCTGACCAAAAACTTCCGCAGCCGCGGGGAAGTTGTGGATGCGGTTAATTTTGTTTTCCGCCAGTTGATGACACCAAGGGTCGGCGAATTAATATACGACGAGAAGGCCGAACTGGTATGCGGGGCCCAGTTTCCCCCCGCCGTTGATGGTCTTGTAACCGCTGCCGGCCCCACAGAACTGCACATCCTGGAAAAATTGACCGACATACAGAATACTAATCCCGAGTGGGCCGAAAATGATGATGAAAATCACGGGCAGCTGGAAACAGCTGATCAAGGTACATCCGGCGTGGAAACGGAAGACCTTGATGCCGTGCAGCGAGAAGCCCGATTTATCGCCAGGCGCATCAGACAAATGGTAACCGGTAGGGAAGGACTCCCCGGGCCCGAGTTCTCTGTCCTCGATAAGAAAGCCGGTGGATATAGGCCAGTCCAATACAGTGATATAGTTATTTTACTTCGGGCTACCCGCAACACAGCCAATACCTTCATCGAAGAAATGCGTCTGGAAGGCATTCCGGCTTATGCCGATCTTGATACGGGATATTTTGAAGCAACTGAAATAGAGACCATGCTGGCCCTTCTGAGAGTGTTGGACAACCCCAGGCAGGATATACCCTTGGCCGGGGTCCTCAGATCGCCGATAGTGGGCTTAAACGCCCAGGACCTGGCATCGGTCAGGCTGCGGACAGCAGCCGGCGATTATTATGATGCCGTTATTAAATCAGCTCAGTTGGGTGAAACCCCAACTGACCTGAAATTGCGCTGGTTCCTGGAAAATCTGGAACAATGGCGCACCTTGGCCAGGCGCGGCCCGTTATCAGAATTAGTCTGGCGCCTTTACAACGAGACCGGTTTCTATGCATACGTGGGCGGCATGCCCGGGGGTTCTCAGCGCCAGGCCAACCTGAGAGCTCTATATGACAGAGCCCGCCAATATGAAGCCACCACTTTCAGAGGATTATTCCGTTTCTTACGGTTTATCGAAAAATTCCGGGCCAGCGGCAGTGATATGGGGGCAGCCCGCAGCGTCGGAGAAGCGGAAAATGTGGTCAGAGTAATCAGCATCCATAAAAGCAAAGGTTTAGAATTCCCTGTGGTCATCGCAGCAGGTCTCGGCAGGCAGTTTAATACTTCAGACCTGAAACAGAAATACCTTTTCCATAAAGAACTGGGACTTGGGCTGCCTGTAGTTGACCTTGACATCCGTTTATCATACCCAACAATTGCTCAGGGCGCTATCATCAGGAGATTGCACATGGAAATGCTGGCCGAAGAGATGCGCGTCTTGTATGTAGCAGTAACCAGGGCCAAAGAAAAACTGATCCTCGTCGGTTCCGTAAAGGATATCCCCAAACAGGCCCGGCTCTGGTGTGATAACACCGCTCACCCGCACTGGCCGCTGCCTGACTCAGACCTTGCCGGCGCCCAGTGCTTCCTAGACTGGATCAGCCCGGCAGTGGCCCGCCATAAAGAAGGTGAACCCCTCAGGCAGCTTGCCAATATGGAGGCCCAACCTGCCACTGTGACGTCTGCGGACACTTCGAGTTGGCAGGTGAACTTCTGGGGTCCCTCCGGAGATGAACTCCATGCACCGGAAAAACAGGCAGGGGAGTCGGAATTCATCGATTTAGTACGGAACCTTGCTCCGGTAAATATAGCCTCTACCAGCGGAAACCTTAAAGAGATTCTCAACTGGAAGTATCCTCAACTGGCAGCAGTGGGAAAACCCGCAAAAGCCTCGGTAACTGAACTTAAACATATATTTTCCCTAATGTCTGAAGAGGGGTTTGAAACAGAGATGGCCTCGGAGCTCAGGCCAACCTATTCCTCCTCAGCCTTGCGGCCACAGTTCCTGATGAACGTCACAGGACTGTCCCCGTCAGAACGCGGGTCTGCCATGCATCTGGTCATGCAGCACCTGGACCCCCGCTGTGAACATACCGATACCGAAGTCGCCGAAAAGCTGAGGGAAATGGTGTCCCGGGAAATACTTACATCGTCCCAAGCCCAATCCATAGATATACCGGCTATCACCGGATTTTATAAATCTCCCCTGGGGAGAAAGCTCAGAGATGCCCCGGATGTCAGGCAGGAGCTTCCTTTTACCATGGTGATTCCTGCATCCCGGATTTACAGTGAAATCACCGGCGAAGAAAACATCCTCGTCCAGGGGGTTATTGACTGCCTCATCGAAGAAGATAACGGCTTTGTCATCATAGACTATAAAACCGACAGGGTTACTGCCGGGCAGGAAAATGAAATACTGCAGCGTTATAGCGGCCAGCTTGACCTCTACGCCCTGGCAGTAGAGACAATTCTGCAAAAACCGGTCAGAGAAAAATACCTCTACCTCTTTTCCCTGGGCCGAGAGGTAAAATGCGGCTGATACAAAGCACCGGAAGGATGATTTAGTTGAGCAGCTTCAGTTTTATTCATACAAGTGATGTCCACCTGGGTCACCAACAATTCAACCTGGAGGAGCGATTCCACGACTTCGGACTGGCCTTCCGAAGAGTAGTCGACTACGCCCTGGCCAAAAAAGTTGACTTTCTCATCATCGGAGGCGACTTCTTTCATAAGCGGGCCATCAATGCTGAAACTCTCAAGCAGGCCATGGAACTGCTGCAGCCGCTAAAAGATGCAGGCATCCCGGTTATGGCCATTGAAGGGAACCATGACAAGGCTTTCTACCAGGATAAAAGTTCCTGGCTGAAGCTGCTGAACAGTCTTGGCTGCCTGACTCTGCTCAAGCCGATCTTCGCAGAAGGCCGGATTTCTTTTACCCCCTGGACCATCGGGACTGAAGGTTCTGTTTTGGAGACTGAAGCAGTGAGAATCGTGGGTCTAGGTTACCTGGGGGCTACCACTGAACAGAGGCTGGCGGAAGCCGCAGAACACCTGCCGCCATCTGACAAGTTCACAATTATGGTCCTCCATGCCGCCGTAAACAAACTGCTGGGCCAGGACCTGGGCGGAGTGAAAACCGAGGTGTTGGACGCATACAGGGATAAGGTTGATTACCTGGCCTTAGGCCATATCCATTCCCGCATGGAAGACGGTTGGATGTTTAACCCCGGTTCCCTGGAGAACTGCCATATAGATGAAGCCAAGGAAGGCCGGGAAAAAGGCTTTTATCACGTTTCTGTGGAAGGCCGGGAGATGAACGTGGAATACATCCCCAGCCAACCCAGACCTGTCCGTCTCGTCCATATAGACATCACCGGGGCGGCAGATCCGGCCGAGGTATTCCGCATGGTCAGGCATGCAGTAAGTGACCTGCACCTGAAATCATTAGATAAACCGATGTTACAGCTAATCCTGCACGGCGAAATAGGTTTTTCCGCTGTCAATATAGATTCCGGCCAGTTGGCCAGGGATATAAAAGAATCCGAAGATTGCCTTTATGTGGAGATCCGCAATGCCGCCAACCTGCCCGTTGACGGGGACAATGATAACCTAACCGAGGGCATTGACCGCTCCGAAATTGAAAAGAAGATATTTAAACAGCTGACAGCCAGGCGTTTACCCCAGTATCGTGATTTTACCGACGAAATAGTTAACCTTATTGTCAGGGTAAAAGAAGCGGCCCTGGCCGGAGAAAGCGGTGAAGACATCATCGACCGGGTTTCCTCGCTGGCTGACATATTACCTGAAGAAGTGATTTCAGACAGCCAGGACGAAATAGCTGCCGAAGGAGGGGAAAGCGTTGCTGATCAGGCAAGTCAGGCTTCAGAATATTAAAAGCTATACTGACCAGACTGTTGAGTTTCATGAAGGTGTCAACTTTATTTCCGGCATCAACGGAGCAGGCAAATCAACAATTATCGAGGCCATTGGTTACGCCCTCTTTGACTGCAACCCATATCCCAATATCAAAGACCTCATCCATTATGGCGCCAAATCAGGAACCATCACTATCAATTTCTGTGCCAATGATGACCGTGATTATCAGGTGGTCAGAAAAATAGGGACCAGTACACTTTGGGCTGTGTTTGACCTGGAAACAGGCGGGGAAATTGACCTCCACGGGGCCAGAGATGTGAGAGAATGGCTAAAAGAGTCTATGGGGGTTGACCGGGATGTATATCTGGATCAACTGTTTCAGGATGTGGTGGGAGTACCCCAGGGTACTTTTGTGGGGCCCTTCCTGGAAACCCAGTCTGTGCGCAAGAAAAAATTTGACACCATTCTAAAAGTTGAACAATTCAGGGAAGCCTATAACAATACAGCCAGGGTTGTATCCTCCCTGACCAGGAACCTCAACGAAAAAGACACCGAACTTAGGGTCCTGGCCGAACAGGTCAGGGATTACGACACAGTGAAAACAGAAATCACTGCCCTAAAGTCAAAAGTCAGCGAACTTGTGTTAAAGCTCGCCGATATATGTACCCAGACAGAAACAATGGAACAGACGGTTAAAGAACTGGAAAAAATCAGACTCAGCCTGGAAAAACATGATGGTGATATAAAGGCCCTGGAGGCAAAGGGCAAAGCCCTTGAGCAAGGGAAGCAGGACAGGGAAAAAAGCCTGCTAAATGCCCGGGAGGCCCAGGTTAAGCTAAACTCTTCAGAAGTGGGATATAAAAGTTACCTGGTGCTGGAAAAAAACCTGAAAGCCTTAGATGAAGAAAGGTCCGTCAAAGAAAAACTTGAAAAGGAACTCAACCGGCTGAAACAGGAAATAGCGGCGGGAGCTGCGGCTATCATAGAAAAAGAAAAAAACCTCAGTGAACAGGCCAAGGAATTAACAGCAGAACACCAAAGCCTGACCCTGCAGATCCACGAAATCAGCTTGCTTTCTTCTAAGGCCAATGCCGAACTGGAGGAAGCCAAACTCAGACTTTCCAGGACCGACGCATGGAGGAAGGCCGAAGACACGCTGGCACTTTTGAACAGCCGCCTGGGAAAGGTCAAATTAGACGCTGCGGCCAAAATGGAACAGTTAACTATACTGGGAGAAGAGGAAATATCACTTCATGAAAAACTGAAGGAATGGCCGGAAACAGAGAAACTTGCAGTTACCTATGAAGACAGGGAAGTGAGGCTGCAGCAAGCCATAAAAGAATACCATGCCGCCAATACCCGGCTGAAAACACTAGAGGAGAACCTCCAACGATCCCAGGGCGGACTCTGCCCCTTCCTGAACAGCGCCTGCCAAAACGTGGAGGGAAATCTGGAAGAACACTTCACAGAACAAATCGCTCAAGTCCGGTTAGGACTGGAGCATCTTAAAGACGTAGGCACGAAACTTAGAGTAGAGACAGCTGCTGCCGATGAGGCCGGGAAGAAACTGATCAAGCTCAACGGGGAAAAGGAACGCCTGGGCCAGGTTTTATCCCAGAAAACCAAGCTTTTAGCTGAAGTGTCCGGCGTCCTGGTTACAGCTTCGGCCGAGCCTCTGGAAAAAGCTTTACAACAGTTATCAGGGGAGTTCCAACAAAGTTTTTCCAGGGCCGGAGAATGTTTGAGTGTCTTCAGGGAATTTATTACAGACCAGCTGCCTGAACTTAAAATTTCACTTCTGGATAATGTCCTAACTTGCTTGGAGGATGTTTTAGCCGAGTCAAAGGATAACAGGTCTGCGCAGGAGAAAAAACTCGCCGATGAGGTTAACCGTCGCTCAGCCACTGCAGCGGAGCTGGATACGGGATGGAAAAACTTCAAAAACAGACTTGACCAGGTAACAGCCAGAACTGCCAAAATAGCAGATGAACAGGAATTGCTCAAGAAGTCAGCCGAGTACATTGACCAGAAGAGGTCCACTTTGGAGGAAAAAGAAAAAGCACTGGCCGGCTACGCCGATCTTGAAGGCAGAATAGCAGAAGCCAGGCAGCAGCAGGAATCATTTCGGGCTGACTACGTAATTTACATGCAAAACGTGGTTGAAGCCAAAAAAGTACCATTTCTGGAAAAACAGTTTGTTGATGTGTCAAATCAGATTACTGAAAACGAAAAGACACTGGCCGATTTGCGCAATTCCTATCACTCTCTGCAGGAAAAATTCGATCCCGAAAACTACACAGCCCGGAAAAACGAACTGGATAACCTCAAACTTGAGGAAGCCACGCAGCGGCAGATTCTGACGGAACGCCGGGCAGATTTGACAGAGCAGGAGCAGAAGTTATCTCAAATGGAAATTGTCCTGGCCCAAATGGAATCCCTGAGACAGCAGGTGAAAACCGATAGAAAAACCCTGAGCCTCTTAGACGCTGTTAGGAGCATCCTCAACAGCGCAGGCCCACCCATAGCCAGAATGTACTTGGAGAACCTCTCCCGGACGGCCGATGAGCTCTACCGGCAGGTATCCAGGGAGAATGTCGCTCTTGAGTGGCGGGAGGGTTACGAGATTGTCCTGGTAGACAATTTCAACGGCCATAAAAGAGAACGAACCTTCAAGCAGTTTTCGGGTGGAGAGCAAACCACAGCCGCACTGGCCGTGAGGTTAGCCCTCCTCAAACAGCATTCCCGGGTCAAGTTGGGCTTTTTCGATGAGCCCACCTCAAACCTGGACTCCGACCGCCGGCTCAGCCTGGCCGAAACCATCCCCCTGGTCACAGGCGGGTTTAACCAGATTTTTGTCATCAGCCATGATGATACCTTTGATTCGATAACAGATAATGTGATACATATACAAAAAGACCCGGCAGAGGGGTCGTTGCTAGTGGAGTAGGGGAATAGGTGCTAGGTTCTAGGTGCCAGGTTCTAGTGAAAAAAGGCAAAAAGGGCCACGGATGCAAACGGATGAACACGGATAATGAACGGGTAGGTTACCATAAATTATAGTTTTATTTCATATACCTCTTTATTGCCTCCAAGAAGTTCTCCCCGGTTCCAGCCATTATTACAATAACCACTTCACCTTTATTATTTTCCGCCAGGTAGTACGCGATTTCATAGTTTGTTCCGTTATGATCGATGTCATATCCCCAAATGCCTGCTAAATCACCGGTTTTGCGCTCACCGATTTCCGGGGCTTTTCGAATCTCTATCAAAGACATTTCGTATTTTTTCTTTAACTGCTTATCCTTTAACTTTTTAAAATACTTTGTGGCAGGGTTTAAGAAAACAATTGGAAGCATCCTAATCCTCCACATCCGAAAAGATTGCCTTCATCGGATCGTCACCATTACCATCAAGTTGTTGGGCAATCTGCTCAGCTTCTTCAATCATTTTCTTTATGGCGGGTCTGATTTTAGCCCGTGTGTTCCTGAATTCTGCAAGTAATTGTTCACCCTGCAAACCTTTGGCAATTAAATCTTTTAGAATTTCTTCAGCAAATTCGGTTTCCTGCGCACAGG
>Ga0209347_1005023_pt1 | contig 13044 bp, 11 predicted proteins | sample AutmiccommuBRH23_FD_187382 | JGI IMG/M metagenome (GOLD analysis project Ga0209347, IMG submission 187382) | Deep subsurface microbial communities from Mt. Terri, Switzerland - Autotrophic microbial communities BRH/23 (SPAdes) (version 2) | ecosystem: Environmental > Aquatic > Deep subsurface >... | reverse complement strand
GCGGGTTTCAAACCCGCCCTTCAAGGGTTTGGAAACCCGCCCCCGCAAAATATTCGATTCCGCACCGCGGTATGTCCTATTTGGTCGCATTTTAAAATATTAACACACTTTTTCAATCAAAAAAGGAGTCAGGAAGAATGGCCCAGGAGATTGCAGACAGAAGGGATATCGATTTTGTCATCTGGGAACAGATGAACGGCGAGGAACTTCTCAAGTATGATATTTACGGCGACTTCAACCGGAAAACCTGCGAGATGATCATCACCGAGGCCCGGAAACTGGCCGTGAAGGAGATGCTCCCCACTCTCAAGGAGGGCGATGAGATCGGCGTGCGCTATGAAAATGGCGTTGTAAAAGTGCCGGACAGCTTCCACCGGGTGCATCAGCTCCTTTTGGAAGGCGAATGGGGGAACGTCTCCGTTCCGTCCGAGATGGGGGGGCAGGGGGCGCCGGGGCTTATCGCCACCGCGGCCGTCGAGTATTTCATGGGCGCCAACTGGCCGCTCTACTGCTATGCCTCCATGGGGAACGGCACGGCGGACATGATCGAGAAATACGGCACCGACGAACAGAAGCGGATTTACAACGACAAGATCGTGTCGGGCAAGTGGGGCGGCACCATGCTCCTGACCGAATCGGGCGCCGGTTCCGATGTGGGGGCGCTCGAATCGACCGCTGTCCGCAATCCGGACGGCACCTTCTCCCTGACGGGGAATAAGATCTTTATCACCAACGGGGAGCATGACCTGTGCGAAAACATCATCCACCCGGTACTGGCCCGGATCGAGGGAGACCCGCCCGGAACAAAGGGGATCTCCATTTTCATCGTCCCCAAGTATCTCGTCAATGAAGACGGGAGTCTGGGCGAACGGAACGATATCGTCTGCACCGGCACCGAGGAGAAGCACGGGATCCATGCCAGCGCCACGTGCAGCATGGCCATGGGTTCAAAGGGGAAATGCATCGGGTTCCTCCTTGGCGAAGAGTGCAAGGGAATGAAGATCATGTTCAACATGATGAACGGCGCCCGGATGGCGACCGGTCTTCAAGCCCTGGCGTATGCGTCCTCCTCCTATATGCTGGCCGTCAATTATGCCCGGGAGCGGGTCCAGGGGCGGGACCTCATGGATACGTTCAACCCGGAAGCCAAGGCGGTCCCGATCATCAAGCACCCGGACGTGCGCCGCAACCTTCTCTGGATGAAATCATATGTCGATGGCATGCGGAGCTTTTTTTATTATGCCGCCCTGTGCCGGACAAAGGGAATTCTTGCCGGATCCGACGAAGAGCGGAAGAAGTATGACGACCTGTTCGAACTCTTCACCCCGCTGATCAAGGATTATCTCTCCACGCACGGTTACGAGGTCTGCGTCCAGGCCATGCAACTGTTTGGCGGCGCCGGATACTGCAAGGACTACCCGGTCGAACAATACGCCCGGGACTGCAAGATTGCCTCCATTTATGAAGGGACCAGCGGGATCCAGGCCATGGATCTCCTGGGCCGGAAAATCGGGATGAAAAAAGGCGAAGTGTTCGTCGATTTTCTTGGCGAGATCCATAAGACCATCGCGGAAGCAAAGCGTATCGAGGGGCTGTCCCCCATGGCCGGAAAACTCGGGGAAGCGGTCAACCGGATTGGCGAAATCGCCATGCACCTGGGAAAAACGGCCATGTCGGCGGATGTAAAGGTCGCGTTTGCCCATTCCTGGCCATTCCTCAATGTCATGGGCGATGTGATCATGGGATGGATGCTCCTGTGGCGCGCGGTCGTCGCGTCCGGTCAGCTGACGAACGGGGCGAAGAAAAAAGACGAGGCATTCTACAAGGGGCAGATCAAGACGGCGGAATTTTTCAATTTCACCCAGATCCCGGTCACTATGGGAAAAATGGATGCCATCAAGGGGACCTGCAAGGCGGCCATTGAGATCGAAGACGACGGTTTCGGCGGTCTGTAAAACACCCCACCCGAACGGAGGCGTACCGATGGAATTTGAAACCATGAAACTGGAAAAAGCCGGGTACATCGGCATCATCACCATTAACCGGCCGCCGGCGAACTCCTGGAGCTTCGCGGCCATGTGCGAACTGGAAAAGGTGCTCGATGGCATCGAGGCCGACAGGGACGTCCGGGTGATCATCCTGACCGGCGCCGGGGAAAAATGTTTCTCGGCCGGCATGGATATCACGGATGCCGGAAACCCGGAAATCGGGCCGAAGGGGCAAGCGCTCTGGCGCCGGGTCGACCGGTTTCCCAAACCGATCATCGCCGCCATAAACGGGCATGCCTTCGGCGGTGGGCTGGAATTGGCCATGTCGTGCCATTTCCGGATCATGATCGATTCGCCCCAGGCAAAGATCGGTCTTACCGAACTCAACCTGGGGATCATCCCCGGCTGGGGCGGGACCCAGCGCCTCATGCGGATCGTCGGAAAACCCCAGGCACTGGAAATGATCCTGTTCAGCCAGCGGATCGATGCGGCCGAGGCCTTCCGGATCGGACTGGTCAACCGGATCGCCCCGCCCGAAGCGTTCATGGAAGAGGTGATGGTGTTTGCGAAAAAGATCGCCGAACGTCCCCCCATCGCCGTCCGGTGTGTCCTGGAGGCCATGACTGCCGGGATCTACGAGGGAATGGACGCCGGATTGGATAAGGAACGGGAAGGGAGCCGCACTGTTGCGGCTTCAAAGGATGCCATCGAAGGGTTTACGGCCTTTCTCGAAAAACGTCCCCCCGTGTTCAAGGGGAATAGTGCAAGCGTAAAAAAAATATAGAGTAAAACAGAAAAGCCCCGGTTTCGCACCGGGGCTTTTCTGTTTTGTCGTTGTCTGGTTGAACCCTATCCCGCCGGTCAATCAAAAAGGGGAAAGTCCCGGTAGATGAAATTGTCGAAATAGGGTGTCATGCTGAAGAAGTTCACATCACAGGCTGGTGTAGGCGCGCCATAAAGGATGCATCCCGATTCGCCCAGGGGGAACATGCTTTCGATCCGCACCGGACCGCTGGTCCCGTAAGCCACGCAATGGGCATAGGTCGAACGGGAGGCAAACGGCATGGCATGGACCGCCCCCAGGATGTCATGATTGTAGACAATCTGACCGCGGGCGCCAATTCCCCATGGACGGGGGCCGAGTTCAGCCATGGCCGATTGAAGGGCGGAAAGGATGATCGCATCGGGAGTCTGTGGGGCTTGCGGATCGGTTCGGTTGGCAAACCAGTCATAACCATTGGTGATGCCGGTATCCTTTAAGCCATGGAGAAAGGTATTGAACAAGACCAATCGGCGTTCCTTCAGAACGAGTGTGCCATCGTTGCCGACCTCTCCAAGTTCGTCCAGGAACGTGAATTCGAGCGCTTTCTCAATCCACCTGTCCATAAGGACCCAGGCATCGGCCCGGTCGGTTCCGGAAACCCATTTTTCCGACCCGCCGGCCACAAAATGCCCGTCCCACTTTTTAAGCATCTTCAAGTATTCCTGGTTTGCCGGTGTCAACCCTGCTTTCCGTAAAGCCAGCGTAAACGGGTCGGCGACGAATTTCCAGGGGTTCCCACCGCCGCCGAACGAGTCGGTGGTGGCGATATCGAGGGCCAGGTCGCGGACATCTTCAAATCGGACTGTGCCGCCGTCGGCGATCGCTGTATCGAAGAAATCGTAAATGACATGGGTCCGGTGAAAGGGGCCATAGACATCTCCGCTCGTGTTGAAACCGCTGGGATAGACCGCGCTGCTTTTGTTGTTCCATCCCGCGTACCACCCGCGAGGGTTGTTCACATCATGGGAAAGGGGCATGACATTAGCGGAATCCCATTCCAGCTGGAAGCCGAATACCCCTTGGGGAAGGCGCCATTCCCCGGGCGGACGTACCGGTTCGCGGCCGGACATCCAGTAGGCGATGTTGCCGTCCCTGTCCGCGTAGCAGAAGTGCTGGCTCACCGCCACCCGGCGCATCCCCTGACCGAATTCGGAAATTCCGCCGGCCCTCGACAGCTTGAGAAATGCGCCCAGGCTGTCGAATTCATATCCCCAGTGGGCGTACTTCCAGGCGACCAGCGGAGTTTCGGGTGTATCGGGATCATAGGGAAGCGGGTTGACAATCGGCCCGTGATCGGAGCGGAAGACCGGAATTGTGATGGCGGCCATCCCCCGGACCGGGATGGTTTCGTACCGGTGCAAGGCTACGTCGGCGGGCGTTTCGAAGTAGTAATCGGTGGTATGGGCATGGCCGACCTGCATCGACCAGGCATGATGAGGGGTGCGGCCGATGACAATGCCGGGGAGCCCCGGAACGGTCATCCCGGACACGTCCAGACCCCCCGCGCGGATGGAACCTTCCGCCACGATGGACGGGACGGAAAAGCCCATCTGAGGACCCGAATAGAGGATCGGGTCGCCCGTATCGGTATGCGCGCCGGAAACTACCCAGGCATAGCTCCCCATTTTGATGTGGGCGTTGATCCGCTTCAGGCTGTCGATCATTTTCTCCCGGTTTTTGATCAGTTTCATCGCCGCTTTTCCCGAATTCAAGGCGATTTCCGTCTGCATTTCGTTCACCGGCTGAACGGTCGCTTCCATGTCTGATGCAGGCGTGTAATCGATATACGTGGGTGCGGCCGGATCGTTGGTCCAGCGCAGGTCATTGAACATCTTTGCGGCGTCGGCCGGTCCGAACCGGGCCTGCAGGGTCATGAACAGTTCGGCATTTTCCAGTTGGGCGGTGTCCAGGGCTTCGGGATCGAAAAATCGCTGCATGGTGGCGGTCCAGGCCAGAACGTCCTGATTGGACCAGGAGGCGGGTAGCGTTTGCAATGCGAGAAATTCAAAGGGCACCGATGCATAAAAAGTAGATGGATCGGTGATTTCAGCGATTCTCCGGTTGACGCCGGCCACATACCCGCTGATCACCGCCCGGCTCTCCGCGTCGAGCGCTTCGTACCCTGCCTGCAGTTCGGCATCCGAGTAGCCGATGGTCCGCATGAAGATATCCGTTTCGAGAAAACCGTTATCAACGCCTGGCCCGAAAATTTCGGACAATTTCCCCCGGGCCTGGCGGCGATAAAGTTCCATCTGCCAGAGGCGATCCGTGGAGACCGCATAGCCGACTGCTTCAAAAATGTCATAGATGGCGGCATCTTCGGGACCGGTGATAAACCAGACCCCCTGGGCGTCCCGCTCTGTCCGGATCTCGTCGGCAGCCCCGGCGGCTCCCGGGAGCAGTGTGGCAAAACAGACGATCATTGCAAGAATACCAAAGAACTTCTTCATGTCACCAGTCTCCTGTGGAAAGGATGAGGGGGAGGGGAAAAGGGTCGATAGCGGTCTCCGCTCCCGGCCAGGAATTGGGGGGCAGCCGGGAGCGGTGGTGCAACATTTCATTCGAATACCCATTTTCGGAGGGAAAAAGGCGTTGGACGAACGCCGGAGGGGCATGCGATTAGAAGTGACGGTGGCCATAGGATGGGTAACCCCCCGGGAGAGGTGCGTGTGGCTGCCGGGATCAATGGCAGTCCGGCTGTCTCATGAAGAGATCCGCGACTTTCCGCCCCGTCATCGCGGCCGGTTCGGCTTTACATCGATCGGTTAGATTAAAAATAATCGGGTGTGATCCGTAGTCAAAAAAAATCACGATCAAGCACAGCTGTTTTTGACGAAAGAAGGCCTATTCCATGGTACGTGGGATTCCAGTAAAAATGAAACCGCAATTTTTTCTTGACGGACGGATATTGTTGCGCATAAACAAATAAGAATTCTAGTTTTACAGGATCGACGATTTAATGGAATTTAAGATGATGATCATTACGGGTGCGGGACAGCAGGAATACTGGTGCTGGTGGTTTACAGCCGATCACCCAGGGTATGCCCCCCGGCCGGTGCCGGAATGATTCATTACTAAAAAATTTGCAACAACAAGACCGTGGGGCCGGCAACGACCCCGCGGTTTTTTTTTGTCCGGAACAACTCGAATAAGGAGAAGGATATCATGTTGATCGTCATGCGCCGGGACGCCACGACGGAACAGATCGAAGCGGTGATCCGCGCCATCGAAAACAGGGGATTTGCCGCCCGGCCCATCCCGGGCGGGGACAGGATTTCCATCGGCGTACTGTATAACCAGGGGGCAGTGGATGCCGCGATTTTCCAGGAACTGCCGGGCGTCAAGGAGACGATCCCGGTCACGCGCCCCTATAAACTGGTCAGCCGCGAATTCCAGCGGCACGATACCCGTATTCCCATCGGCGACCTGGTCATCGGCGGCGACCGCCTGCTGATCATCGGCGGCCCATGCGCCGTGGAATCCGAAGACCAGGTGATGACCATCGCCGAGCATGTCCGTAATGCGGGGGGCGACATCCTGAGGGGAGGCGCGTTTAAACCCCGGACCTCCCCCTATGCGTTCCAGGGACTCGGCGAAGCCGGGTTGAAAATCCTGGCCAAGGCACGGGACGCGTTCGGATTGCCGGTCATCACGGAAGTACTCGATCTGGCCTGTTTCGACATGGTGGAGGCGTATGCCGATATCATTCAGATAGGCACCCGGAACATGCAGAATTTCAGCCTGCTGCGCCGGGCCGGGGAGTCGCGCAAGCCGGTGATGCTCAAGCGGGGAATGTCGGCCACTGTCGACGAGTGGCTGATGGCCGCGGAATACATCATGACTGAGGGGAATCCGAACGTGATCCTCTGCGAACGGGGGGTCCGCACCTTTGTGCGCCACAGCCGGAACACCCTCGATCTTTCCGCCATCCCGGTCGTCCGTCGCGAGAGCCACCTCCCGGTTTTTGTCGACCCGAGCCATGCCTGCGGTTTTCGTGACCAGGTGATGCCGCTTGCCCGCGCTTCGGCAGCCGTAAACGCACACGGCATGATGATCGAAGTTCACCATGCGCCCGAAATGGCAAAATGCGACGGAGGCCAGTCGCTTCTGCCCGGGCAATTTGAGATCCTGTGCCGCCAGGCCCGGGCAATTCATGAGATTGCCCGGGAGGGTTGATGGCTTCGTAAAAAGCTGACAACTCAACTGGGCCGCGTTTTTACAGGAAGGAACTTGGAGCCCGAAAAGCGATTCCAGAAGCCAGAATCCAGAAGAAAGACGAAAATCATCTGATTTGAGCTATTTGGTGACAAGTTGCCGAATCAAGTTCCTTGGAAGTCCAACTTCTGGGTTGCGCTTCATCCCTCGTCACTGCAGCGTACGACAAGTACGCCCTCATTCCTCTGGATTCGCGCGCCTTGCCAATTTTATACGATTTGGTGGAGCTTTTTACGTTGCCATCAAAAACAGACTTTTTACGAGACCATCAAGGTTAACGGATGAAAAAAAGAAGAGGGCTCCCCAATTGAAGCGTCTTGAAATTATCGGGCAGACTGGCCATTCGGCGGTGCTCGTGGGCGAATCGATCGACAATGCCGCCCATTATCTGCCAAACGCACCGGTAGTCATCATTACCGATGATAATGTCCGGCGGCTTTACGGCCATCGGTTCCCGGCCGGGGAAATCATCTCCATCGGAACCGGGGAAGCGATAAAAAATTTGGACACGGTTCGGGCGATCTATGAACGGCTGGTGGAACTCCAGGCGGACCGTTCGATTTTCCTTCTCGGCATCGGAGGGGGGATCGTCTGTGACATCACCGGGTTTGCGGCATCCACCTACATGCGGGGAGTTCGGTTCGGGTATATTGCCACCACGCTTCTCGCCCAGGTCGACGCCAGCGTGGGGGGAAAGACCGGGGTCAATTTCAAGGGGTACAAGAACATGGTCGGGGTGTTCAGTCAGCCCGAGTTTGTTATTTGCGACCCTCGGGTCCTCTCCACCCTTACAGAATCCGAACTGGCGTCCGGATTCGCGGAAATCGTCAAGCATGCGGCCATCGCCGACGCCGGATATTTCGATCGCCTTGAATCCCAACGGGCGGAGGCCCTTATCCTTGATTCCGGAGTGCTTGAACAGATCATTTATGATTCCGTGGCGATAAAATCGGAGATCGTCAACCGTGATGAGCGGGAAAAGGGGGAACGCCAGAAACTGAACTACGGGCATACCCTCGGCCATGCACTCGAAAAAACCGCCGGGCTTCGCCACGGGGAGGCGGTGAGCATCGGGATGATTGCCGCGGCCCGGGTATCGCTGGCGATGGGAATGCTCGCGAAAGAGGACGTGAAGCGGATGGTGAGTCTGCTTTCCGGATTCAACCTGCCCACGGCCGTAACCATGGATGTCCCCGGCGTCATCGATGCCCTGGCCCGGGACAAGAAACGGCATGGGGATACCGTCAACATCGTGCTTCTCTCGGAAATCGGTAATGCCGTAATCGAACGGATTCCCCTTCGCACGCTTGAGGCGGTGCTCGTCGAAACGGCTAACGGATCGTGAATTTCGGGCTATCGATCCGTTCCTCCCTGCACCGGGGGCAGCGGCTCGGCCGGGTCAGCCGGGTCCGGTCATTGAATTCAAACCCGCAGGATGCGCAACGGGGCGGGGAGATATGGAGGGTTTTCCCCTGGGCGGCAACTGTCCGCTCGATGTGCGGCAGGTGCTCGTAGACTTGTCGTTCCCGGATGCTAAGTGCCTGGGACAATTCCCGGGCATCCCGGGTACCGGATTGCAGGAGTTCGATGATCTGCTGACGGATGGTCGACATGAAATCACCTCAAGGGTATGGGGTCGAATCAGGTCCGTTTATCGCATTGCCGCCCCAAGCTGCATCCGGGCGCAGGCATATCCCTCCTCGATCAGGGTGTGGGCCTGCCGCGGCGAAAAGTTTAGAAATGAGCGGAATCCCAGCATGCGGGTGGGCGAGACGGCCCACAATTTGGCGCCTTTCATGGCCAGTTGAAGCTGGGGCGATCCGGGAAGCGGGGTTTCGTAAACATCGGCTTCCGGGTTATCCTGCCAGCAGTTGTTGGGAAGCATGGCGGTGTAGGAGCCGATCAGGAAATGTTCGAAAGCGAGTTCGGATGCCATTTGCTGGGAACAAGGGGTGGGAATGCCAACCGCGCCGACCGGTGAATGGAGAACGACGATGGTTTCCTTTGCGTTCCAGGCAAGGGCCGGGGTCACGGGCGTATTGATCATGATGCCGGCATCCCAGTAAGGCTCCCCGTTGATCTCCTGCCATGGAAACAGCATGGGAATGGCGCCGGCGGCCATAAGGTGTTCAATTTCGATGACCCGGTGGGTGAAGAATTTGATCTGCCCGGAATTCATGTTCAGTGCCGTCACAAGGATTTCAACGCGGCTGTTCCGGAGGGCGGCGATATCGATGCTATCCTTCAGCAGTGCTTTCAGCGGCCGGGTGTCGCAAGCCGGGGAAAATTTCCGGCCGTTGAACATGGAACGAAGGAAGACCGGCCAGGTGATCCGATACATCAGCTTCCGGTTATACGTCTGCCAGAGCAGGGCCATTTTTTCGACGGAAATCCCGGACCCGAACGCCGCCGCATTGATTGCTCCCGCCGAAGAACCGCAAATCATGTCCGGCCGCCACCCGATTTCGTCCAGGTATTTCAAAACCCCGACCTGAAAGGCACCCCGGGCGCCGCCCCCGGATAGAATCAACGCCCTATCGATTGTTTTCTGTCCTTCCATCTTATTCCTGTTCCCGCCGGTATGACGGTGAAATTGAAGTTGCCGGCAGAACGCAACGCGTCAAGCGTTGCGGAGCCAAAAAGTATTCATCGAAAAAAAATATGAAGAATGGAGAATTTTTTTCTTGACGCATGACGCGTTGCGTCATATATATAGTTCATAACGCAACGCGTCATAATTCAGATTCGATTTTTTATAACATAATCCAGATCGCATTTTAACAAAAAGGAGATCACATCATGGCAAAAGCAAAACAGACCGGAAAGAAGAAGTCGGAAAAGGCCACCATTGCGGTGAAAATTCAGAAGACCGCCGAGACGGTGCAGGGGAAGGTCAAGGCATACAATGAACAGTATGTCGTAAAAACCATCGAGAAGGGGAAGAAAACCGTAAAGGAATACAACGATAAGTATGTGACCAAGGCAATCGAGAAGGGAAAGGAATATGTCGATGCCCCGTACAAGAAGATATCCGGATCTGTCGACGAGTTTCTCTCCAAGGGGCGTTCCCTCGAAAAGGATGCCTGGAAGAAGATCGATGCCTATGTGGTGAACGGCAGGAAGTTCATGTACAAGATTCCCATGGTCGAAACGCTGGAAAAACGGGTAACCTCCGGGTTGACCGCCATGCCGGCGAAGATCAACCTCCCGGGCAGAAACGACATCGAAAAGCTGACCCTGGCCATGGAGTCCCTGAACGCCAATATCGAAACGCTGAAGAAGATCCAGGTCCAGTAGCAGGATGACGTCGCCCGGGGGAAACGGTTCCCCGGGCGCTTTTTTTTTAACGGCCATTGCAGTAAAGGAGACAAAAATGCATCAGATCAAACGGTATGCCAACGGCAGGTTCTATGACACGGTGGAGAAAAATTACGTTACGCGGGAACAGATAGCGGCAATGGTTCGTTCGGGCAAAAAAATTACCATTGTCAATACCCGGAACAACGAGGATATTACCGACCAGATCGTCTCCGAGATCAAGGTGCGGAAACCGCAGAAGGCAAATACGAAAGCAAAAGCCAAAGCGAAAAAAGGTAAAGACGACGGGGAAAACATTTTTGTCCAGCTCTTCCGCAAGGGAGGCGATACCCTTACCGATTATAGCAAGCGATACGGGTCGATGTGGCAGAACCTGCTGACCATGTCCCGGGATGAGATCGATAAGCTGGTCAACATGCTGGTCAAGGACAAGAAGCTCACCGAAAAGGAAGGGACCACGCTCAAAACCGAAATCGACCGCTATCGCGAAAACATTCAGAACTGGGTCACCCGGAATATCGATCAGCGAGTAGGCGAAATGCTCCAGAAAATGAATCTGGCCAACCGGGACCAGGTCGTCGAGCTGACCGGAAAAATCACCGAGTTGAACGCAAAGATCGAAAAGATAGAAAAGGCGATCAAAAAGCGGGCGGCCGAAAAGAAGATCGAAAAACCGATTGTGAAACCCCAGCCGATCGCCTGATGGCGATCCTTTCAGGGATCTGTTAGGGGTGATCTTGTAATCCGGGGGATCCGGGGTTAAGTTACATTCAACCGGTCTGCGGCAAAGAGGCTTGCCGGTTGCGGGTGAACGGTAAAACGGATCGACATGTATGCCGCCTGATGAGACGCACAAATTGGCAGAGTTGCTGGACCGGCGCCTGGTATTCGTCATGGGTAAAGGAGGCGTGGGGAAGACCACTCTGGCCATGGCACTGGCATATGCCGCCGAATCCGCCGGGAAAAGAGTCCTGCTGGCCGAGACGGAAGACTCCCCGTCCATCGGTCGGATCTTCGGAGAACCCGATCTTACCGAAAGCCCGGTTTCCGTATCCGGAAAGATCTGGATCGCCCGGATCAATCCAAAGGCCGAACTCGAAGCCTATACCCATTTCCATATCAAGTCCGGATTTATCTCCAGGCGCATAACGAAGAGCCGCTTGTTCGATTACCTTTCGGAGGCGACCCCGGGGCTGAAAGAGATCATGACACTCGGCAGGCTCTGGAGATGGGAGCGGGCGCGGCATAAGGATGGCCGGCCGATTTACGACATCATTATCGTCGATGCGCCGGCCACCGGCCATGCCTTGAGCCTGCTGCGACTGCCGAAAACGCTCATCGATATGATACGGGTCGGACCGATCGTATCTCAGGTTACGGACCTGCAGAAGCTTCTCCGGGATGACCGAAAAACATGGCTAACCCTGGTCTGTCTGCCGGAGGAGCTTCCGGTCCGGGAATCGATTGAATTAATGGACATTGCCGGCGAAGAACTGAATATTCCGGTCCGGGTCGTCTTCTTGAACGGGGTTTATCCGCCCCTGTTCACCCCGGAAGAGGAGGCACGACTTGGAATCCCGGAAATCGGCGATCTTGAGTTGATACAACGTGCAGCCCGGCATCAATTCAAACGGCGTCGGATCCACGAAGGGTATATCGAACAGCTCAATGCCTTGCCGACCGGCCCGGTCGTCGAGGTGCCGTACCTTTTCGCAAACGAACTGACGGTCCGGGACATCCGGCGGATCGCCTCCCGCTACCTTCGCCCGGAACCAGGGTCCCAGGAAGATATTCATGCTGGAGAACATCGGTAAACCGGAAGGGCCGCGCATAATCGTCTGCTGCGGCAGCGGCGGAGTCGGGAAAACAACCCTTTCCGCGGCCATCGGGCTTCACGGCGCCCTTTCGGGCCTTAAGACCATCGTCCTTACCATCGATCCAGCCAGACGGCTTGCCGATTCCCTCGGAATCGGCGAATTCAGGGAAGAGGCGCAACGGGTTCCACTGGACGGCGTCATTGCCCCTGGTGAATTGTACGCCATGATGCTCGATGCCAAACGGACGTTCGATCGCCTGATCGTCCGATATGCCCCCGAAGCTCTCCAGCAACGGATCTTCGCCAACCGGTATTACCAGCACCTGTCAAACAACATGGCCGGTTCCCATGAATACATGGCCATGGAACAACTCTACGAAATTTACCAGCAAAATGCCTACGACCTGATCGTTCTTGACACCCCCCCCAGCCGGCGGGCGCTCGATTTTCTGGAAGCGCCCCAACGGGTCCTGAACCTGCTGGGGCACCAGTTTTTCCTGAAGCTGTTCCGACCTTACGTGAGCGCCGGGCGCATCGGGATAAAAATTTTCAACCTGATTGCCGCTCCCGTATTTAAGGCGGTTTCCCAGATTGTGGGAAATCAGGCCATGGATGATCTGTTTTCGTTTTTCCGGCTCTGGAACGATGCCCTGTTCGAGGGATTCCGAGGCAGGGCGCAGGCAGTGGAGTCACTTCTTTCCGATCCGGCGACGGTCTTTATCGCCGTAACCACCCCCCAGACCCACCCCCTGAACGAAGCTGTTTACCTTTACCGCCAGCTGACGGAACACCGGATGCCGTTTGGCGGATTTATCGTGAACCGGGTGCACTGCTTCCGGGATGGGGAGGGATTAGAGGACACCTTCGCCCGCCTCGAGTCCGCC
>Ga0209347_1005021_pt1 | contig 13046 bp, 12 predicted proteins | sample AutmiccommuBRH23_FD_187382 | JGI IMG/M metagenome (GOLD analysis project Ga0209347, IMG submission 187382) | Deep subsurface microbial communities from Mt. Terri, Switzerland - Autotrophic microbial communities BRH/23 (SPAdes) (version 2) | ecosystem: Environmental > Aquatic > Deep subsurface >... | reverse complement strand
TATGTGGCTAGTATTTTTGGAACTAACATAGTTACCCAACCAATTGCAGGCTTACTTCAGAAAATAGATACTACAAATAAGATGTCATTCGAAATAAAAAATGCCACTGTAAATATATGTAATTACTTCATAATTGTTAACTCGACAGATGAAACTAAATTAGCCGACATAATTTCTATGCTTACAACCTTAAAGGAGATTAGTCAAAAAAGAAAATGGTTTAATGATAACAATAACAACTTGTTGGAATGTTTCGGTGTGCATTATAAAGGGGAAGACACTGATTGGAATAATGTGAGAAATCGAATTGATATCACTGCACAAATAATTGAATTTTTTGGTGAAAAGCAAGTGCCAAGTAAGTTGATTAAATACCTTGCATCTTGTGAAAAAGCAAACGATAGCTTCGCAATATTCAAAAGAGATATTGAATATTGCAATGATAAAGACACAGTTAAAAGATTAAATGATTTACTAATTACGGAAGATAATCAAAACCTTGAATTTGATAAAATGCTTAACATGCTTGAAATTATTGAAGATGGAGTTAATGTTTCTCATGATAAATACATTGGATTTTCAAGCTGTGCGAAAGACACTTTATCATTTGATACTACTATGGAAGATATTATCGTACTTGATAGGATACAAGAAATTGAGCAGACAGTAATAGCAAACTTATCTCAATTGCAGAATAAATTCGAATTTATGTTTGAAGGAATGAATACGGATTGGGGTAATGTTATTCGTTCTCTAAATTATGCTGCTAAATTTAATGATTTATGTAAAGCATATTCTTTATCTAGTGAATATATTAACAGCGTTTGTAGTGATAAGGACGTAGCTTCATGGGCAAGCGAAAACAGTATTGAATTGTTAACACAGCACACAGATCTTAAATCAGACTTCGAGTGGTTTTCCAACTTATTCGATAATGGTGAAGAACTGTATGAGACACGTATTTACACCCTATTGGATAAGACAGAGAAATGCCTTAATAATCTTACCTTATTAGAAGAATGGATAGATTTCAGAAGTGTTAGGCAACAGTGTAGAGAAGTAGGATTATCTGAATTTGTAGAAAAGGTTGAACAGTTGGGAATGCAGCCTAGCATAATTGTTGATACTTTCTTTAAGCGTTTTTATAGGCTGTGGCTTGATGTGATGATACCTATTCATCCTGCGGTTTATACTTTTAGAAGTCGTTCTCACCAGTCTATTATTAATGAATTTAATTCATATGATGGTGAGCAACTTAAAATTGCACGTTTAAGGATTTTGGAAAGATTAATTGAAAGATTGCCCAATACAAATATCGCAACATCTGCAGTTGACGAGGTAGGGATTCTAAAACGTGAGCTTACAAAACAGCGAAAAATTATGCCACTAAGAAGATTGTTTAATAAAATCCCTAATCTGTTAACGGCATTGAAACCTTGTCTAATGATGTCACCACTTTCTGTTAGCTTATTTTTGCAGGCTGATGGGTATGATTTTGATACAATTATTTTTGATGAAGCCTCACAGGTATGCACAGAGGATGCAATAGGTGCAATAATGAGGGGAAAACAAGTGATTATTGCTGGCGATAGCAAGCAGCTGCCGCCAACAAGCTTTTTTGCCGCTTCACTTTCAGATGGTGATTTTGATGATGCTTCTGAAGATGATGATGAGTTCGATGATACAGGTGCGTATGATTCTATTCTTGAAGAGGCTGTTAATGCGATTCCTGAGCGTACGCTTAAGTGGCATTATAGAAGTCGTCATGAGCATCTAATTGCTTTTTCAAATGCCAAGATATACAACCATGAGTTAATAACATTTCCGTCAAATATAGATAGGATCCCAGATAATGGAGTCGAATATATTTTTGTTCAAAATGGAGTATATGATCGTGGAGGTAAGAAAAATAATTTAAACGAGGCTAAGCGTGTAGCTGGGCTTGTATTTGAGCATATAAAAAAATATCCAAATCGTTCATTAGGTGTGGTTACCTTTAGCGAAGCACAACAACAAGCTGTTGACGGTGCCATAAGACAATTACGACTACAAAATGAGCAATATGAAAATTTCTTTGCTGAAGATGCTGATTATGCTTTTTTTGTAAAAAATCTTGAAAATGTCCAGGGAGATGAAAGGGACACGATTATTTTTAGCGTTGGTTATGCAAAAGACGCAAATGGTGTTATGTATATGAATTTTGGTCCGCTTAGTCGCAATGGTGGGCATAGACGTCTAAATGTTGCTATTACTCGTGCCAAATACAATGTCAAGTTAGTTGGATCTATTCATCCAACAGATATTAAAGTAGAAAACACCAATTCAGAGGGTGTAAAAATGTTGCGGCAATATATTGAATTTGCAATTAATGGAGCTTCAGTTTTACAAAATGAATTGCAGTATAAAAGTACTGTTGATGTGGATTCGCCATTTGAGGAAGCGGTACATGATTTTGTTATTAAAAATGGTTATAACGTTGCTACTCAAGTGGGCTGTTCGGGGTATCGCATTGATATGGCGGTAAAACACCCAACATTAAGTGGTATATTTGTATTAGGGATTGAGTGTGATGGAGCTACATACCATAGCGCCAGGACTGCGAGAGAGCGTGATAGATTACGCCAAACTGTGCTTGAAGATATTGGTTGGAAGATTTATAGGATATGGTCAACTGATTGGATTAAAGACCCAAAAACTGAGGGAAAGAAATTGCTTGAGGCTGTCAAACTGGCAATATCCAATTACAAAATGAGCAATATAGATACAGGAAGTATAAGCCAACATGAAATAGCAGAAGAAGACACTATTACGACAAAAGATAATTATGCAATAGTTGAAACTGACAAAGATCAGAGTGATACAAATAATGATAATCCATATAATTTTAGTTATTATAAAGTAACTGAAGTATATAAGAATACGAGAAAATCTAATGATGATACACAGTATCTTGCTGATGTAATAGATTATGTAGTTGAGCTAGAATGCCCTATTCACTATGAATTATTATGCAAAAGGGTTGCAACTTTATTTGGAAATCAAAAAGCCACGGTTAAGGTGCGAAATTCGGTTGATCATGTATTGGCAAAAAACCTTAAAGATGTAGTAGTAAAAAAAGGCGATTTTTGCTGGCACAAAAACACAAAAGAAATAGAAGTTAAAATACCATCACTTTATGGCGAAAGCAGAGCGATAAATTATATTTGCACAGAAGAATTAGCAGAGGCCATGTTTGTAATTGCTAAAAAAAGTTTTGGAATAACAAAAAGCGACTTATATGTTGTTACAGCTCGTGTTTATGGATTTAATCGTACAGGCGGTAATATTACGCAATCAATGGAGAAAACTTGCTCATATTTACTTGAAAGCGGCAGAGCAAAAGAAATTGATGGGAAAATCATTGTGTGATGGAAGGATGGGAACCGTGAACAATTTGGATTATGCAACTGAAAAGGAAATGTACAGTTTAAATATCGGAAGAGTTTTGTATCGTTCAGAAGAAACCCATAAGTTCGGTCAAGCCGAACTAATACTTTTTCAACATGAATTTGAGATTAAATTCTATGAAAATGATGAATATATGGGCGGAATGGAAGGTATAAAACACGAACCTAACTGTAAAATATTGGGAAAAATGTCGGACGGAATAAGTCTTTATGTGGACGTAAATAATGATGTTTTTGGTATGTCTGAAGAGCAATTTATAACCATTAAATCATATTATACAAATTTGAATCCGAGGAGATGTCCACAGGAATTTGAAGATCGATATTATGCTTATTTTGAAAAAAGGTTACAATTACAATTTGCTCAGGAAGATCATGAAATACAAGAATGAGAATTGCTTTCAATTTGATGAACCGAAGCTTAGGGATCTGCTGTAGGGACTTTTTTGTCCAAATTCACTTTTTCGCATATTTCGCCGTCAATTTGTAATGTAAATGTCTTGTCGCCAAGGATTATATTTTTAATAGAAATTTGAGCGATAACAATAAAAGTTAGGTGCGAAACTGAATTTCCCCCTCAGGTGAAGATTGTTTCAATAACCCTATTTCACTTGATGAAAAAGTTTATGCATATAAACCACTTGATAAAAACCACAATGTGTACTAAAATATTTGATAGTGAGAATATTTAGTGGAGGTATAAAATGCCAATATACAAAAATGCAAATGAACTTATCGAAGAAGAAGTACCTAGGGCTATACGAGCGAAAATCTATCCATATTTTCAAAGTGGTTTACAGGCTTATAAAGAAATTTTAAATGAGGAAAAAGAACTTTTTAGTTCGGCATTTTTTTCAAATCTTAAGGGTTGGTTACTAAATTTTATGATGTTCCGCCAGTTTGAGTTAGATATGATTAGTAATACTTTTCCTTTTATAGCCAGCCCAATTAAAGTTAATAGTTTTAACTATCAAGGGTTAAATCTTTTACATAATAACATTATAATTAATGTAGGACGATCTATTAATAAAGACAATCTGCCGAATAGATCTACTTATAGACGGAATTATTCTAAAAAAAATAGGTTTCCCGATCAAGATCTATTTTATGGAATAAGCAGATCATATGATAGTTTTTTTGAGTTAAACGAACCTTATTTTGCTGTCATAACTTATGGTGTAAAGCAAGGAGACCTTGAGTTTATTAATTTAATGGTTCCTAACTGGAACATGACTGAAAGTTTAGCCACTATTGACCTAATGAAAGAGTTTTCCTTGTTTGAATCTACTAATAAAGAAATAGTTACTCTAGAGAAGAATCAGACTTCAATCAAGGATGAATTTAAAAAGAAACTGCATCTCGTGAAGGGTGAGAAGGATGAATCGTCTTAATAGTGATATAAATATTGTTCCCGCGAGAATAAAAGAGGCACGACTATCACGAGGTTTATCTTTGACGGAATTGGCTGGTAGGATAAGGGTAACTAGTCAAGCTATATCACAATATGAACTTGGTATCTCAAAGCCTAGTGCAACCGTTTTAGAAGAGATTTCTAAAGAATTGGATTTTCCAATAATGTTTTTTACTAAGCCTTTTGTGGCTGTTATTTCATGTAATAGTGCTATAAATTTCAGAGCACTTAAGAGTGCCTCCAAAAAGCTCAAAGATTCTTGGGAATACAGGATTAAATGGCTTGATGAAATAAACCAATATTTAAGAAAGTTTATCAACTTTCCTCAATTGGATTTTCCGGAATTTAATTTAGATACTGGTGAATTGGACTTTGATACAATTGAAGAAATTGCACTAACACTCCGAAAACATTGGAAAATAGAAAAGATACCCATAAATAATTTAGTCGAATTATTACAGGAAAAAGGTTTTATTGTTGCTCGGATGGAGTTCGGAGAATATAAGATTGACGCTTTTTCACAATGGTATAACAACTTTCCATATATCATTTCAGGATCAGATAAAAACTCGGCAGTCAGATCACGCTTTAATTTAGCTCATGAGTTGGGACATCTTATCTTACATGCGCATATTGATCTAGAGATGATGTCGAAAAAGGAAATATTTGAAAGGGTCGAAAGGGAAGCTAATCATTTTGCTGGGGCTTTTTTATTGCCTCGAGATTCATTTCCTAGAGAAATAATGTCTAAATCTATCGAGCACTTTATTATTTTAAAAAAGAGGTGGATGGTATCCATACAGATGATGGTGAAAAGGTGTCAAGATCTTAATATCTATTCTGAAACGCAAGCAAGATATTTATTTGCTCAGATAGGTCAGAGGGGTTACCGAAAATCCGAACCTTTAGACGATTCCCTTGATTTTGAAAGACCATACCTATTTAAGCAGGCAATTGAGTTGCTTCTTGAAAATGAAGTAGTATCTCCTGAAGAAATTATAGATGAAATAGCTTTCAAGAAAGAACTAATCGATAGTTTATGTTTTCTGCCCGATAATCTTTTGAATATTAGACAGAGAAAGCCTCAATTAACCTTGATTACCAAAGATACAGATATTAAGCAGGCTTAAAATTATATTGCCCTTGGATTTTGGAATCCTACCGTTAAGTTATCGTGGAAAACACTGGTAGTTTGGAATATCATACCGAACTAAGCAAATATTTCTGCTATAATGAAACAAGAAACTTCTCGAACTGAAGGTCAATCTTTCAGTTCTTTTATTATAGGGGGTCAACATAGTGAAGGCTAAACGTAAGCAGTACAAAGTAATGCAGGTCAAATTTAAGCAAATATCTGATAAAGATGGTAAACTGACCATTACTGAGGAGCCGAGGCTAATTCCAAATTCTGAGAACCTTTTCTTTGATGCGATATTCCGGCTCCAGGGCAGGGTTTATGATATTGAAAATGCGTAATTGTCAAAAACTAAGCACTTGAATAAAGAAAAAGCCCAACCCAAAAGGTTGGACATGAATTCGTTATTTTTTAGTTTTGTAGCAGTTTGCCGGAAGCTCTTTTGACCAAGGAACAAATTTTTCAATCAGTTCCGGGTGCTGGTCGAAATCGGTATTCGGCATCAGCTCCAAGCGGCCGTCCAAAAGGATATTTTCAAAGTACGGCCACTGGTTCAGCGCATAGTTCACTGCCTCATAAGCCTGGGATTTGGGGACCGTAAGGGGCTTTGTCTCTTTAAGCCACGACAAAAAGGCATCCATCACCGGTTTTAACAGGGCGAGGCGCTTTCTATGACGCTCTTCGGGTTCGGAATCCTTGTATTTCTTTTCAACATGGAACAGGTAATCACAGTACCCCTGCCCCTTGAAGCAAACAGTCTTCAATTGCTCATCTGGACTTAATGCCTTGATAGCGTCCGTAAATTTGCGCTTTATATGGGCAAGGCATCCAACCACCGTGATTCCAGAACCCAGACGATGGTACACTTCGTAGCCATCGGAATGCAGGTAGCCGGTATAGTCCTTAAGGAAGTTCTTAGCCGATTCTGAAGCCCGGCTTTCGTGAAATTCATAATAGACAATCGGCTCGTCATGCTCTCCGCTGCAGTAAACCCACATATAGCATTTCTTCTTGGATTCCCTGCCATCCTGCTGCACAACTTTCGTCCAAGTTTCGTCAGCATGCAAGACATCCTTACTCAGAAGAGTGCTTTTCATATGGGTATGGATTCTTGAAAAGTATTCCTCTGAACACTGGAGTATCCAGTTACTCATGTTCTGCCTAGAGATCTGGACGCTATCCATCCGGTCAAACTCACGCTCAATCCGGGCCAGCGGCATTGCATTGGTATATTTGCTGTTGATGATACCGGCGATAAGTTCCGGTGTGGCGAAGCTTCCTGGAATCGGCAAGTTGGGCATGTCAGCACAAACGAAGGGGATTTTATCGCCTTCGCCTTGGGCCTTTTCACACGCACGGCAGGTATAGACATGACGGCGGTGTTATTCGACTTCGAAATGGGCCGGTACAAGCTTAAGTGTTCTCGTAACCTCGACCTTCATATCATGCAGAGGGCTAACACAGACCGGACAGACCTGTTGTTCAGCTGGAAGCTCATGCTCAATGACAGTAACCTTCAAATCTCTGAAGTCCTGCTCACGCTTACCCTTTTGTTTGGGTTTTCTAGGGGTCTTCGCGGTCGCTTCTTCAAAGGTCGGCTCCGGTTCCCCCTGGCAGACAGTAGCTTCGGCTTCGTTGAAGAAGTTGAGTTGCTCCATGCCCTCAGGATAGGCTACGGAATCACCGCTGGTACCATACTTCTGCTGAGTATTCAGACGGATCATTTCAATGAGCCGGTTCACGTTTTGGGTCAGTTCGGCAATAGCTTTATCCTGTCTTTCACAGTGCGCGGCCAGTTCTGCTTGTGACATTTCCCTGTAATTCAGTTGTGGTTTTTCAGGTAATTTTATCTCGTTATCCATAGCCTCATTATATAATAGACTAGCCGAGAATCACAGGATAATAGCGGTAAAAAGGACTTAAATAGGCGAAAATAGGGCGTTTTGAGCAAATTTCATTTAAGATTTTCGAGGATCTGATCAAAGTATAATCCTCTGCTTAACTGGTTTGTGTGCCGATGGCTGATCCATCGATAAACCATCCAAAAGCCACCGAAACTGCTGTTCGGAAACCTCAAGGACTAGTTTGTTTTCGTTAAACCTCCATCGGAAAACTCCTTGACTCAGTTTTCGATAATACAACCACCAACCGTTATTTGACCAATGAAGAATTTTACATTTGTCACAGTTTCGGTTGCAGAATACGTAGAGACACTTTTCAAATGGATCCATTTGAAGTTGCGTTTGCACTAATGTCGCAAGACCTTCGATGCTTTTTCGCATGTCGCAGGGTTTGCATGAAAGAAATATTTTGAGGTCGGCAGCGTTTATGCTCATATGGAACGAATAGCAGCAATAGCCTCGTGCAAAGTCTCCACTTGAAAGCCAGAATACAACTCTATGGAAACAACTCCGATCTTAACAATAACCGGAACTTCCTTAACGGATGTCTGCTTCAATTCGATAAAGCTTTCCTGCTGAGAGTCAGCTTTATCTTCGCGCTTATGCACGGGCAAGGGTTCTCCCGCACGGTCGACCCTTGCAAAAGGGTCTGACCCCACAATGGTTCGACGAAATATGCAAGAGGGCCTTTCCCGAATAGGCCACTGAAAAACCTAATGGTTTTTCCATTTCTGAAGTCAATTTCATCTATCAAATACGTATCGACGATTTTAACTTCTGAGACAACGAGTGACAGTTTTTTATTTATTCTTTATATAGAAGCAAAGATCATGATGGAAAAGATAAAGAAGTGCCTGTAAAGGCTATTGCAAAGGCATTAGCGGCGGAATTATTTATTACGTGAGATAAGGACATAACTTGTTTCATATTTCAGTCGGACCACGGGCGGTGTGCGATCGGTTCCAGATAGAGCGGTAGTCGCAGAGGCTTTTTAATATGGAGGGCGCAAACAATGTTCATGGTCACCGATATTTCGCATTAGGCAAACATCGTTGCCTTGGTTGTCAGTAGTCCATTCAAAGGTAAAGCGTATAGACATATTCAAACTGCCTTCCCAAATGCTATCGGTGCCTTGAATCCGCTTAACCCGAAAAGAAGGATGCTGCCAATCGTCTTGAAACTGATACATCTTATCCATAAAAAGATCTTGAATATCTTTAGGCAATTTCTTGAAAGCTCGCTTGAAACGAGGGAGACTATCAATCCTATTTTGTATTTGAGTCCGATAATGAAGATTACGTTAAGTGCATCGTCCACATATAGGACGATGCACTACTTATATCATACAATATTTATTATCCTTTACCCTTTTAGGCTCCTAATTGTTTTTTTCCTTCCTCAAATAATTGTTTGGCAATAAATGCAGCACCATCTTTTAACAGCTTTTCATTACCTGAATTTTTAACCCAACTCGAGACTTTAACCATAAGAGAGCCAGCCCACCCCGGTTTTTTTAACATTTCTACTGTTTTCTTCAATTCCTCGATTTCACAATGTAATGAAAATTGTTTTGTTTCAAACTCTTCATTTTCAAGATTTAATTGGGCCAATCTTTGAAGTAGGTCTTTTTCCAGAGCATCCAATTTTTCTTTCATTTCATCTGCTTCAATCCTAGTAAAATATTCATTAGGTAGATCCTCAAAACTTGCCGTAATTTCATCAATCTCTTTTAATTTTTCCTCTATCTTACGATTTAGTGGTCTATCCATAAGTTCCATATATACTCGTTCAGTCCATGATTCTATAGAATTTTTAAAATCTAAAACTTTTTTAAAATTGTCAGCTTCTGTATTCATTATGATTCCTGGACTATATTGAACCGAAACGACAAAACCATCCGCATTTGCATTTAATACGTCAGCTTTTAAAAAAAACTCTGAATCATAACGGTAAGAAATAAAAAGAAGAACAAACTCCTCATCTTCTGGGGTTTGTTCTTCTATGATAAAGTCCTCTTCACGAAATTTTCTATAAGTTGTAAGAGATTTACGAATGTCACTTAAAAAACTCTTATTAAACAACATTTTGAATCACTCCTTGTTTATATGTGTTCACCATTAATAAATGATTCACCTTTTTTATTTGCGTCCTATAACGAAACGCTATGACAAGTTCTTCCAAACTATATTCTCCGTTTTCGTCCAAATTCCTCTCTGACAGCTAATTTACATGTTTACATATTCCACTTTTCTGGTTCACTTAGCGTGTTTTAATCCGAATATTAAAGTCCGTTTTCCTCTCGCTCACGTCGATTTACTATGGTGTTTGTTTCGGTTTTTTCCCATTAGTGTCACGTCTAATCCATGAGGCATTCCCTCTTCGAAAGCAGACAAGAAAGCAGACAAGGGGACAGGGTTTTGTCTGGAGGTGCCGAGTATATCAGACAAGTCCCAGTCCCTTTGTCTGTTCTATACATTCAGTTTAGCATAGTCGATCACCGGATCCAAGCAAGAGAAATCAATACGTAAGGGAGATTATCAAAATCAAATGCCGGCTCAACGAGGTTTGTCACTCGCATAAGCCCGGACCCATATTCTGTTAATAAAGTAACAGGAAGGGCAGATATTATCATGAGTGATTTGCTTACGGAGCGCACGCCGCTTGTGATCGCGGCTGAAATTAACACCATCAGATATCAAGTCAGTAAAATACTCATTTCCGGCTCGATTGAAATCGGCCGTCGCCTGAAGGAGGCCAAGGACCTGCTGCCCTATGGAGAATGGGGCAAGTGGTTGAAGGAGTCGGTTAATTACTCTCAGCGAACGGCCGATAGGTTAATGCAGCTCTGGGAAGAATACGGGACGAAATTGCTCGTCTCTTCCGAGAGTGCCAGCTTGTCAGATTCGTCACTGGTGACGAATCTGACGTACACCCAGGCGCTGATCCTCCTGGGGATCCCGGAAGAGGAGAGGAAGAGTTTATCGCTGAACATGATGTGGAGAGCATGACCAACCTGGAATTGCAGCAGGCTGTCAAAGAACGAGACCAGGCCTTGCTGGAGAAAAAGGACCTCCAAAAAGATCTGGACTTGAAAAGCAGCAAACTCGCTCAATTGACCACTCAGAACCAAAGTCTGGAGCACCAGGTGAACGACTACAAGTCAAAATACACTGCCGAGCAGGAAAAAGTCACCTTAAAGGCCAAAGAGCTGGAAGCGTCCAGAGAAGAGCTCCCTTCCGCCAGTAAAATTGCCGAACTAGAACAGAAGCTCAAAGCTAAGGAAACCATATCCGCTGTCAATACGGCCGAAGCACAGTTTTCCATTCACCGCGATAACTTGATCAATGCCTGCAATGAGCTGCTGAAAATGCTCACCGCCTTAGACAGAACGGATCGGGAAATGAAAGAGCAATATAGGGAGAAGTTGAGTATGATTCTTGATAACCTGGCGAAGATGGTGAAAGTATGGCCCCCCGCTATTAAAACCAATATTGAGATTAATACGATCAAGTCCAAGGAGAGTTAAATCCGGCGGCCATCGGGTAATGCAGAGACAGCTTGTCAGATTCGTCACCAGTGACGAATCTGACGTACACCCTAGGTGCTGATCCTCCCAAATAAGACAATAATCTCAATTAATTATCAGTTGGAAGGTTGATTGCATAATGAATTTTACGCCTTCCAATTTTTTTATAAATGATCATAAATTCGTTCATAATATGAGAGAAGAAACTAAGGGGATGAGATACCACTACAGCATCAAGATAATTGGCTTCTTTGAGTAGCTTTTGTAATTCCAAACAGTTCTCAAGGTTTTGTGGGCCTTCCACAATTTCGGTAAATACTTTTATCTGTGTCTTTAGATTCCAATTATTTAAGATATATTGCCTACAATTCTCAACTTGCATGATTAGATCATCCTCGTTGACCGATCTAGCGTAAATTGCTACCAACATTATTATTCTTCCTTTATATCAGGTTTAATTGCCCGAAAAGTAGAATCTTATCACGATAGTAACAGTATAAAACAAAATACAGCTTATAGCAATATTATGTAACGCTTATAGCATATTAATTATGCTTAAGCTAACCTTTATAGTTACTATTAAAGGGGTTGTGGTTAGTGGATTACGGCATAATTGGAGAACGAATAAAACAAGAACGATTAGATAGAGGATTGACTCAGGAAGTGCTAGCTGAAAAAGCGAATATTTCCGCCTCATTTCTTGGGCAAATTGAGCGGGGAGAACGAAAATTAAGCCTTGTAACTTTAATCGAAATTGCTAAAGTTTTAGGTGCCAGTTTAGATTACTTGGTAAGTGATTTCTCACCGAGAGAAAATCCGGAACTTGATGAATTGATTTACCTATTACGCTATCACAGCCCGCAAGAAATCAGAATGATGACAGATATTTCTAAAACTGTTTTTAAGTATTGTGATGTTAAATAAGTGTTTTTATAAAAAATTGATCAACTACAAATCAGGCGCGAAGATCCGTAAAAGTCCAGAACTGATTACTTAAGCGAAATAAGCGGCCTGTGCAATCGTACGCGTGTACGATTGCACAGGCCGCTTATTTTATTTCACAAATTACTGGAAGTCCTTCCATACTGCTCGACAATGAAATCCATAAAGTACCGGCTGGCAATGGGCAATACCTTCTTGTTTGTAAAGGCCAGGGAGATGGTGCGGACCTTTTTAGCGCAGGTAGGATATTAAAAGAAGGATTCAATCTGTGCTTTTGTTTAAACAAATGTATTGATGCTTCAGTTGTAAATATGTTACCTTTATTTTGAGGTAATAAAATATAGAAGTTAATTGGAAAACTTAGTGCCTTATGAAAGAATTATGACGGATGCCGAGTGTGTATTTAAGATTGTTGAAAGGAGTTGCTTCTTCTCCTAAACGAAAGCAGTCCCTTTACAAAATAACTTTTCCCAAACCAGAAGTACTCGGCGGAACACATTTGGAGCAGCCTTTTTTGTCGTTCATAGCAATAGGTAAGGCTTTGATGTTATCGCCACCTTTTGCCGGCTAAGTCGGAGGGATTGCTCCCTCTTTCTCGCCTAAGAACCGTACGTGTTGATTTCTCAACATACGGCTCAAGCATACCTTTATCCAAAAGTTATTTCAAAGCACTCCCGCCAATCTC
>Ga0209347_1005020_pt1 | contig 13047 bp, 11 predicted proteins | sample AutmiccommuBRH23_FD_187382 | JGI IMG/M metagenome (GOLD analysis project Ga0209347, IMG submission 187382) | Deep subsurface microbial communities from Mt. Terri, Switzerland - Autotrophic microbial communities BRH/23 (SPAdes) (version 2) | ecosystem: Environmental > Aquatic > Deep subsurface >... | reverse complement strand
GGGTTACACGGCCGTGCGGTGCATCGGGTGCCCGTCAAGGCCCTGGCCGACGGGCCGCTGTCTTTGCCCGCACTGCGCTTGCAGTATTTCGATCCCGCTTCGGGGCGCCTCGTGTCCCGCCGCTTCGAGCCGCAACGACCGTGGGCGTTTGGTTGGCTGTGGCCGAGCGTCGCTGCCGCCGTGCTGGCCGTGGCGCTTGTGGGGGCTCTGCGCCGCGGCCTGCCACGGCTGCGCGCGGCGCGCGCGCGCCGCCGTGCACGCAGGCACGCGCTGAGGTTGGTGGAGCAGGCAATCGATGGAGCGACCCTGGTCGCCGCCCTGCGCCGTTTGGGCAGCGCCGAAGGCTGGCCCGGGTGGCTGACGCTGCGCGAGTGGGCGCAGCGTTGGAGCGAACGATATCGCACCGGAGCGCAGTTCCCGGAGCTGATCGAGCGCCTCGAGGGTGCCGTGTACGCCGGTGCCGCTATCGACGTGCCGGCGGTGCGCCGCGGTCTTGCGGCGGAGCTACACCAGGCCCGGCGGCGCCGGTCGCCGCGCCGCTTCCACGATGTACCGCATCCCGAAGCATTCCTGCTTCCGACGCGGCCGCGCGGGTAACCTGCACTGGCGGGCGCAACCCCGTCGCTGCGCCAAAATCGGGTTATGGGGGCTTCAAGACATTTTGGTTCTGTTCCCCCGCTTTCGCTGGTAGAGTTCCGCTTTTCCATCTTCCCAGTTACTTCGAGGAATGCTCCGATGCGTGGCCCTGGCTCCCGGCGCGCACTGGCGGTCACCTTGGTCATGGGTGCGGCCAGCGCAAGCTTATATCTGCTCCTCTATCTGTTCGCCGACATGCTGCCGACGCTGGCCGAACTCACCCGCCGGGGCGAGAAGCTCTATGCCTTGGTCCCCATCGTGATCGCGATGGTGTTTTCCCTGGTCCACGGGGCGTTCACGGGGCATTTCTGGGATCTGCTGGGCCTTCGCGCCAAGAAGTAACGGAAGCACGACGCCATGGACAGCATCTCCTTCATCGATCTCAACGCCACGACGGTGGTGATTCTGTTTCTGGTCGGCTTCGTCGGCGGCATGGTCAGCGGCTTTATCGGTTCTGGGGGCGCGTTCGTGCTGACGCCGGCGATGATGAGCCTCGGCGTCCCCGGGGTGGTCGCCGTCGCCAGCAACATGGCCCACAAGTTTCCCAAGTCCCTGGTCGGTGCCTACAAGCGCAATCTGTACGGTCAGGTGGACATCAAGCTCGGGCTGGTGATGGGGCTGTTCGCCGAGGCGGGCGTACTGTTCGGCAAGAACATCATGGTGGCGATCCGCGACGCCTTCGGCGCCACCGGCACCAACCTGTACGTCTCCATCGTGTTCGTCGTGGTGCTGGGTATCGTCGGTGCACTTGTACTGCGCGACGCAATGCTCGAGAAGCGCGGCGCGAGCGCAGACGAGGGACCCAAGCCCCTCAATCCGCTGGCCCGCTGGGTACGCCGCCTGCACATTCCCGGCACCATGATCTATTTCCGCAGCATCGACGCCAGGGTTTCCTTTCTCGTCATCGCGCCGCTGGGTTTCGCCACGGGCCTCCTGGCAGCGTCCATTGCGGTGGGTGGCTTCATCGGGGTGCCGGCCATGATGTACGTGCTCGGCCTGCCGGCGCTGATGGCGAGCGCGACGGAACTGGTGGTGGCCTTCGTCATGGGCCTGGGCGGCAGCTTTTTCTACGCCCTGGACGGCTTCGTCGACATACGGCTGTCGATGATCATCCTGGCCGGCTCGCTGTTCGGGATCCAGATCGGCGCCATCGGCACCACCTACGTGAAGGACCACGTGGTGAAGTTCGTGATGGCCGCCATCATGCTGCTGGTGCTGGTAAGCCGCTTCTTCTACGTCCCCGGTTACCTGGCGGACCTCGGTTACCTCGAGGGACTGTCCGAAGGCGCGATCGGCGTGCTCGACACTCTCGGCGACGGTACGCTGGCCTTCGCCCTGCTGTTCGGCGCCGTGATGATCCTGCATGCCCTGTACATGGGCATGCGCGAGTACCGATTGGCGAGCGCGGCGGCAGCGGCGATGGCGCCGCCCGAGGCCGCGCCAAGTGCCGCGCCTGCCCCCGCCGCGGCAGCGGCAGGACCGCAGCTCTCCCCCTTGGGGCGCTTCGAGCGCTTCGTGGTGGCCAGCGATGGCTCGGAGTTCAGCGCCGCCGCGGTGCGCGAGGCCATCTCCATGGCGACCAAATGCGGCGCCGAGCTGCACGTGATGTCCCTGGTCGCCACCGGCGCCGAGCACGAAGGGCTGGGCGAATCCATTCTCAAACACGAGATGGAGGCGGCCCAGAGCCATCTGGAGCGCATCCAGGAGCAGGCCTCGGCGGCCGGCGTCGCCTGTGAGACGCACCTGATTCACGGCCAGAACGTGCAGCAGGAAATCGTCAATCTTGCCGAGCAGACCAAGGCCGACCTCATCATCATGGGCCGGCGGGGCCGCCGCGGTCTTGCCCGCATCATGCTCGGGCACGCCACCGCCCACGTGATCGGCCTGGCCCATACCAATGTGCTGGTGGTGCCCCGCGCCGCGCGTGTGGAAGGACGACACATCGTCGTCGCCACCGACGGCTCTCGATTCGCCGAAACCGCCGCCGTGACCGCCGCCAGCCTGGGACGGTTCTGCAATGCGAAGATTACGGTGGTGTCAGTGACGACCCCGAGCCATGGACCGGAGCGGCGCACCGAGGCGAAGCAGGCGGTCGATCAGACCGTCGCCTATATGAAGTCGGAAGGAGTGGACGCCGAGGGCCTGGTGCTGGACGGTCAGCCTGCCCTGGAGATCGTGTCCACGGCGCGGGAGCGCGATGCCGACCTCATCGTCACCGGCAGCCACGGCCGAAGCGGCCTGGAGCGGGTGCTTCTGGGCAGCACCTCCGAGCGTATCCTAAACGAGACGACATGCGCGGTACTGGTGGTCAAGGGCACCTGAGCCGGCCCCCAGCCGCAGCTCAGTGCTTCAGGATCACGTACAGGGCGTGGATGATTCCAGGGATGTAGCCCAGCAACGTGAGCAGGATGTTGAGCCAGAAATGGCCGGTCAGACCCACCTCGAGAAAGACTCCCACCGGGGGCACGAATATCGCGAACACAATCTTGATGGGATCGGATGCGGTCACTGGCATGGCGGTTCTCCACGGGTTCGCCGGAGCAGGGTTTCACAGTCAGGATGACGAGCCGACGGGCCCCTGGCCCGGCTCGCATGAAAGCTCGGCGGCACGCACGCTGGTCCCTCAGCATTCTCCCTTCCGTGGCAGAGCGGCGTCCTCGCCAAGCTCCGGTTCCTTCCGGGGCGTGGAGATCGTGCGCACCGACCGAGACTCAACGAATAGTCGAGATCGGTGCCCACCCCACTAGTGATTTCCTTTAGGCGCCGGTTCGGTGGCCTGCGCTCCGCTCAGCGCCTCCACACCCACTCACGGACCTCCGGCATGTCTTGGCCGAACTGCCGGATGTACTGCTTGTGCTCCACCAGCTTGTCGCGTACGAACTGCTTGAGGTAAGCGGCGCTACATCCGAGCTTCGGCACCCGCTCCACCACGTCGCCCACCAGATGGAAGCGATCCAGATCGTTCAGCACCACCATGTCGAAGGGCGTAGTGGTGGTGCCCTCCTCCTTGTAACCCCGAACGTGCAGGTTGCGGTGGTTGGTGCGCCGATAGGTCAGCCGATGGATGAGCCATGGATAGCCGTGGTAGGCGAAGATGATCGGCTTATCGGTGGTGAAAATGACGTCGAATTCGCGATCCGAGATCCCGTGGGGATGCTCCTCCTTCGGCTGCAGCGTCATCAAGTCCACCACGTTGACCACGCGCACCTTCAGCTCGGGCAGGTGCCGGCGCAACAGGTCGACCGCGGCAAGGGTCTCGAGCGTGGGCACATCTCCGGCGCATGCCATGACCACGTCCGGTTCGCCGCCCTGGTCGTTGCTGGCCCACGACCAGATGCCGAGGCCTGCACTGCAGTGCTTGACGGCCGCGTCCATGCTCAGCCACTGGGGCTGACGCTGCTTGCCCGCGACGATCACATTGACGAAGTTGCGCGAGCGCAGGCATCGATCGGCAACGTACAGCAGCGAGTTGGCATCCGGAGGCAGATAGACCCGCACCACCTCGGCCTTCTTGTTCATGACATGGTCGATGAACCCGGGGTCCTGGTGGGAGAAGCCATTGTGATCCTGACGCCAGACGTGGGACGTGAGCAGGTAGTTCAGCGAGGCGATGGGGCGGCGCCAGGGAATTTCGCTGCGGGTGACCTTCAGCCACTTCGCATGCTGGTTGAACATGGAATCGATGATGTGGATGAACGCCTCGTAACAGGAGAACAGGCCATGACGGCCGGTCAGGAGATAGCCCTCGAGCCAGCCCTGACAGGTGTGCTCCGAGAGAATCTCCATCACCCGCCCGTCGGGCCCGAGGTGGACGTCCTCGGGCAGGATCTGCGCCATCCAGGTACGCGGCGTCTCGTCGAATACCGGGCTCAGGCGGTTGGATGCGGTTTCGTCGGGACCGAACAGGCGGAAGTTCCGCGCCTTACGATTGAGTCGCAGCACGTCGCGCAGAAACGTGCCCAGTACCCGCGTGGCCTCCGCCTGCTCCTGCCCCGGATCGTCCACGGTAACGCCATATTCGCGGAAATCCGGCATGCGCAGATCGCGCAGCAGCAGGCCGCCGTTGGCGTGCGGATTGGCCCCCATGCGCCGCGCGCCGGTGGGGGCGAGCCCGGCCAGTTCGGGGCGCAACGCGCCCTGCTCGTCGAACAGCTGCTCCGGTCCATAGCCGCGCATCCATTGTTCCAGCAGTGCCACGTGCTCCGGGCGCTCGGCCAATTCGGCGAACGGCACCTGGTGGGAGCGCCAGAAGCCCTCGGTCTTCTTGCCGTCCACTTCCTGCGGGCCGGTCCAACCCTTGGGGCTGCGCAGTACGATCATGGGCCAGTGCGGACGTTCGCCGGAGGCGCCGGAACGAGCCAGGCGCTGAATTTCCTCGATGTCGTCCATGGCCCGATCGAGGATAGCTGCCATCTGCTGGTGCATGGCAAGGGGCTCCGCGCCCTCGACGAAGAACGGCTGATAGCCATATCCGGTGAGCAATGCCTCGAGCTCCGCAGCCGGCATGCGGGCGAAAATGGTCGGGCCGGCAATCTTGTATCCATTGAGGTGCAGGATCGGCAGCACGGCGCCATCGTGCACCGGGTTGAGGAATTTGTTGGAATGCCAAGCCGTCGCCAGGGCACCCGTCTCCGCCTCGCCATCGCCGATCACGCAGGCGACCACCAGGTCAGGGTTGTCGAACGCGGCGCCGAAGGCATGCGATAACGAATAGCCCAGCTCGCCCCCTTCGTGGATGGACCCCGGCGTCTCTGGCGCCACATGGCTCGGGATGCCTCCGGGAAAAGAGAATTGCCGGAACAGATGCTTCATCCCTTCGACATCCTGGCTTACGTTGGGATACACCTCGCTGTAGGTGCCTTCCAGATACGTGTTCGCCACCAGCCCCGGGCCACCGTGCCCCGGCCCGGCGATGTAGATCATGCACAAGTCGCGCGCGTTGATGATGCGATTGAGGTGCGCGTAGATGAAATTGAGCCCCGGGGTCGTGCCCCAATGCCCGAGCAGGCGCGGCTTGATGTGCTCAAGCCTCAGGGGCTCGCGCAGTAACGGATTGTCCAGCAGGTAGATCTGCCCCACGGACAAATAGTTCGCCGCCCGCCAATAGGCGTGCAAACGCTGCAGGTCTTGCTCCGGCAGCGGGCCGGTCGGCGCTTCGATCTCACTCGCGGTGGACATCGCTCCTCCTCATTAGGGGATTTGCGCGTTTTTGCGGCGCAGCGAAACGGGCCTCTCGAGGAGGCGCGTAAGGCACAACATAGACGAATCCGCGCCGCTGTTTGCGCCGCAAGGCCCTTACCACACGGGATTCGGGCCGATTTGGGCATTGTGGCCCGATCGGGTTATACTTCGGTGGTCAATTACGCTGTTTGCGCCCGCGGGCCCATCTGACCGCCCGTCTCCGGCGCTTCCAAAGGCACCCGAAGTCCACATTTCGGATTGCCGTCCGATGCGGCACGACGCCAAGGCGCCGTAGTTCCGCGGATGACCCGGTCATCCAACCATAGGTCGCGCAACTGCGCAGCGCCGCAAGCGACCGCCAACGACACGCAATACAGGCGGAAGACCCGCCGGCAGAGATACATGACCAGCCGCTGGCTCTTCGCCGCGTCGCCGCTCGATCGAGAGCGCACGACACGTTGCCCAAAAAATTGTGCAGTTCGAGCGATCCGCCCCCAACGGAACGGTGGATCGAAAACCAGGGAGGGACCGCGCGTGGGTGCACATCCATTTGCGTGCGGCGGGCGCATCGCCCCCGCTGGGGCGAACGCCGATCAATGAGTTGATGCCGCTTCGGGCAGAGCCCCGACTGCTGGCATCGTCGCGATCAGAACGCCAAAACGAAGGAGTCATCTATGTCCACTACCTCAGATGCAATCCAAGAACAACGCTTCGGCCCCGATCCGGTCGCGGTGCGCAAAACGGACCACTACATACAAGAATACGTGGAGAGCTTCGTCGACAAATGGGATCAACTCATCGACTGGGAGTCTCGTGCCGAGAGCGAAGGCACGTTCTTCATCGATATTCTCAAGGAGCGCGGAGCGAAGCGCGTGCTCGACGTGGCCACGGGGACGGGCTTCCACTCGGTGCGACTGTCCAACGCCGGTTTCGACGTGGTCAGCGCCGATGGCAGTCCCGAAATGCTGGTAAAGGCGTTCGAGAACGGTTGCAAGCGCGGGCATATCCTGCGCACCGTGCAGGCCGATTGGCGCTGGCTGAACCGCGATGTGCACGGCGTCTTCGACGCGGTTATCTGTCTCGGGAACTCGTTCACGCACCTGTTTTCCGAGCACGACCGGCGCAAGGCGCTGGCCGAGTTTTACGCCGCGCTGCGCCATGACGGCATCCTGATCCTCGATCAACGCAACTACGATTCGATTCTGGATCACGGATTCTCAAGCAAGCACAAGTATTACTACTGCGGCGAGAACGTGGTCGCAGAGCCGGAGCACGTCGACGACGGGCTTGCGCGATTCAAGTACTCTTTCCCGGACGGTTCGAACTACCACCTGAACATGTTCCCCCTGCGCAAGGCGTACACCCGCCGCCTGATGCACGAAGTGGGCTTCCAGCACATCGAGACTTACGGCGACTTCAAGGAGACGTACAAGGAAAGCGACCCGGACTTCTTCGTCCACGTCGCCCAGAAGCTCTACGAGCCCGAAGGCGGAGGGCCCCGCCAATGACCGACTATTCGACCGCAGTCAAAACGGCACGCGAGTACTACGACAGCGACGACGCCGACAATTTCTACTACACCATCTGGGGCGGCGAGGACATCCACGTCGGCCTCTACCACTCCGATGTGGAGCCGATCTCCGATGCGAGCCGCCGTACCGTGGAACATATGGCCTCCAAGCTCGCGCGGCTCGGCCGGGACGTGCGGGTGCTGGACATCGGCGCCGGCTACGGGGGCGCCGCCCGCTATCTTGCCAAGACCTTCGGCTGTCACGTCGTGGCGCTCAATCTGAGCGCTGTGGAGAACGAGCGCAACCGGCAGATGAATCGCGAACAGGGTCTTGATCACCTGATCGAGGTGGTCGACGGCAGCTTCGAGGACATTCCCTTCCCTGACGCGTCCTTTGACTGCGTCTGGTCGCAGGACGCCATCCTGCACAGCGGCAATCGGATGCGGGTGCTCCAGGAAGCCGTACGGGTGATGAAGCCCGGCGCGGAACTCGTGTTCACCGATCCCATGCAGGCCGACGACTGCCCCGCGGGGGTCCTGCAACCGATCCTGGACCGGATTCATCTGCAGACCCTGGGCTCCCCAGGGTTCTACACCGGCACACTGACCGATCTCGGCCTGGAGGATCTGGGCTACGAGGATCAGCGTCATCAACTGGTCAATCATTACGGTCGGGTGCTGGCCGAGACACAACACCGTGAAGATGAGCTCGCGCAGGTGGTCCGCCGCGACTACATCGCCCGCATGAAGAAGGGCCTCGGCCACTGGGTGGACGGTGGCCGCAACGGATATCTCGCCTGGGGTATCTTCCACTTCCGCAAGCCGACCTGATGGGAGCCGCGGCGCGCGCAGCGCGGGGAACGGCCCTGCGCCGGTGCGCCGCGCGACCTCGGCACCCCCATTGTCCCGCGGGGCACTCCGGCCTGGGCGCCTAGCCCGCCTGGACGGGTAGACGGTCGCCAAGCCGATTTCCGCTTCGGCGCTGAAGTGGGACTTCTCTCGCACTCCATGAGTCGCCTACTCTTCCCACTCGATCACCCGCATCCCCTTCCCTTTGTCCTCGAATTCCGCCCACAGCTCGGCGATGGTCCGACGGCGCACCGGGTGCTCGAAGTCGCCGGCGATCTCGGCGAGAGGCCGGAGCACGAAGGCGTAGCGGGTGATCTCGGCGCGGGGGATGTCGAAGCCCGGCTGCTGCAGGATCAGGTCGTCGTAGAGCAGCAGATCCAGGTCCAGGAGGCGGGAGGAGAACTTCTCTCCGCGGCGACGACCGTGCGCATGCTCGATGGCGTGCAGGATGTCCGCCACGTCCTGAACGTCGCGATCGGTGTCGAATCCCACCGCTAGATTGTGGAAGTCGGCACCGGCGAACCCCACCGCCTTGGTCTGGTACACAGTTGAGCGGACCAGTGGACCGAATCGCCTTTCCAGCGCCCGCAAGGAAGAGCGCACGTTGGCCTCCGGGTCGATGTTGCTGCCGATGCTGATGTAGACGCGGGCCATGGGAGGGTTATGCGCTGCCGGCCCCGGTTCCCCGGGAGCCGCGGTCGATAATGAGGCCCACGTCCCGCGCACCGCGCACGGCACCCTGCTTGTCGACGGTCAGCCGCAGCCAGGGCACCGGGAACTCTTCGAGCACCGGTTCGGCGATGCGCTCGGTCAGAGTTTCCACCCGCTGGAAGTCGCTACCGCCCACGAATTCAATCACCCGCTTGGCCACCGCCTGCAATTTAGAGTGTCGTCGAGGTGGTCGCTGTCGGCGGCGCGCCGGATGTCAACGGCCATCTCCAGGTCCACCAGCACGGTCTGCTGATCGCCCGTTCCCGGGCGTAGATGCCGAGGACGGTTTCGATGCGCAGGTCACCCAGGAAAATGAGGTCCCGGGCCAGCGAATCGCTGGGGCAGACCCGCGGGAGCCGAAAGTTATAGCGAGTCCCCGCTCCCGTGCCAACGCAACGGCTTCCGCGCGGGCGCGGCTCTCGACCAGAAGGCAGTCAATGGACTGTGCGGGGGGCCGCATCCGCTGCCGGTTCGGATGCGTGGACCAAGCGCGTGCCGAGACCTGTCCCAGCGTCCAGCGCGGCGCGCAGCATCGCATGGCGCTCGGGTCCACAGATCCAAGCCTCGACCGCAGAACCCATGCAAAAGACTGCAGAACAGAGTATCCACCACGTCTTCGCGCGACAGCGCGGTCAGCAGGCTGCCGCCGATCTTAACTACCGACACGTTGCACCTCGGCGCTGCCGAGCAGTGCCACCATGGCCGCCGCCTTATCCAGGGTTTCCTGGTATTCCTCTTCTTCCTCGGAGTCCGCCACCAGGCCGCCACCCGCCCAAAACCGCAAGGTGCCGTCGCTGTGGACGAGGGTCCGGATAGCGATGTTCGTGTCCATATCGCCATCATATCCGAGATAACCGATCGCACCGCAGTACACGCCCCGCCGATGCGGCTCCAACTCCTCGATGATCTCCATGGCGCGCAGCTTGGGGGCACCGGTGATCGATCCGCCGGGAAAGCAGCCGCGCAGCAGGTCCACTGCATGTCGGTCCTGGGCCAGCTCGCCGGAGACGGTACTGACCAGATGGTGCACGGTCGCGAAGCTTTCGAGGGCGAAGAGCGTCGGCACGCGCACCGATCCGACGCGGCATGACTTACCGAGATCATTCCGCAACAGATCCACGATCATCAGGTTCTCGGCCCGGTCCTTGACGCTCGTCAGCAGCGCCTGTGCCAATGCCTCGTCTCGCTTCGGATCGAGGTCGCGGCGGCGCGTGCCTTTGATGGGCTTGGTCTCCACGGCGCCTGCCCGGAGCTGCAGGAAGCGTTCCGGCGAGGCACTCAGAATCTGGCACCACGGAAGATTGAGGTAGGCGGAATATGGCGCCGGATTGCTGCGCCGCAAGTCCCGATAGGCGGCCCAGGGATCACCCTTGACCTCGGCCTCGAACCGCTGCGCCAGGTTGACTTGATAGCAATCGCCGGCGCGGACGTACGCTTGGACGCGCCGAAACGCCCTCCCGTACGCGCCTCGATCCAGATTCGAACGCAGCGGCCGCTGCAACTGCAGAGCGGCCCGGGGGCGCGTCGGGGGCGGATCAAAGAACAACGCCTGCAACTGAGGCCAGAGCGCCCGCGTCTCCGCGTCGCGTCCCCAGCTCACCAGGCGGCACTCACACGTCGCGTGATCCACGACAACCGCCCAGTCGTAGATTCCGACAGCCATGTCCGGGATAGCCTCGTCACTCAGCGATCGGCTCGGAAGACACTCAATGCGCCGTGCCAGGTCGTAGCCGAAGTAGCCGAGCGCGCCACCGCAGAACGGCGCGCCGGAGAGCCTGGGCAGCGGTTGCCCCAACAGTTTACGCAGCAGCGCGAAGGGATCTTCGCGGGTCAGTTGCGTCCCCGTGCGGTTACGCACCTCCGTCAACTCGCCCCAGGTGGCGACCGTTGCCACCGGCTCCGCCACGATGATGTCATAGCGGCCCTGCTGACTGCCCGGCCTACCGCTGTCGATGAACATCGCCCACGGCCGGTCAGCCACCGCCTCGAACAGCCGACTGCTGTCGTCACAGTACGGCAGACTGGTCGTCAGCGGTTGCATCGAAGTTCCTCCTCCCGGCCCAACCGGGCGAGGTGGGCATCGTGGATCATCGGTTGTACACGCAAAACCCGGCACGGCCGCGCCAGCGCATCTGCGGCCAGAAAACGGCCAGCGCCCGCACCGATAATCGGCGCGCCGTCGGGCACCTGCCGCCGCGATACTACCCGGCGGCAGCCGTCACTGTCGGGGGCGCTGCGCGAAGCCGGATCCGGTGTGGGCTGCTGATCCGCCTTCTCGGGCGGGTCCCCGTCAAGCGGTACACATCCGCCGCAGTGGAGGAATGCTCGGCAGTCAAGCGGACCCGAACGGCAACGTACTCGCTCAGGCTGCATACTGGAGTGCGCACCACCCCGGTACAGATGGGCTCATCACACCTGAGACGGCCGAAATCGTCGCAGCCCTGGCTGCAGACGAGGCCGCCCGCGAGCAGCACGAGGTCGGTCAGTATACCGTCACCGACGCGCATGGCGACCCACCGGGCACTCGCCATCCAACTGGCCGAGGCCACCCGTCTGCACCGCCCCGTGGGAACCTGCGTCTTGTCCGGGGCGGATGCCGATTCCCTCGCCGCGCAGGGCCAACTCCGCGTGCTGCTGGCGTTCGTCGGCGGGATGCCAAGCACGCTCGGTCCCTCGGCTTCGGGGGAAGCCCCGGCGGCTGCCTGCTACCTTCGCCAACAACGGGTTCAGGAGCGAGGATTCGTTCGTGGCCATGCCCGCACCCTGGCGGAGCTACCCGGTAGCGCCCGGCTGCCGCTGCCCTCCTCCAGCCGCCCGCGCCGTTGGGTCGGTGGCCGGGCGAACGGCGCCTGCGGGAAACCCTGGGCCGGCCGGGTGACCTCGGGCCGGTGCGGTAATCCGCTCCCCACCCCATTGCTCGCACCGCGCAACGGATGCGGCGTTGAGACGATCTGGCAATCCAGACCCGTTTCATTCCGAAACACTGCCTTCCTGGCGAGACACTCCGTAGGGTTATCAATCGGATATAGAGCCGTACCGTCATTGCTCCAGATCGAACAGTTAGCAGTCTGGTAAACGGTGGCACTACGTAGGTGCTCGCGGACTTGCCAGCAGCGACGAATGCGAGATGAAGGAGATGGCGTGCAACGAAGCGGAGTGAAGGCCGCGGCCCAAGAGGCTGCCGCCGACCGATAGGTGGATTCCGCGATTTACAGCGATCCTGAGATCTTCGAAGAGGAGCGGGAGCGGTGGGCGCAAGTCACCCCACGGCCATGGGCAACCGAAGAATCCCACCAAGGCAGTCGGAAGAGTGCCGGACAAGACACGCCCCCGGCAGGGGGTGGAAGAAAGGAAACTCAGAGACCAGGAACTCGTCCGGCGCCCCGGCGGACTGCGCCTACGCGTGGCCCATCTGGACGGTGGCCCGTGCGTGCACTTCCAGAACGGCTTCCACGAAACCTTCCACGAACTCCGGATCCTGGATCAGGTGCTCCCACTCGGGTCCTGCCACCTCGCGCCAGAAAGCTGCTGCGCCACGCTGGTCACCCTCCGGCACCGAGCCGACGATCTGCGGCAAGGCCAACATGCCCTCCTCGCGTGCAGCCCACCCCACCCACTCGTGCCGAATCCGGTTATCGAAATCCGCCAGTCGATCCAGCTGCTCGAAGCTCGCTCGCCGGTTCGCCCAGACCTTGCCGTCGATGCGACCCCGTCGAAAGATGTCGCTCTTCTTGCGCGGGCTGTACCCGCTCTCGATGGCCTGTTTCATCGCCCGATCTCCGCCTGATTTCGTGCCGCTTCAAGATTGCTTATGGCCCCCTGCGGAGCGTTTGTCAAGCATCTCAATCAAAAGGTTAGGAAACCCGGCGCGGCACGCAAGCGGGGCCTCAGCCGGAGACGGCCCTGTCACTCCCGAGTGGTGCTGCGGCCCGGAGAACCTCCCCTGCGGGCCGCCGCCGGCGAAGTGGGCGGGCCACGAGCCGGTTCCGCGCCGCAAGTCCGGCGCCGGCGGGACAATCAAGTTATCGAGCTGCAGTCTCCTCTTCTTCGAGCAGCTGAAGAAGAGAATCGGTGATGACGATGCCAGGCACGCGCTGTTTCCGAATCCAGCGGGCGTGCCCCGCAGTGAGCATGAGGTTAGCGATCACCGGTACCCCCTT
>Ga0209347_1005018_pt1 | contig 13053 bp, 17 predicted proteins | sample AutmiccommuBRH23_FD_187382 | JGI IMG/M metagenome (GOLD analysis project Ga0209347, IMG submission 187382) | Deep subsurface microbial communities from Mt. Terri, Switzerland - Autotrophic microbial communities BRH/23 (SPAdes) (version 2) | ecosystem: Environmental > Aquatic > Deep subsurface >... | reverse complement strand
TTCCTCGGTGGTGCGGATAAAATCGTCATTGCTTATGTCCAGCTTGGCCCAGAGGCCCTGGATACCCTCCACGATGCCGTCCACAAATTGCTGGGGGGTCTGGCCCTTTGTCCTGGCGGCCCGCTCGATCTTCTGGCCGTGCTCGTCGGTGCCGGTCAAAAACCAGACCTCATGCCCGGTGAGCCGCTTGAACCTGGCCATGGCGTCGGCGGCCACCGTGCTGTAGGCGTGCCCGATATGCAGGTTGTCGCTGGGATAGTAGATGGGGGTGGTGATGTAAAATGTCTTTCTGTCACCCAAAGCTTTCCTTTCCCCTTTCACAATATTATCAGCCCTTATAAATACAAAAACTCCGCCCCGATCTATATAAGGTCGGGGGCGGAGGACATGATCCGCGGTACCACCCCAATTTACCGCCGCCTTGCGGACGGCAGTCTTGGCAGGCGCGGTGATTCCCGCGCCCCGGCTTGATAACGGCGCCTGTTCCCGGAAGATGCCTAGTCAACGCACCTGATCAGTGTATTTTTCAGCACTCAGCTCCGGGGCCATGTTGGGCCGGCTGATCCGGCGGGCTTTCACCTTGCCCCGCTCTCTGCAGCGGCTTGCCCGGCTTACTCTTCCCCTTCATCGCCAGTAAAAATATTTTTACTGTTTTAATAGGCTAATTTTACCCGTCAGGCCACGTATTGTCAAGTTTTTCAGCCAAGAGGCAGAATAATACAAAATTATCCAAAAATTTACCCGGCCTATTGACTTTTAATGGTATCGTTGGTACCATTTAGTTGCTAAATATTATGTGCCTTCATGTCGAAGGAGGCTGGTGATCAGGGAGGGATAGAACAGTATGAAGTCAACAGGTATTGTCAGAAAGGTGGACGAGCTGGGTCGGGTCGTTATCCCCATCGAACTCAGGCGCACCATGGGTATTGACGAAAAGGACGCGCTGGAGATCTATGTGGATAACGAAAAAATCATCCTCAAAAAGTACGAGCCCGCTTGTATTTTTTGCGGAAATGCAGTTGATGTCCACGATTACCGCGGCAAGAGGGTCTGCAAGGAGTGCGCCCTGGCCATGTCGGATGCGGCCAAGGCCATATAACCCTCAGATGTTTAACTAGCTCTGGGAGGGATTATATCCCTCCTTATTTTTTTGTTCCAGCACGGCGGCGTAAACCTCCCGCTTGGGCAGCCCGGACTTTCTGGCGGCCTCTTTGATGGCCTCCTTGCGGGGCAGGCCCTCCCCTTCCAGGGCCAGCACCAGGTCAGCCAGGCTGCCGGGGGACAGTCTTTCATCCGCCGGTTTTTCCGACCCTCCATCGGCCAAAGAGCGGCCCCCGATGACCAGGGTAATCTCGCCCCGGGGCCGTTGGCTGCCGAATCTCTCCACGGCCTCCTGCAGTGTTCCGCGCCAGATCTCTTCGAACTGCTTGGTCAGCTCCCGGGCCACACACACCTTACGGCTGCCGCCCAAAGCCCCGGCCAGCCCCTCCAGGGTCTCCTCCAGGCGGTGCGGGGCCTCGTAAATAACCAGGGTTCTTTTTTCCTGCCGCAGCTCTTCCAGCAGCTTGCGCCGGGCCGCTCCCCGGGCCGGCAGGAAGCCCTCGAAGCAAAACCTGCCGGTGGGCAGCCCGGATGCAACCAGGGCAGCCAGGGAGGCACTGGCCCCGGGCACCGGCACCACCCTGACACCCTCGCTCAGCGCCAGGGCGGTCAGTTCCTCACCGGGGTCCGAGATCCCGGGCAGGCCGGCGTCACTGACCAGGGCCACGTTCTTGCCCGAGACCAGCTGTTCCACCAACTGCCTGCCCTTGCTGCGGCTGTTGTGATCGTGGTAGCTGGTCAGGGGAGTATGAATGTCAAAATGGCTGAACAGTTTTCTGGTGCGCCTGGTGTCCTCGGCGGCCACCAGGTCGGCCTCCTTCAGTATCCGCAGCGCCCTGAGGGTGATGTCCTCCAGATTGCCGATGGGGGTGGCGCACAGATAAAGGGTCCCCTTTTCAACCATCAGGCATCACCGCTTATCCCTCTGCATGAAGGCGGCGCAAAACAGGCAGTCCCCCTGGCGCAAACCGCCGAAATACAGATTGCAGATGTGAAATCCCCGGTCATACAAGCTGATCAGGTTGTCCACAGCCCCCCCGGCCACCAGATCAGTCCTTTCCGGTTGAGCCTGCCCGGTGGTCTGGACGGCCCTGGCCAGTTCCTCTTTCAGCCGGGAATTTTCCTCTTCCAGCAGTTGGGCGTACCTTTTAATTTTTGCCAGGTCGGCCGCCGTTTCCTGCATTTTTGCCTCTATTTGCCTGATCATTTGGCCCAGGGGGTAGGTCATTGTCCGCACTCACTCCCTTGGGTGTTATTTCATGCGCCTGGTAGTCCATTACCGCCTTGCTTTCCTGAAGCTCCACCGACACCGTCTTTTTGAAAATATTGATCCCGGTCACCCTGCCCTCGCCCTGGGGTGTGTTTACCCGGCTGCCCACGTCGGGAAACTCCTCCTTGGCCAGCTCATAGGTGTCATTCTCGTATTTCAGGCAGCACATCAGCCGGCCGCAGATACCGGAAATCTTGGTGGGATTCAGAGACAGGTTCTGGTCCTTGGCCATTCTGATGGAAACCGAGGCAAAGTCCGAAAGCCAGGCCGAACAGCACAGCTCCCGCCCGCAGCAGCCCAGGCCGCCGATCATCTTGGCCTCGTCCCGGACACCGATCTGGCGTAGTTCAATGCGGGTCCGGAAGACCGCCGCCAAATCCTTGACCAGCTCACGGAAATCTATTCTGCCATCGGCGGTGAAATAAAAGATGATCTTGTTGCCGTCAAAGGTCTGCTCAACCCCCACCAGCTTCATGGGCAGGCCGTGGGCGGCGATCTTGTCCAGCCCCACCTGGAAAGCCCTGGCCTCTTTTTCCCGGTTCTCTTGCAGCTGCCGGCGGTCTTCCTCACCGACCTTGCGCAGCACCTTTTTCAGGGGGGCCACCACCTCGTCTTCCGGTATGCTGGTGTTGCCCACCACCACCTCACCGTACTCGATACCCCTGGCGGTTTCCACCACCACCTCGTCAGCCAATTCCAGGCTCAGTTCCCCGGGATCGAAATAATATATTTTGCCTGCCCTTTTAAACCTCACTCCCACTACCTTGGAAAGCATCTATCAAATAACCTCCTCCCGCCGGGCCACCCCGGGACAGTATCCGGCCAGGCGCAGGAAAAGCGCCTCCAGGGCCAGCTGGACATTGGCGCTGGCCTCGATGCGGCCCTTGGCCAATTCTGTGGCGCTGATCATCTCCAGCAGCCTCCCGGTGGTATAATTGCCGGCCAGGTCACCTATTTCACCCTGCCGGTCCGAATTGATCAAGTGCCCCGGGTTACCTGTTTCATTATACAACAAGATGTCCCGGAACCAAAGAACCATCAGATCAAGCAAGGAGGGCAGATCATCCCTGGCGGCCGATAGCTCCGCCGCCAGGCCCATTGCCTCCTCCAACCCGGCTGCGGCCAGCCCCTGGACCAGACCCAGGGCTCGGTCCCGCAGAGACAGACCCCCGGATAATAAATCCAGTGCCTTGCCCAGGCTGCCGCCGGCCAGGGAGGCCGCCAGCTGCGCCTCCTCCCCGCCGGCCCCGGTTAAGCCGGCAAGGCCCCGGACCACCTGCTGCTTTTGCAGGGGCTGAAAGTACAGGTGCTGGCAGCGCGACAGGATGGTGGACAACAGCGCCTGGGGCCTGGTGGTAACCAGCACGAAGACCACCCCGGGCAGGGGCTCCTCCAGTGTCTTGAGCAGTGAATTGGCGGCCTCCGCCGTCATGGCGCCGGCCTCCTCCACAATCCGGACCGTCCAGCGCCCTGCCGCCGGGCCGAATTGGACCCCGGCCACCATTTCCCGCACCTGGGCTATTTTCACCGTGGCCCCCTGGGGCCGGATAATTCTGACCTCGGGGTGGCTCCCCTGGTCCACCCGGCCACAGTCGGCGCACTCCCCGCACCCATCGCCCTCAGCCGGCCGGCTGCAGACCAGTGCCCGGGCAAAGGCCGTAGCCGCAGTCAGCTTGCCCACCCCCCGGGGGCCGGAAAAAAGGTAGGCATGGGCCACCCTTCCCGAGGCCAGCGCCCCCTGCAAAGCCTTTATGTTCTGATCATGCCCGATGATTTCACGCAATAACGCCAACAGCATTTCCCCCTGCAGAATCCAGAATTCAGAATCCAGAATCCAGAATTCCAAGCTTCCTTTCAACTATGGTCAATACCCGGGAAAACAGCAGGTCGGAAGGCAGGGTGGCGTCCAGCACCAGGTAGCGGCCGGGGTCGCGGCCGGCTAATTCCAGGTAGCCCTGCCTTACCCGCCGTAAGAAGCCCTCTCCTTCCCCTTCCAGGCGGTCGGCGGGGCGGCCCAGCCTGGACAGGGCCAGGGCCGGGTCCAGGTCCAGCAGCAGCACCAGATCCGGCCTCAGCCCCCGGCAGGCAAAGCTGTTAATCCGCTCTAGAAAATCCCCGCTCAGCCCCCGGCCGGCCCCCTGGTAGGCCAGGGTGGAGTCGGCATAGCGGTCCGAGATCACCACCGCCCCTCCGGCCAGGGCCGGCCGGATGCTTTGGGCCACCAGCTGGGCCCTGGCGGCGGCATATAAAAGGGCCTCGGCCCCGGGGTCGATGTCCCCGGGGCTGTACAGCAGAAGTTTCCGCAAACCATCGCCCAGGGCTGTCCCGCCAGGCTCCCGGGTAAGCACCACCCTGACCCCGCGGCCGCCCAGGGCCGCCGCCAGCAGACCGGCCTGGGTGGTCTTGCCGCTGCCGTCAATGCCCTCGAAAACTATAAAACAGCCTTTGCTCATGCCACAACCACTCTTATCCGCTTCAATTCCGGGTCGCCGGGGCCCTGGAAGGCGGCCCCCGACTCCCTGGCCCGGGTTAAATAATTCACCACGCCGGCACTAACTTCCTCCCCGGGGACGATCACCGGGATTCCCGGCGGGTAGACCGCCACCCACTCGGCGCTGACCTCCCCGGCAGCCTGATCCAAATCCACCGGCCGGGACGGTGCAAACCAGGCCTCCCTGACCCCCAGCACCCTTCTGGCCGGGGGCATGTCCCCGGCCGGCGGGCAAACCGGCAGTGGATACCTTCCCTCCCTGGCGGCCAGTCCGGCAAATCCTATCACCAGCCGCCGGCATTCTTCCCGGCTGATCCCCGGGCCCAGCACCAGCACCACATTATCATGGTCGGCCATTTCGGCGTAAATACCGGCCCGGGCCGCCAGCCAGGCGAAGGCCTGCCGGCCGGTGAGCCCCAGCCCGCTGACCCTGACCACCAGCCTGGCCGGATCGCAGTCAAATACACCGTCGCCGTCCAGGTGATCCGGCCCGAAAACCTCGATGCCCCTGATGGCTGCAAGACCGCTCCTAAGAACAGCGGAGGCCTCCAGCACCTCCTGCCAAAGCCTGCCCCCCTCCAGGGCCAGCTGCCGGCGGGCGGCGTCCAGGGAGGCCATTAAAACATAGGAGGGGCTGCTGGTTTGTAAAAGTCTGAGGGCGGCAGCCACCCTATCCCGGTCCAGGCGGGACCCCTTCAGATGGAGCAGTGACGACTGGGTCAGGGATCCCCCTGTTTTATGGATGCTCTGGACCGAGGCGTCGGCCTCGCACCGGAGCGCTCCGGCCGGAAATACAGGGTGAAAATAGAGGTGGCTGCCGTGGGCCTCATCGGCCAGCAAAGGCAGGCCGGCGGCGTGGGCCTGCCCGGAGATTTTTTTCAGATCCCCCACCGCACCGTAATAGGTGGGGTGAAGGCAAAGCACGGCGCAGGCCCCGGGGTTGCCGGCCACCGCCCCGGCCACCGCCCCGGCCGGCAGCCCGGCGGCAAAATTAAAGCCGGAAACCACAGCCGGCCTGACAAAAACCGGTTCCAGCCCGGCCAGGATCAGCCCGCCCACCACTGAGCGGTGGCAGTTTGCGGGCAGGATCACCTTCTGCCCCGGGCGGCCCGAGGCCAGCAAAAGGGCCTGCAGTCCCTGGCTGGTGCCGTTGACCAAAAAAAAACAATGGTCCGAACCAAAGGCCCCGGCCGCCAGACACTGGGCCCCGGAGATGACCCCCTTGGGGCCGTTCAGGTCGTCCAGCCCAGGCAGCTCGGTGGCGTCCAGGGCGAAAAGTCCCCCTCCGGTAAGTGAGGCGAAATCCGGCGGCGCCCCCCGGCCGCCCCCGTGCCCGGGCACGTGAAACCTTAAAGGGCTGGACGCGGCATAGGCCGCCAGGGCCTCCAGCAGCGGCGCGCTGTTCTGATCAAGCTTCATAGGCCTTCCTCACAAGTGCTGGAATTAGGAGTTGCTTGTCCCAATTTTAACCCGGATTCCGTCCGCTGACCACACCATTAACGGCTGATGTCAAAAATCTTGCCAAAAAATTTGCCAAGATTTAATTTAATATTTGATTTTTATTGATGCAAAATATAATCGAAGACCTTTTAAAATTCAATCACCATTCCAGCCGCGAATCCCAATGGCAGCCAAGAAAACCCGGAAGGAGGCGGTCCCGTGCCGGCAGAAAGAATTGACGAGAAATACCTGTGCAAAAAGTACCGCACCAATGTGGTCAAATTGATCCGGGCGTGGAAGAAGGGTTTTTCGGATCTGGAGATTGCCCGGGAGACCGGTATCGACCCCCTCAAGCTCCAGCAGATCAAGACGGATATCGAGCTGGCCCACCGTAAGCTGCGGCTGGCCAGGAGAAAGAGCTCGGCCCCCGGAGGTCAGGCGCCTGCACAGCGCCAGATATTTTTCAATCTTTTTACATAATAAAGGTAGAACCGGCTGTCGCAGCCGGTGTGAACCAATCTACGCTCACAGCAGCCGCAGATAAACCTGCCCTTTAAGACCAGACCATCCCCCAGCCTGCCCTCCCGGCCGCAAAAGAAACATTCTTCCATGCTTCGATCCAAAAACAATTTCCCCGCCTCCTGCCGGCAAATTAAAGGTGTATCTATAGATTATGCCCCTTTAACCGCGGAGGTTACATAAAAAACCGGCCCTTCGGCCTTTAACAGGCCGGGCCGGTAATTTTTTGAAAAATAGCCGCTATTATTGTTTTACTCTTCTTCTTTCTCCCCTTTTTTCTTGGCCACGCTGATGGCGCAGTCAGGGCAGAAGGTCTGGCAAATCCCGCAGGCGATGCACTCGTCGTTTATCTCCACCGACGGTGTGCCGTAGACGCCCAGCACCTCGGACCAGGACATGCATTTCTTGGGGCACTTCTGGATGCACAGCCCGCAGCCCTTGCACAGCCCCGGGAAGATCGCCCAGACACCCTTTTCCACCTCAAAATTTCTTGCCTTGAACGGCTCTGTCATTGTAAGCCCACCCCCTAAAGACCGGCCACAAGTTCGGCGCCCCTGTCGATGGCCTTGAAATTAAGGTCCCGCAGTTGGGGGGTTTTTTCGAACTTGTATCCCAGTTTTTTCTCTATGGCGTCCTTGGCCCGCTGTTCGGTAACCACCTTGGTGGCCCTCACCACCGCACCCATGATAATCACGTTGAAGACCCGGGGGGTCAATTCATCGTTGGCCACTTGCAAGGCCGGGATGCCCAGCACTTTCTTGGCGTTTTTGGGTATGGCGTCTTCTACCCCTTCAATGCCCGAGTCATACACAAAAACCGTCTCGGGACCGACATACTTCCTGGTCCGGTGCACCGCCCGGTCGCTCAGGGCGATGACTATGTCCGCAGTCAGAAACTTGGGAGACCCTATGGGCTGATCCCCAATTTGCAGGTAGGCCACCGAAACGCCGCCGCGCTGCTCCACGCCAAAATTGGGAATATACAGGGCTTCCCGGCCTTCCTCGTTGGCAGCCTCGGCGATAATCTCGGCCACCGACTGGACACCCTGGCCACCTTCCCCGGCCAGAATGATTTTAACCGCCTTAGCCATTATTTTCCCTCCTCATGCCGGGGTTCTGGCACTTTGATTTCTCCCACTTTAAAATACTTGGTCATATCCTTCTCCACGAACTTCCACGTCTCCTCGGCATTGGTCCGCCAGTTGGTGGGGCAGGTGGAGAGCACCTCCACAAAGGAGAAGCCATTGCCACTAATCTGGTTTTCCAGCGCCTTTTTGATGAACCCTTTCAGCTGCTTGGTGTTGGCCACGGTGCCCCGGGCCACGTAAGCCCCCTCCCGGGTGATGGCGGCCACCATCTCGGGACCCTGGGTAGGATAACCGGTTTTTTGGGGGTCCCGCCCGTAAGGTGAGGTCTCGGTCTTTTGTCCGGGCATGGTGGTGGGGGCCATTTGTCCCCCGGTCATGCCATACTGGGTGTTGTTCACCAGGATCACGGTGATCCTCTCGTTGCGGGCCGCGGCGTTGACCAGGTGCTGGGATCCGATGGCGTAGCCGCCCCCGTCACCCATGTAGGCGATGCCGATGAGATCCGGATTGGCCCTCTTGATCCCGGTAATCACCGGGGTAGTCCTTCCATGGTGGGTCTGAATGGCATCGATGTTGAAAAAGTCCCAGGAAAGAAGTGAACACCCGATATCACAACCGTAAACCGCCCGGTCCTGAATACCCAGTTCGTCGATGGCCTGGCCCAGAGCCTTGAGAACCAGCCCGTGGCCGCAGCCTGGACAGAACTTATGCGGTTTGGTATCAATTCGCCAGCTTTTTGGCATGGCCAGCTGCACAGACATGCTTGTTGCCTCCTTTCATCTCTCGAAAAGCCCTGCCCGGCAAAGGCGGGACCTTTCACTTCAGCAAATCTCTTCCATCAGCTAAAAAACTACAAGTAAAAATTCTATTATTTAAACCTCTGATAACTGTCTTTGTCTATCCCAGGATGGACCTTACCTTGGCCGCCACCTCTTCGGCGGTGATGCCCATGCCGGGCTTAAACAGGCTGAGCATATCGGCCTTGCAGCCGTAGGCAGCCTCCTTAATCAGGCGGGCCATCTGGCCGTTGGAAGACTCCACCAGCAGCAGCGCCTTGGCCTTGTTGGCCACCTCCCGGAGCTCTTTTTCGGCCAGGGGGCGCAGGGTGATGGGCCGGAAATAACCCACTTTTACTCCCTGTTCCCGGAGCTCCTTGACCGCTTCCTTGATCGCCCGGAAGACCACACCGTGGCCCACCACCACCAGGTCGGCCTGATCGGCGGCCAGGCTGTCGTACTCGGCAACCTGGGGAGCGATGGCGTTGAAGTCCCTGGACAGGTTCTCCACCACCTCGTACAGCTCCTCCTCAACATTGTAGGTGTTCCGGTACTGTCCGGGCTCCCGGTCCACACCGGGGGTCCCGGGCTTGCCCACGTATGCCTCGGGGGAAATCAGGGCAATGCCTTTTTCCTCGGGGTCGTACATGGTCAGGGACTCCCTCATCTTGGCCTGATAGCCATCCCCCAGGACAAAGGTGGGAAAGCGGTATTTCCAGGCTGTGTTGAAGGCCTTGATGGTGTAGTCGAACAACTCCTGGTGGGTAGCCGTGGAGTAGACCACGCGGAATCCCTCACCGTTGCCGCCGATGGTGGTCAGGGTCACTTCCTGCTGGGAATAAATCACCGTGGCAGTGGAGGGGCCGCCCCTTTGCTGCACCACCACCACCATGGGCAGCCTCATGGCCTCAGCCATGGAAATGGGCTCCTGCATCAGGGTGTTGCCTGGGCCGGCGGTGGCGGTGAAGGATTTTCTGCCGGCCAGAACGCCGCCCACGGTGGTAAAACCGGCCGAAAGCTCGTCCTCAGTCTGCAGAAATTCCTTCCCGTATTTGGGGGCCATCCTGGTCCAGTAGTGCATGATCTCATTCTGCGGGGTGATGGGGTAGCCGTACATTATGTCGGCCCCGGCTGCCAGTGCCGCATAGGCCACCACCTCGTTGCCGGTCATGAAGTACCGCTTTTCACCCTTAATTGGTTTTTCTGGCATTACGGGTACACCTCCTAAATCAGGTTACGCATTTCTAATAGGGAAAGAAGTCAGACGTCAGAAGTCCGTACTCTGAACAAAAAACCCGGCCCCGAAAACTTTTTGGATTTTCTCATTCTGGATTCTGGATTCTGAATTCTGGATTCCGCCCTAAAAATTTACCATAAAGTATGTGGCATATATCTTTTGATCCCCCACACCGGGTTGCCTTCACAGTCCACGTGCCCAATCAGGGCGGCAATCTCTTCCACCGCCGTGCTGGCCAGCACCGGCAGTCCCAGTGCCCGGGCTGCCCCGGACACCTCCCGGGCTCCTTCCTGGACCGTTTCAGCCGTGGTTTCATCTCCCAGGTGGGTGTTGTTGATCAGCATATCCACCCGGCCCAGTTCCCGGACGTAATCTATTACCTCCTGAACGGTTCCGGTCATCGGGCGGGAAATATTAATCACCGCCACAATCTTCAAATCAGGGTCGTCATAAGCCCCCTCCAGCAGGTTCAGCGTCCGGGACCCCTCCACGCCGTACCCTATGTCCAGGATGATATCCCCCGGACGTTTCAAAGCCCAGCGGTTCTCAGCCCTGAGCACATTGCCGGTCTCACCCAGCCCCATCATCTCCCGGGTTTCCCAGGCCAGCACCTCTATGCCGGCGGCCATCAGATCCCTTTTGATGGGACGCAGGGTATAACAGGGCTCCACAATGTCCAGGTCCACCAGCGTCACCACCCGGCCCCGGCGGGAAATCATCAGCGCCCTGTTTACGGCCACCTCGCTCTTGCCACTGGCATATTCTCCTACATATGCTTCCACTATCCGACTTGAAATATTTAACTCCACCTTGTTGGAAAATATTTTTTTCTTCCGCTTAATGGCTATGTAGTTGAAGAAAACAAAATAGCGGCCTGTCCCAGCCCGCCGCCTTAAAATTTTTTGAAATTTCTTGGCTTTGACGGGCATTAAAAAACCGGGTGTACTGCCAGAATACGACCCGTTTTCAAAAGAACGCCATATAAAGTATATTGCAAAAAAAATATCTCGTCAACAAAACACAAGGTTTATTTTCTGGTTCTATATTCAACCGGAGGTAATACCTGGCGGGACGCTGCTCCCTCAGACAAAAAGATAGTTCAGCACCACCAGCAGCAGCGTCCCCGGGATTTGGAGCACCCCTGCCGTGAGGATGGTGGCCGGGTTGAGGGCGATGTGCATACCCATCTGCCCTAACACAATATTGGTCAGGAGGATTAAAACCGTCCCCACCACAACATAACTGACCAGCCTCAACAGCAGCTTGAGGGGCCTGGCTAAAAATGCCACCGCCACAAACAATCCGCACAGACCGATCAGGACCATGAAAGCAAACTTCCACTCCACCGCCATCACCCTTTCGCACGGTATTAAGCCCGCTGGCAAACCACACGGTTTACTACATTGATTATGCGGCTGGGTGGAAATATATTCCTAACAGGTATTTATTTGGGGTCGGGGATTGGGGGTTGGGGATTCCAGAATACTTGATTAAACAAATCTAATCCCTAACCCCTAATCCCTTTTTTTACTCCAGCTCCTTCCGGCCTTCCAAGGCCTTGGCAAGGGTCATTTCATCGGCGTACTCCAGGCTGGCCCCCACCGGCAGGCCGTGGGCCAGCCTGGTTACCCTGATCCCGGCAGGCCTGATCAGCCGGGCCAGGTAAAGTGCCGTGGCATCGCCCTCCACATTGGGGTTGGTGGCCAGAATGACCTCCCGGACATTGCCCCTGGTCAGTCTCTCCAGCAGCTCCCTAACCGTCAGCTCCCCAGGGCCGATGCCGCTCATGGGCGATATGGAGCCGTGCAGCACATGGTACAGACCCCGAAAACCCCTGGTCTTTTCCATGGCCATAATATCCCGGGGCTGCTCCACCACGCAGATAACCTCGCCGCTGCGCCGGGGGTCCTGGCAGATGGCGCAGGGGTCCCGGTCGGTCAGGTCACTGCACAGGGAGCAGCGGCGGATATTCTCCCGGGCCTCGGTTAGCGCCCGGGCCAGCCTGCGGGCGGTCTCCGGCGGTTCGTTCAAGATATGGAAAGCCAGGCGCTGGGCGGTCTTGGGCCCAATCCCCGGCAGCCTGGCAAACTCGTCAACCAACCTGGCTATTGGCCCGGCACCGTTCAAAATATCTCACCCCTGGTAAAATCTTTTATGTAAGTCCCGGGATATTCATCCCCCCGGTGATTTTGCCCATCTCCCTGGAGACCATTTCCCGGGACTGGCTCAGGGCGCCGTTGACCGCGGTGAGCACCAGGTCCTGGAGCATTTCAACGTCCTCAGGGTCCACCGCCTCGGGCTTGATTTCGATGGAAACAACCTCTTGCTTGCCGTTGGCCACCACCTTGACCACCCCGCCGCCGGCGGTGCTTTCCACCGTGGCCTGGCCCAGTTCCTCCTGCAGCTTGGCCATGTCGGCCTGCATCTTCTGAACCTGTTTCATCATCTTCTGCATGTTGCCGCCAAACATCTTTAAAAACAACCTCCCGTTATAAAATATTTGTTCTAACTTTATACCCCTTCCAGGGAATCAAAGTCGTCAAAAGTCTCCACCGCCACCTCTTCTTCCTTCCCGAAAAGCGCCACAGCCTCATCCGGCTGGACCGCTTTTTTCTGCGGCCTGGTTTTTTTCGGGGGCTTGCGGTCGGACAGGGCCAGCCGCACACGCAGATCGGCCTGGCAGACCGATTTGATTAAGCCGGAGAGTTCTTTGCAGTTAGCTTCACTACCCAGTATATCCACAGCCACCGAGGAGTAAGACTCCGACCTGGGGAAGCCTATGGTCAGCGTGTTCCCCTCCAGCTCCATGGGCCAGCCCTTACCCAGGGTAAGGTGGGGGGCTATATGGGGGCAGACCTTCCGGGCCACCTCCAGTATGTCGGCCCAGCGGGACTCCACCTTCACCAGGAGGTCCGGCGAAGGCCGGTTACCCGCCGTCGCCCCGGCAGTTTCCCCTTGGCCTGGATCCTGCGGCCCGGGGGGAGCGGCTTTTTGACTGTTTTTATTATATGCCGGGGTGATTCTTTTCTCCCCTTCCGGCCGGCGGCCGCCCTGTTCCCGGCCCTGCCCGCCTGTAGCCTTGACGGCAGGCGGCGAAATGGCTGCAGCGCCTTCCGGGACAGCAGTTTGGGG
>Ga0209347_1005016_pt1 | contig 13061 bp, 8 predicted proteins | sample AutmiccommuBRH23_FD_187382 | JGI IMG/M metagenome (GOLD analysis project Ga0209347, IMG submission 187382) | Deep subsurface microbial communities from Mt. Terri, Switzerland - Autotrophic microbial communities BRH/23 (SPAdes) (version 2) | ecosystem: Environmental > Aquatic > Deep subsurface >... | reverse complement strand
AGCGCAGCCGCGGTATTCGTCCGCCCGCCGGGCCGCCGTCGCCGCGCTCGGTCCGCTCGCCGACGAGGTCGGCGCCGAGTTCGTCGTGGTCGCCGGCGACGTGTTCGAGCACAACCAGCTCGCGCCCCGTGACGTCAGCCAATCGCTGGAGGCCATGCGAGGCATCGGTGTGCCGGTCTACCTGCTGCCCGGCAACCACGACCCTCTCGACGCGTCGTCGGTGTACACGAGCGCGCTGTTCACCGCCGAACGTCCCGACAACGTCGTCGTCCTGGACCGGCCGGGCGTCCACGACGTGCGGCCGGGCCTGCAACTCGTCGCGGCGCCGTGGTACTCCAAGGCGCCCACCACCGATCTCGTCGGCGACGCCGTCGGTGCCCTCGGTGACCTCCCCGCCGACGGCGTCACCCGCGTCGTCGTCGGCCACGGTGCGGTCGACATCCTCGTCCCCGACAAGGAGAGGGCGTCGCTGATCCGGCTCGCAGCGCTGGAGGCCGCCATCACCCGTGGCGCCGTCCACTACGTCGCGCTGGGGGACAAGCACTCCCGGATGAGCGTCGGCGCCACCGGCCGCATCTGGTATTCGGGCTCGCCCGAGGTGACGAATTACGACGACATCGAGCCGGACCCCGGGCAGGTGCTCGTCGTCGACATCGACGAAACCGATCCGCTGCGGCAAGTGCGGGTCGACGCCCGCCGCATCGGTGACTGGCGATTCGTCTCACTGTGCCGCACGGTGGACAACGGCAGGGACATCGCCGACCTCGACATCAATCTCGACCTGATGCCCGACAAGGAGCGCACGGTGATCCGGCTGGGTCTCACCGGCTCGCTGACGGTCACCGACCGGGCCGCCCTGGACGCCTGCCTGGACCGCTACGCGCGACTGTTCGCCGCGTTGGTTCCGTGGGACAGGCAGACCGACATCGCCGTGATGCCCGCCGACGGAGAGTTCGACGACCTCGGCATCGGTGGGTTCGCGGCCGCAGCGGTCGACGAACTGGTCGCCACCGCGCGCTCCACGGGTGAGGACGCCGAGGACGCGCGGGCGGCGCTGGCCCTGCTGCTGCGCCTGCACGAGGGCGGTGCGGCATGAAGTTGCACCGGCTCACCCTGACGAATTATCGCGGCGTCACCCACCGCGACATCGACTTCCCCGATCACGGGGTCGTCATCGTCAGCGGCCCCAACGAGGCAGGCAAGACCTCGATGCTGGAGGCGCTCGACCTGCTGCTGGAGGCCAAGGACCGCTCCACCAAGAAGGAGGTCAAGCAGGTCAAGCCGACCCACGCCGATGTGGGTGCCGAGGTGACAGCCGAGATCTCCACCGGCCCTTACCGATTCGTGTACCGCAAACGGTTTCACAAGCGTGCCGAGACGGAGTTGACGATGCTCGCGCCGCGGCGCGAGCAGCTCACCGGGGATGAGGCGCACGACAGGGTTCGGGCAATGCTCGCCGAGACCGTCGACCTGGACCTGTGGCGGGCACAGCGGGTACTGCAGTCGGCGTCGACGGCGGCCGCCGAGCTGTCGGGCTGCAACGCCCTGTCCCGGGCGCTCGACGTGGCGGCCGGTGAGGTCGAGAATGCACCGGCCGGCGCAGCCGGAAGCGTGGATGCGCTGCTGATCGACCGGATCGACGAGGAGTACCGGCGCTACTTCACCTCGACGGGACGGCCCACCGGCGAATGGGCCGCGGCCACCACGAGGCTGCGCACCGCGGATGAGGAGGTGGCCAGGTGCGCGGCGGCGATCGCCGAGGTCGACGAGGCGGTGCGCAGCCACGCCACCCTGACCGCCGAGCTGGCGGCGCTACGTGTCGCGAACGCCGCCGCCGCGGAGCGACTCGGGCTCGCCCGCACCGCGGCCCAGACGGTCGCGACGCTGCGCGGCGAACTGGACCGGGCCACCGTCGTCGCCGACGCCGCCAAGTCGACGCACGCGGCGACGCTGGCCGCCCTCACCGAGCGGCGACGCACCCGCGCGGACATCGACGAGAGGACCGCGTCGATCGCCGTGCTGCGAACCGCGTCCGACGACGCAGCCCAGGAGTTGGCCACAGCCGGTGAGGTGCAGGTCGCAGCCGAGGAGGCCGCGGTGCAGGCGCGGTCGGCAGTCGAGGCCGGCCAGGCCCGTGTCGACGCCGCGCGCAGCGCCGTGCAATTGCTGGCCGACCGCGACCAGGTCGACAGGCTCGTCAGTCGGATCGGCGCGATCGAGTCCCATCAACGCGAACTCGACTCCGTGCAGCGTGACCTCGCGGAGATCACGCTCACCGGTCAGCTGATGAAGACGATCGACGACGCTGCGGGCACCGTCGACCGTGCCGCGGCCGCCGCCGAGAAGGCCTCCGCGCACATCGAACTGCTGGCCGCGGCGAACCTCGACGTGCGGATCGGCGGCGAACCGGTCACCCTGCGTGCCGGGGACACCTGGTCTGCGGCGCTCACCGGCCCGACCGGGCTCGACGTTCCCGGCGTGCTCTCGGTGCAGGTCACCCCCGGTGCTCCCGCGACCACCACCCAGGCGGCGCTCGACACCGCCGAGGCGGCGCTGAAGGCCGCCCTGGCACAGGCCGGTGTCTCCGACGTCGTCGCCGCGCGCGCCCTCGACGAGCGGCGCCGCGCCCTGCTCAACGCGGCGGAACGGCTGCGAGGCATCCTCGATGCGCTGACCGCCGACGACGGTGTCGAGGACCTGCGGTCACGGCTGTGCGCGCTGCAGGCCGGGATGCCCGCCGAGGACGGGCTGTGGGATTCCGCGGCGGGTGGGCCGCAGGAGCCTGCGGCGTTGCGCGCCGAACTCGAGGCCGCCACGGCGGCACATCAGCAGGCCGTCCGCGACTGCGAGACGCACCGAAAGGTCGCCGAGGAGGCGGCCAAGCGGCTCGCCGAGCGTGGCATGCGCGCGGCCCGCGCCAAGGAGAAGCTCCAGGCCGCGCAGACGGAGCTGGCGGCCACGGGACAGCGTCTGGCCGAGCAGCGCGCAGCCGTCGGCGACGAGCAGCTCGCCGTCAAGGCGGAGGCCGACGCCGAGGTGGCCACCAGGGCTCAGACGCTGGTGGACGGCATCGGCGACGAGCTGGCCGGCCATCAGCCGGAGGTGGTCGCGGCCGAGCTGGAGGACGCCGAGCGTGCCGCCGTCGGTGTCCAGGCGCGTTTCGACGAGGCCTCCGAGGCGCTGCGCGAGGTCGCCACACAGTTGAAGGTCTACGGCACGGAGGGCCGCAAGGGCCGGCTGGACGCCGCCGAGACCGAACGTGAGCACGCCGAGGGCGAATTCCAGCGCGTGCAGCGCCGGGCGCGGGCGGCCGACCTGCTCAGGACGGTCATGGGGCGGCACCGTGACGCCATGCGGCTGCGCTACGTCGACCCGTTCCGTGGCGAGGTGGAACGGTTGGGGCGCATCGTGTTCGGCGAGAGCTTCGAGGTGGACGTCGACAGCGAGTTGCGGATCGGTCACCGCACGCTGTCGGGGCGCACGGTGCCGTACGAGTCACTGTCCGGGGGGGCCAAGGAGCAGCTGGGCATCGTGGCGCGGCTGGCCGGCGCCGCGCTGGTCGCCAAGGAGGACAGCGTGCCGGTCGTCATCGACGACGCGCTCGGCTTCACCGACGCCGAACGGCTCACCAAGATGGCCGAGGTGTTCGACGCGGTCGCCGGCGACGGTCAGGTGATCGTCCTGACGTGCAGCCCGCAGCGTTATGCAGGCATCAGCTGTGCCCAGCACATCGAGGTGAGTGCGTAGTCCCGCTGATCGCTGAGCGGTCGCCCGGTGTCTACACTCCGCTGGTGGACGCCGATTACGTCATCGTGGGGACAGGCTCGTCCGGGGCGGTCGTGGCCAACCGGCTCAGCGCCGATCCCTCGGTACGGGTCGTCGTGCTCGAGGCCGGCCCGCGCGACAAGGACAAGTTCGTCCGCATTCCCGCCGGCTTCTCCAAGTTGATGCGCGGCCCGCTGGACTGGGATTACCGGACCGAGCCGCAGCAGGGACTCGGCGGTCGGCGCATCTACTGGCCGCGCGGCAAGATGCTCGGCGGTTCGTCCTCGATGAACGCGATGATGTGGGTGCGCGGGTTCGCCGCCGACTACGACGAGTGGGGCGAGCACGCCGGTGAGGACTGGAACCACGCCCGTCTCGAGCCCTACCTACGGGCCATCGAATCGGGCCCCCTGGTGATCTCGCGCCAGCGCAGTCCGCGCGCATCGACCGCGGCCTGGCTGACCGCGGTACAGCAATGCGGTCAGCGCGTCGAGGAGCCGAACAGTGCTGAGCCGCAAGGGTTCTGCGAGACACGTGTCACGCAGCGGCGAGGCTCCCGCTGGAGCAGCGCCGACGCCTATCTCAAGCCGGTCCGCAAGCGCAAGAACTTGACCGTGCTCACCGAGGCCACCGCGACCAGGGTGGTGTTCGCCGGCGACCGCGCCGTCGGCGTCGAGTACGACGGCAAGGACGGCCGGACGGTGGTGACCGCCCGCCGCGAGGTGGTGCTGTGCGCGGGGGCGATCAACACCCCGCAACTGCTGATGCTGTCCGGGATCGGCGACAGCGACCAGCTCACCCGGCACGGCATCGTCGGGGTCGCCCACTCGCCGGAGGTGGGCGCCAATCTGCTCGACCACCTCGTCGTACCACTCGGTTTCGAGGTCCCGTACGACTCCCTGTCGGCCGCCGAGAAGCCACTGGAACTGATCAACTACTTCCTCCGGCGTCGCGGAATGCTGACGTCGAACATCGGTGAGGCCTACGGCTTCGTCAAGAGCCGTCCCGACCTGGCATTGCCGGATCTGGAGCTGATCTTCGCTCCCGCACCGTATTTCGACGAGGGCATCGGCGACCCCTACATCGGCCATGCCGTCGTGATGGGCCCGATCCTGCTCAAGCCGCGCAGCCGGGGCACGATCACGCTGCATACCGCCGACCCCCACGACAAACCGCTGATCGATCCCCGGTATCTGACCGACGCCGACGGAGCGGACCGCGAGGCGCTGATGGCGGGACTGCGCATGTGCGCCGACATCGCCAAGGCCCCTGCGCTGCGGGGCACCATCGGCCGGATCGCCCGGCCACTGCACGCCAACAAGCTCGACGACGAAACCCTCACCAGGGCAATCGAATCCCTGTCTCACACCCTCTACCACCCGGTCGGCACCTGCCGGATGGGCAGCGACGACGCCAGCGTCGTCGACCCGGAGTTGCGGGTCCGCGGCGTGCGGTCGCTGCGGGTGGTCGACGCGTCGGTGATGCCGACGATCATCCGCGGCCACACCCACGCGCCGAGTGTGCTGATCGGGGAGAAGGCCGCCGACCTCATCCGCCGCGCCTGAGAGCCGGCCCGCGGGGCACAATGAACCTGATGACGATGACCGCCTCACGTCGCCGGGCGCATGACAAGCTCGCCGCGCTGGCCGGGGTGCGGCCGCTCCGCAGGCCGGTGCTCCGCGACGGCGGCGAGCAGTTCGACCTCTATTACGTGCGGACCGGCCGCAAGTCTGCCCATCCGCTGGTCATCATCCCGGGCGGCCCGGGTGCGGCATCGATTGCGCTCTACCGGGCGTTTCGTCGGCACGCCGCGGTCGCCGGCCTCGACGTCATCATGGTGGAGCACCGCGGCGTGGGCCTGTCCCGTCACGACGACGCCGGCCGTGATCTGCCGCCGGAGGCGCTGAGCATCGAGGCGGTCGTCGACGACATCGCCGCCGTGCTCGACGACGCCCAGGTGAACCGGGCCATCATCTACGGCACGTCGTACGGCACCTACCTGGCCGCAGGTGTGGGGGTGCGCCATCCGGCGCGGGTCCACGCGATGGTGCTGGACTCACCCCTGCTGTCGGCCGACGCCGACATCAGCGAGGTCCGGGCGCAGATTCGCCGGGTGCTGTGGGCCGGTACCGACGGCGACGGGGCCGAACTCGCGGCCAAGGTGCGCCGTCTGGTCGCCGAGGGGCTCTTCGACCCGCCTGCCGTGCTGCGGGCCGCCGGAATCTACGGCATCGCGGGCCCGCAGGTGCTGCGCCGCCAGCTTGACCTGCTCCTGGCCGGCCACGACTGGCTCTGGGCCGCAGTGGGTCTGGGAACCCGGCTCCTGCTGGAACGCGAGACCCCGTACCACCACGAACCCGATCTCGTCGAACGCATCGCCTACCGGGAGCTGAACTACGGTGCCGAGCCGGACGGTGGGCCGATCGACCCGGCCCTCGCGTTGCGTGAGATCGCCGTCGGAGATGTCGACTTCGCCGCCGAGCCGTACGACCTGATCTCGGCCATGCCGGGTTTCACCTGGCCCACCGCGGTGATCTCCGGGGGACGTGATCTGACGACGCCGCCCGCGGTGGCGCGGCGGATCGCCGACCTGATCCCCGGCTCGGCGCTCGTCGAGCTCCCGACCGCGGGGCACAGCATCCTCGACACCCGCGAACGGGCCGCCCTGCACATCTGCAGGGCGATGAGCACCGGCGCGGTCGGTCAGTTGTCTTCCCGCTCAGCCGAGTTGGATGCGCTGCCCGCGAACCTTACGATGCGGCTTCTGGTCCGGGGAATCGCGATCGCGGCGAGGGCCGAGGCGGTGGTGCCCGATGCCGTGCCTCGCGTGGTACGTCAGGCCACTTCCTTCATGAAGCCGATCGCGGTGTAGTTCAGGTCCCCGATCCCGGCGGGGCCGTAGTTGGCCAGGGTGCTGCGCACCGCGACGTTGCCGGGCGACTGGAACAGCGGCAGGCTGAACCCGACATCCCAGATCATCGTGTCGATTTCGTTGGCCAGGGTGCGCGATGTGGCCGGATCCAGCTCCGAGAGCGTCTCCTCGATCTTGGCGTCGATCTCGGGGCTTCCGATCTTGCCGTAGTTGCTCTCGCCGTTGGACGCGTAGATCTGGGTCAGTCCGGCCAACGGGAAGGCGTCACCGCCCCAGGCGAACTGGGCGATGTCGAAGTTGCCCGGTGTGATGTAGTCGCTGAACAGCGTGCCGCCGGCAACGGGCAGCAGTTCGAGGTTGACCCCGATCTGAGCCAGGTTGTTCTGGGCGACCTGAGCGATCTGCCGAGTGCTCGAGGCGTCGTAGAACACGTCACGGATGGTCAGCCTGCGGCCGTCCTTCTCGCGGAACTGGCCGTTCAGGCGCCAGCCCAGCGCATCGAGGTCGCGCTTGGCCGCCTCGGGGTCGAAGCCGATCCCGTTGTCCTGATAGCCCTCCTGGCCGGCGAGGAAGATGTGGTTGTTCAGCGGCACCGGGTTGTCGACCAGGCCGCGTTGCGTGATCGCGGCGATGCCCTGCCGGTCGATGCCCTTGGTGATCGCGGTACGCAGGGCCGGGTCGGCGAGGATCGAGCCTTGCGCGCCGTTGAACGTGAAGTGATACCAGCTCGCCGCCGGCGCCCGCCGGACCGAGATGCCATTCGTCCGTCGGGCGATCTCCAGGTCGTCCAGCGACGCCAATCCGACCGCGTCGAGCGCGTCGTTCTGCAGCGCGGGAATCTTGGCCGCGTCGTCGAGCACGGTGTAGGTGATCGTGTCCAGAAGCGGTGGGGCGCCCCACCACTTCGGGTTGCGGCCCAACACGATCCGCTGCGCGGCACGGTCGATGGTGGTGACGGTGAACGGTCCCGCCGACGGTCCCGGACCGTTGAGGAATCCCTTGTTGAACGCCTCGGGATCCTGGGTGATCTCCTTGGGGTAGAGCATCCCGTTGCCGGCGAACATCCCGCGCCAGTCGGCGTAGTGCTTCGCGAAGGTGATGACGGCCTGCCGGTCGTCGACGCCCTTGGTCACCGACGCCACGCGCTCGCTGCCGTTGGGGGCGGCGAACAGGAACCTGTCGTCCTTTCCGCTGAGGGCGTTGATCTGGGCCGCGAAGTCCTCCCACGTGATCGGCCTGTCGTTGGTCCAGACCGCTTCCGGGTTGATCGTGTAGGTGACGACCTGCGGGTCGGTGCCGGTCAGTTCGACGCTGGTGAAGTAGTCGCTGTTGACCGTCATCTCCCCGTCGGGCTTGATGACGAACGCCCGCGGCAACGTCGGCTTGTACATGGCGCCGATCTCGCCGAGGTTGCCGTCGATGTGCAGGTTGTTGAAGTTCGGGGGGAACCCCGACAGCGCCAGCCGGAGGTTGCCGCCCTCACGCAGCGTGGCCGGGTCCTGCGGGTTGATGTCGGCGGTCGCGCCGATCTCGGCGTTGCCGCCTGCGGACGGAACCTCGGTGTCGCTGCTGGAGCACCCGGTCACGACCAGGCAGGCGACCAGTCCTATGCCGAGCAGACGCGAAATCGCACGCGACGGCGTCCATGCGTGCGACTTCGTGACTGCTCGCGGTGTCAGATGGGTCATGCGGACTGACTCTAACCGCCGTCCGCCAGCGGCCGCGGCACCGCTGAGAGCAACCGGCGCGTGTACGCGTCTCGGGGATGGGCGAACACCTGCTCGCTGTCGCCGAGCTCGACGATCCTGCCCTTGTGCATCACCGCCACCCGGTGGGCGAGGTGTTTGACCACCGACAGGTCGTGAGAGACGAACAGGTACGCCAGCCCGAAGCGCTCCTGCAGGTCCAGCAGCAGGTTGATGATCCCCGCCTGGATCGACACGTCCAGCGCCGACACGGGTTCGTCGAGGGCCAGGATCTTCGGCTGCAGCGCCAGCGCCCTGGCGATGCCGATGCGCTGCTTCTGCCCTCCGGAGAACTCCGCGGGGTACCGGCCCGCGTCCTCCCGGCGCATCCCGACCACGGTGAGCAGTTCGCCGACCCGCTCGTCGGTCTCGGTCTTGCTGAACCCGTTGGCGCGTAACGGTTCTGCCAGCACGTCGAACACCGGGAGCCGGGGATCCAGTGACGCGACGGGATCCTGGAACACCACCTGGAGGTCGCCCCGGAGTGCTCTGCGGCTGCGCCCGTCCAGCGACGCGACGTCGGCGCCGAGCACTTCGATGGTTCCGGACTGCGGGGTGGTGAGGTCCAGGATCTGGTGCAGCGTGGTCGATTTGCCCGAACCCGATTCGCCGACGATGCCGAGGGTGCGGCCCTGCGCAAGCTCGAAGCTGACACCGTCGACGGCCCGCACCTCACCGATCCGGCGGCGGAGCACCACCCCTTTGGTCAACGTGAATGTCTTGACCAGGTCGCGGACCCGCAGCACGACGGGCTCCCCGGCGGCCACGTCGGTCCCCCGCAGTGGTGCCGTGGAAACGCCGTAGATCTCGGCCGCGGTGCGATCCCCGACGTGTTCATGCCTGATGCACGCGACCTGGTGGCCGGGCGCGACCGATTCCAGTTCCGGTTCGGCGTCGTGGCACTCCGCGACGGCGAGCGGGCAGCGGGGCGTGAACGGGCATCCCCGCGGCAGCGCCACCAGCGACGGGGGAGCGCCGGGGATGGGTACCAGGCGTGCCCCCTGGGGCGCATCCAGCCGTGGTACCGACCCCAGCAGTCCTGCGGTGTAGGGCATCCGGCGGCTGCGGTACAGGTCGGCGACCGGCGCCGTCTCGACCGCCCGGCCGGCGTACATCACGAGCGCGCGGTCGGCGAACTCGGCGACGACCCCGAGGTCGTGGGTGATGATCAGCACGCCGGCGCCGGTGACGTCGCGTGCGGTGCGCAGCACGTCGAGGATCTGCGCCTGCACCGTCACATCCAATGCCGTCGTCGGCTCGTCGCAGATCAGCAGATCGGGGTCGTTGGCGATCGCGATCGCGATGACCACGCGCTGACGCTCACCGCCGGACAGTTCGTGCGGGAACGCCCGGGCCCGTCGCTCCGGCTGGGCGATGCCGACCAGTTCGAGCAGCTCCACCGCGCGGGTGCGTGCGGCCCTCCTGCCGATGTCGCTGCGATGGACACCGATCGCCTCGGCGATCTGGTCGCCGACGGTGTAGACCGGGGTCAGCGCCGACATCGGATCCTGGAAGACGGTCCCGATCTTGTTGCCGCGGATGCGCGACATCTGCTGGTCGGACAGCCCGAGCAGTTCGTCGCCGTGCAACCGCACCGAGCCGGACACCTCGGCGTACTCGGGCAGCAGCCCGACGACGGCCATCGCGCCCGCCGACTTCCCCGCACCGGACTCTCCGACCAGCGCGACGACCTCGCCGGACGCGACGTGGTAGTTCAGGCCACGCACCGCGGCGACGCGCTCGGCGTCGGTCGGAAACGCGACCGTCAGATCGCGGACCTCGAGCAGGCTCATGGCTGCTCCGCCCGCATCCGCTTGCTGCGGCCCGGGGCGGGACGCGCCGACGGGTCCAGCGCATCGCGCAGCCCGTCGCCGACGAGGTTGGCGCACAACACGATCAGCACCAGTACCCCGGCGGGGAACAGGAACACCCACGGGAAGGTCGTCACCGACCGGGTGCCGTCGGCGATCAGGGTGCCGAGCGAGACGTCGGGAGGTTGCACCCCCAGGCCGAGGAAGCTCAGACCCGTCTCCGCCAGGATGGCCACGCCGACGTTCAGCGCGGTGTCGATGATCAGGATGGACGCCACGTTGGGCAGGATGTGGCGGACGATGATGCGCCGGTGGCTGACGCCCATATACCTTGCGGCCACCACGAATTCGCGTTCCCGCAGGCTCATCGTCAGCCCGCGCACGATCCGTGAGCTGATCATCCAGCTGAACGCCGAGAGCAGCAGGATGAGCCACAGGATGGTGCCCGACTGCCGGGTGCGCGGGGTGACGACCGCGATCAGGATGAAGCTCGGTACGACCAGCAGCAGGTCGACGATCCACATCAACGTCCGGTCCCGCCACCCGCCGAAATAACCGGCGACCGCACCCACGGTGGCCGCGATGACCGTCGAGATGAAGGCCACACAGACACCGATCAGCAGCGACTTCTGCATACCGCGCAGCGTCTGCGCCAGCAGGTCCTGGCCCAGCGCGTTGGTGCCGAACCAGTGTGTCGGGGTCGGTGGCTGCTGCAGCGCGTAGTAGTCCAGCTCGGTGTAGGAGTACGGCAGCAGCGGCGGCAGTGCGTAACACCCGATGAACAGCACGGCCAACACGACCATCGACGCCACCGCGGCCCTGTTGCGCAGGAACCGGCGCAACACCAGGGTGCGCCGGGACACGAACTGGTACTCGGTGACGCTCACGACACCCTCACCCGGGGATCGAGCGCTGCGTAGATCACGTCGGAGAGCAACCCGGCCAGCAGAATCGTCGCACCCGAGAACACCGTGATCGCGGCGATGATGTTCGTGTCCTGCGTGGTGACCCCCTGCACCACCCATTCACCCATGCCGTGCCACCCGAAGATCTTCTCGACGAACACCGCGCCGGTCACCAGCGCGCTGACGCCGTAGGCGAACAGTGTCGCCATCGGGATGAGCGCGGTGCGCAGCCCGTGCTTGAACAATGCCCGGCGGCGGGTCAGGCCCTTGGCCCGTGCCGTCCGGATGAAGTCCTGGCCGAGCACGTCGAGCATCGCGTTGCGCTGGTAGCGGCTGAACCCCGCGATGGACGCCAACGCGAGGGTGAACGTGGGCAGCACCAGGTGCTGCATTCGGTCGACGAACTGGTCCCAGGCACCGCCGGCCGCATCCGGTGACGTCTCGCCGGTGTACTCGAACACCTGCAGCCCGAGCACCGAGTTGACCTTCAGCGCTCCCAGGATCAGCAGGTTGGCCACCACGAACGTCGGCGTGCTGATGATCAGCAGCGACAGCACCGTGATCACGCGGTCGGAGAGCCGGTACTGGCGGATCGCGCCCCAGGCGCCCACCACGACGCCCACGACGGTGCCGACCACCGAGCCGATGACCACCAGCCGCAGGCTGACACCGATGCGCCGCCACAGCTCGTCGCTGACCGGCTGCCCGGTGACGGTGGTCCCGAAGTCTCCGCGGACGGCGTCGGACAGCCAGTTCGCGTACCGCAGCGGGATCGGTTTGTCGAGGTCGAGCTCGGCGGCCTTCGCGTCGATGACGGACTGCGGTGGTCGCGGATTGCGTTCGAGCAGGCTGTCGAGCGGCTCGAACGTCAGCGACGTCAGGCCGAACGTGAAGAACGACGCCAGCCCCAGCAGCACGACGTAGTTGAGCAGCCGACGCGCAAGGAAGCGGGTCATGCGGTGGGTCCGCCGCGGGGCTGCATGGGCACAGGTTATGAGAAATGTGTTGACACAGCCGGTTCATGCCTCCCGGCGTGGCTAGGGGGGTGGCTGGCGGGGTGGGCCGCCGGGGTGCCCCGGGCCCGCCGGTCCGGCGCCGTTTGCCGGGTCGAAGGCCTGGTGGCCGGGAGGGCCGACGGCGGGCGAGGACTGGTCGGTCGCCGCGTAGATCGCCGCGCCGCCCAGGCAGGCGATGGCCGCGGCGATGGCCACGGCGACTGCGGACTCCCGCGCGCTCCATCGCGGTGGAGTCGGCCCGGGGCTGCCCCACACCGGATTGTCGAAGGTCACGGGGTCGGTGCTCATGACGACCACACTGCGCCCTGTCGATGTGTGCGTGCTGTGAGCCGACTCAGCGTCGGATGTGCCCGGAGGTTCACAGCCTGCACATAGGAACGGCACAGAGAACCCCTAGGGCGCGGACACATAATGGGGCGGTGGCCGACACCCCTGCATCCGGCGGCGGCGGTGATCGAATTGCCGCCTCCGGCGGCGACCGTCGAATTGCCGCCTCCGGCGGCGACGACGCTGCGCGCGTGGTGATGCGCCGTGCCGACGGCAGCCCCATCCACGTCCTCGTCGTCGACGACGAACCGGTGCTGGCCGAGCTGGTGTCGATGGCTTTGCGGTACGAAGGCTGGGACATCGCGACCGCCGGCGACGGGGCGACCGCCATCGCGATGGCCCGGGAGAATCCGCCGGACGTGGTGGTGCTCGACGTGATGTTGCCGGACATGAGCGGGCTGGAGGTGCTGCGCAAGCTGCGCGAGCAGATCCCCGGCCTGCCTCTGCTGCTGCTCACCGCCAAGGATTCGGTCGAGGATCGCATCGCGGGCCTGACCGCAGGCGGCGACGACTACGTGACGAAGCCGTTTAGCCTCGAAGAGGTCGTGCTGCGGTTGCGGGCCCTGCTGCGGCGCACCGGGGTCGCCACAGACACCGGCGGCGCCACGATCGTCGTCGGA
>Ga0209347_1005015_pt1 | contig 13068 bp, 13 predicted proteins | sample AutmiccommuBRH23_FD_187382 | JGI IMG/M metagenome (GOLD analysis project Ga0209347, IMG submission 187382) | Deep subsurface microbial communities from Mt. Terri, Switzerland - Autotrophic microbial communities BRH/23 (SPAdes) (version 2) | ecosystem: Environmental > Aquatic > Deep subsurface >... | reverse complement strand
AACTAAAGTTGAACATCGAGTCTTCGGTGACGTAAGTCTCCAGTGACGATAGTGTCCGGTGGACACTATCGCCGAAGGCGCATGCTCCATAGATTACTAACCGCCTAAGGATGACTTATGCCGAAGGCGCAGATCCGCAAACGAAATACTTTCGCGCCGTAGGATGGACTCTACCTCCTTCGCCGCTAAGTGTTTCTATTGGGAAGGCGGCTCGGCGATACTCTATCCTACGCCGGTTAGTATTCCTTTGGGGATAGCGGCTTCGGCGATACTCTCCACTGGAGACTATCGTACTGGAGACTATCGTCACCGAAGCGGAGCCGGGGGTACCACTCCCACTTGAAGTGGGAGTCTTACGATTGGATAAACCCACCGACTACCTCCATGGGTTAAACACCACATTATTGTAGAGATTTGAATTAATTTTTTTTATATCCTAACCCTAATTCATATATTACAGCCCTATGCTCCATCACTTTGGAGAGTAAATTATAAAAGATTATATTTGGGAAAAGAAGGGTTAGTTTAAACAAGATATTTTGTATTCTTATAGGAAAACCCTAGATGTTTCCTCTTCTTTTTGGTAAAGTTAATACCAACTTCAAAGGAGGAATTATCATGGCACAAAACTTGACTCAAAAGATACTCGCATCTCACATAGTTTCCGGCGACTTAGAAAACGGAAACGAAATTGCGCTTCGGATTGATCAAACGCTAACCCAAGATGCCACAGGAACAATGGCTTATTTGCAATTTGAAGCCATGAACCTTTCTAGAGTACAAACCGAATGCTCGGTGAGTTATATAGATCATAACACTCTCCAAACAGGCTTTGAAAATGCTGATGATCACGCGTTTCTACAAAGTACCGCTGCACGCTTTGGTGCATATTTTTCTCGTCCGGGAAACGGGATTTGTCATCAAGTCCATCTAGAACGTTTCGCAAAACCTGGCAAAACTCTGTTGGGATCTGATAGCCATACCCCCACTGCTGGTGGAATGGGAATGCTTGCAATGGGTGCTGGAGGGCTTGATGTCGCCGTCGCAATGGGTGGAGGAGCTTTTTATCTCCCTAGCCCTAAAGTTCTACGCGTCTGGCTAAATGGAAAACTCTCAGAATGGGTTTCTGCTAAGGATATCATCTTAGAAATTCTCCGTACTCTCACCGTTAAAGGGGGGGTCGGTAAAATTATCGAGTATGCAGGGCCGGGCGTAAAAACCTTAACTGTTCCAGAGCGCTCTACCATCACCAATATGGGCGCAGAATTAGGGGCGTCTTCTTCAATCTTTCCTAGTGACGAACAAACCTGCCGCTTTTTAGAGGCGCAAGGAAGAGCCGAAGACTATGTTCCTCTTTGTGCCGATAAAGATGCTTCTTATGATGAAGAATTAGTAATTGATCTTTCCTTACTTGTTCCACTTGTCGCCCAGCCGCATAGTCCAGATAACGTGGTTCCAGTAAGTAATCATTCTGCAACTCCTGTTCAGCAAGTTGCCATCGGAAGTTGTACTAATTCATCTTATCAAGACCTAATGCGAGTTAGTCAGATCTTGAAAGGGAAGCACGTTCATCCAAGCGTAAGCCTAGTCATTTCCCCTGGATCACGTCAAGTGTTAAGCATGCTTTCTAGTAATGGCGCTTTGACTGATCTCCTCGATAGCGGGGCACGGTTGCTTGAATCAACGTGTGGTCCGTGCATTGGCATGGGACAATCTCCTGTCACTAAGGGTGTCTCTGTCCGTACCTTTAACCGAAACTTTCTTGGCCGCAGTGGTACTCAAGATGCCTCCGTCTTTTTGGCCAGCCCGGAAGTCGCAGCGGCTTGTGCTTTGACCGGTTTCATAACCGATCCACAGACCTTAGGACTATCATCTGATGTAGAGTTTCCAGAGCGGTTTCGCATCGATGACAGCATGATTCTCCCCCCTGGTGATCCGGATACTCCCATTTTGCGCGGTCCTAACATCCAACCTCTCCCCCTTGCCCCAGCACTGAATAACTCACTTGACTTGCCCGTTATCCTAAAGCTTAGTAACAATATTACCACCGATGATATCATGCCGGCAGGGTCTAAAATTCTCCCCCTTCGTTCGAATATCCCTGCTATTTCAGAATTCACGTTTCACAAAATCGACCCTCAGTTTGCTGCTAAGGCCAAGGCCCAAAAGCAAAGTGTCATTATAGCAGGCCACAATTATGGTCAAGGTTCAAGTCGCGAACATGCCGCTCTTGCCCCCATGTACTTGGGACTCCGTGTTGTTTTGGCCCAGAGCTTTGCCCGCATTCACCGTGCTAATCTTATTAATTTCGGAATTCTTCCACTTACTTTTGTCCATGAAAATGATCTGGATCGCCTAAATGCCGGGATGATTTTGCACTTTTCGGGTCTACATCAGGCTATTCAAACGTCTGAGCCTTTCTCACTTACCTTAGATAACGACCCAACTCCGATCTCGGTCAAACATGATCTCACCGAACGACAAGCCAAAATCCTTCTTGCTGGAGGCCTTCTTAATTCGACAAGCGCCTCTATTTAAAGTTATAAACTTTCGAACAGTGTACCCTCCTAAGTTTGTTCTTTTATAAGAAGAAAAAGCATGATATGATGTGCTATATATTAAAAGAGGTGATTTTAAATGCTCACTGAACAGGATCGTAGACTACTAAAACTTATCGCTGAAGATTGTCGCCTTTCTCCTGCGGAGCTTTCTGTTCAAACAGAGTTGTCCTCTGAATACATCACGAAGCGTATCGAGGATTGGGAAAAGGAAAAAGTAATCGTCGGCTATCAACCTATGATCAACTGGGACAGAATTGGCAATGAAAAGGTATCTGCTCTAATTGAAGTTAAAGTCTTGCCCCAACGGGGCTATGGCTTTGATAAAATCGCCAAACGGTTGCAAAAGTATCCTGAGGTAAAAGCGCTTTTTCTTATGTCTGGAGGATATGACTTATCCTTGCTTATCGAGGGTAAAACCATGCAAGATGTCGCCCTTTTTGTGGCTGAAAAGTTAGCCTCTCTTGAACATGTTCAGAGTACAGCGACCCACTTTGTGCTTCGTCGCTATAAGCAAGATGGAATCGAGCTTATGGGAGAAGAAGAGACGCTTCAACGTCTGGTGGTGTCACCATGAATAATTATCTGGCCTCCCATGTTGCTACTCTCCCCCCGTCGGGAATCCGCAAGTTCTTTGACCTTGTCGCAACCATGAAAGATGTCATTTCTTTAGGGGTAGGAGAACCCGACTTTGTCACCCCTTGGACAGTTAGGGAAAGTGGCATCTTCTCCTTAGAAGAAGGACAGACAATGTATACCAGTAACTCAGGTCTTTTTGAGTTACGTGAAGAACTTTCACATCATTTAAACAAAACATTGGATCTATCCTACGACCCTCATGATGAGATTCTCATCACCGCTGGAGCAAGTGAAGCTGTAGACCTTGTAATGCGGGCATTGCTGGAACCTGGGGATGTTGTCTTAGTTCCCGATCCATCCTACGTATCCTATGCACCGTGCGCCATATTGGCGGGGGCAAGTGTTAACTACGTTCCAACCTATGCCAAAGAAAATTTTCGTATGCGTTTAGAAGATTTAGAACGAACCTATACTCCCAAAGCTAAGCTCTTAGTTCTCTCCTATCCGAATAACCCAACTGGTGCGATAATGAATCGCGAGGACTTGCTTCCTATTGCCGATTTCGTGGCTGAGCACGATCTTCTCGTCCTTGCGGATGATATTTATTCTGATCTCACCTATGACGATGCACATGTCTCATTCGCCAGCTTACCTGGTATGCATGACCGCACACTCTTTGTAAGTGGATTCTCAAAATCTTACGCCATGACAGGGTGGAGAATCGGATACGTTGCCGGTCATGCTGACCTGATTCAAGGAATGACAAAAATTCATCAATACACTATGCTTTGTGCCCCCATCATGGGACAATTCGCAGCCATAGAAGCGCTGCGTTCCGCCAACGAGGCTAAAAACGATATGGTTACTGCCTATGATCGAAGACGACGCCTTATGGTTCACGGCTTTCGGCAGATGGGCCTCGACTGTTTCGAGCCCTTAGGTGCCTTTTATGTTTTCCCGGATATTTCTAAAACTAATTTGTCTTCAGAAGAGTTTGCAGAACAACTCTTAAAAGAAGAAAAAGTAGCTGTCGTTCCGGGAACTGCCTTTGGACCTTCTGGAGAAGGCCATATTCGTTGTTCTTATGCATATTCCATAGATCAACTTCAAGAAGCCCTTAAACGGATAAGCCATTTTGTAAAGCGCAGATTAACCAACCCTTAAAATCGTACGAATGTCAGATGAATTTTGATTACTATATTGCTATAATGTATAAGCACACGAGGTCAAATCAACCTGTGTGCTTATTCGTTATACTCAACTTTACCATTGTCATTGCTAAACTACATCGATGTCTAACCTAACCTATACAATCATTTGATCAAATAGTAATCAATGAATGCACAGTTCTTTCGCAAGTAAAAGTTACTAAGGACATAATATTATAATGAAAGAATATTTCTGTAATTATCTTATGGTAAAGGAGAGTTCGCCTTGAAGACACTAATTATCTTTTCATCCTCTCATGGGACAACAGAAAAAGTATCTCAATTATTAAGGGACCAACTCAAAGGAGAGGTTGAATTATTAAACTTAAAAAAGTTTTCCAACCAAAATTTGACCGATTTCAATTCTATAATAATCGGAAGCTCTATATATGCTGGTTCTGTGAAATCGAGAGTTAAACAGTTTATTAAACAAAACCAAAAGGCTTTAATGACCAAACAATTAGGTCTTTTTCTTTGCTGTATGTTTGAGGGAGAGAAGGCAGAGCAGCAATTTAATACAACTTACCCTAAAGAATTGCAAGAGCATTCTATCGCAAACGGATTGTTTGGCGGAGAATTTATGGTATCAAAAATGAATTTCTTAGAACGTCAGATCGTAAAAAAAGTTGCTGGAGTAACCAAAGACGTCTCAAAAATAAATGTTGACGAAATAAATCGATTTGCGGAAAAGTTTAATACCTATCCATCTCGCCATTGATCATCTAAATTCCTCAGTTCTCGTCATATATGGGCAAATCATCGGCGGGACTGAATTATACTTTTTGCGTTCTACCAACCATTCTTCACTTCGGCCATCATGAGCATTGCGCAAGGCTAAAAAAGCATTTCTCTGAAGAACTCCTTTTCCACGCCAACCTGTTGCAGTCACTTTATAACGCTTTGAAAATTCTCCCTTGGTTAAATTAAGCGTTTCAAGTAAATTCACTCCTCGCCTGAGCAGAGTCTGGACTGTGGATGGACATGAGGCTCGGTCTATGGTCGACTGTTCCTCCTCCAGCCATTTTTGATTGTGCGGGCATACCTCTTGGCAAGTATCGCATCCGAAAATTCGTAATTCAAGACGGTTGCATTCTTCAGGTGTGAGCACCTCTTTACTCTGGGTTAGATATGAGACACATTTTTTGGCCGCAAACACTTCTTTGCCAATAATCTGTGCTGGACATGCTTGAACACATTTATCGCAGGTACCACATTGCTCTGTTCTTAAAGGATCACTCGATTGGATCTCTTGATCTAAAAGAAGTAGGGCAAGGGCCACGAAAGATCCGTGCCCTGGAATTATCAGGTGTTGGTTCCGGCCAATCCAGCCAATCCCTGCTCGAGCCGCAAATGCACGCTCAACTAAAGGTCCTGTATCCACTTGAAAGCGGGGGGACCCTGGCCAGTCATTGCTAACCATTATAGAAACTAGCTGATTGATTTTTCGAAAAATAACTCGATGATAGTCCTCTCCCACTGCAGAGCGCGCAATTTCGCCTTCTCCTTCTTGGGGAGCAAGCGTAAAAAGGAGCGGATAGGCTAAGGCAACAACCGTCTGACAATCTTGATAAACTGCACGAGGATCAATCCGTCGTTTGATTTCCTCGATCTCAAAAGGTGTCGTCACACCCTGATCAATTCGCGCTTGTAACAATGGGGCTAAACTATCCATGGGTTCTGCGGTGGTAAACCCTACTGAGACAAAGCCCAATTCGCTTGCCCATTTTTTTATGTTCCTTTGCCACTGCATTTGTTCAGGAAAATCCATGGGTTTCCTCCCCAGGTTTTATAAATAATTATTAAACCCCTACTATTTTTTACTTAGTCTCCCTAAAATAGGCATAAGTCATGGGGTCTCCTTCTTTAAGGATCTCCCCCGCTGTGACATCCCCAAGGAATAACGTATGGGTTCCGGCATCCAATTGTCCTGTAACCGTTGCTTCCATGGTTACAAGCACATCATCAAGCAACAGGACTCCCGATTCTCCACGATGCACTGCTAATCCCTCAAACTTATTGACATCCCGACCGGTTCGGTATCCAAACCCGCGAGCAAAGTCGTGACCCGTTTGGCTTAATACTGAAACCCCAAACTTACCGCTCTTCTGAATTAACTCATGAGTATAATTTTGTTTATTGATTCCAATAGCTACTTTCGCTGGTTCAGACGTAATTTGAAAACAGGTGTTTGCACATTGCCCGTTATCTTTACCTTCAGCATGAGCCGTAATAATATATAAGCCGTACGAAATGCGATAAAGCGCTTGACGAATTGCGGCTGCTTTATCCGGCTGAACGGTTACCGGCTTCGGGACCGCTTTTACTTCGGCTGAAGCATTAGCTTCTTGCTCTTGAGTAACTAGTTCAAAGTAACTCGCATCAACACCACAAATTGGACAGATCTCTGGCGGATTTTCGCCAGTATGTATATATCCACATACCGTACAACGCCATCGTTTTTCCATTATTAATCACCGCCTTCATTGGAATAATTATAACTTTATAATTTATTTAGGTCAAGATCATCTTCTTACATAACACCCTAATATGCCTCAATTTTTTATGCCCAATCATGTTATTGATCCTGGTTTCCAAAAAAATTTGTATTCTTTTTCAAGAAATTGCTGGTCTGTCAATATGTTCTTAGTGTCCATCATAACCTGCTTGCGGACTTGTTCTTTGAACTGACCAAACCGTTCCCCTTCAAGCCCTTTCTCACGGGCAAATTTTTCAAAGAACCTCCAATCGAGGAGACTGGCTCGCTCAATTACGAAAGCAGACGCATTTCGAATTTCATCCTGAATCCCGTCAAACCGAATCAAATTCCTTTCGGCATCTTGCTTACCACCAAGAAAATCTGCCCTCCATAGGTCGAGCAGATTCTCCACCCTTTGGGCATTAAAGTTCTGTCCATCCCACCCAACCTCCCAGGCAAAGCGACGGGCTTTAGTGCGCATCTTGATAGTTTCCGTTTCCCCTTTTAATTCACTCATAAAGGTCAGTGTCCCTATCATATGATGCCCCACTAAAAAATGAAGCTCTCGTTCCCCTTTACTTCCTCCAGGAAGAACCATTGTCCAGCGAAAACGCGACAATACTTCCTTGACCAAACGAGCACTTTCCTTTTCATGCTGTAAAAAATGCCGTTTTCCGTCCGGTACCCATTCAAAGTGTTTCTTATGCGTTGTTCGTGCAGGTTTAATCCGTTTTATGACAATAGTATCCGGGTAGTTGTCTAATCTTCCCCCGTGAACTTCTACCTCTTTGTTTGTCCAGCGTTCAATGTTTTTTCCAATCAGCTTAAATCCATCAACTTTATACCCCTGGGCAGATGACTTAATTGTTCCCCAAGCGTAACATTCCCGACTGGCTGTTTCCCATTTCCCTAAATCATGTAACAAGGCCGCTAAGCGCAATAACACTTGAGAAGGGGTATTTTTAACGACATGTCGGGTATGTTCCCAGGCATCTTTCGTATGATACCGATTTTGTACGAGTCCTTTTAGCCTGTACAGCTCAGGGATAAACGCTTTAAAGTATTCCAGGTCATCGAGAAGCCCTAAGGCCTTGTCAATCTCATCCAGGATAAGGATTCGACCTAATTCCTCTGTCACTCGTTCCACCGAGACTCCTTGGAGTAATGAGAGGCTATTATATGCTGCCTGCCAAGTCTTCGGCTCAATCATAAAATCATAGCGAACGGCAAAGCGAATGAGACGTAAAATCCTGAGCGGATCTTCTCTAAAACGATCTTCCGCACATCCGCATGCTTTCAGTCTTCTTTCACTCAAGGCTTGAAGTCCATATAACGGGTCTTTAATCTCCCCCGTCTGAACATCTTGATAAATAGCATTCAGGGTAAAATCTCTGCTTAGAGCATCCGTTTCAACTTCTCCAGAAAACACCGAGATGTCCACTCGGTCTGTATCTCTAAACAAGCTAACTGTCGACTGATGTGCCCCAATGACGTGAGGAGTATACCCCCAATCAGAAAGATTTTTCTCTATCTGCTGGAGGGGAAGTACCGTAACCGCATCCACATCTTTTGAGGGGATTCCTAATTGCGCATCTCGAATAGCCCCGCCTACGACATAGACAGGACTTAGATCACTAAGTCTTCTTAAGACCTCCTGTTGAAATGGTGTACCGATCATGAAATTCCTCCGATCGTAATTCTATGTTACTCGAATTTTGATCTTGTTGGGTTAAAACATATTTTCCCCAACAGAGTTTTTTCTACTCCATAACATAAAAACATCTTCACAAGAAACAAAGGCGAACCCCCTTAAGGGCTGCGCCTAGTTAACAAAACACTGAAATTTTCGGGCCAATTTTAATATCCCATGAGCTTTCCGGACCATATTCTCCATCAAGATCGGATTTTATGGGTCGATCCGTGTGTATAGTAATCTCTGAAGTTTGGAATTCTTTAATTCTCCCATTACCTACTTTTTCTCCACGCAAAACGTTTAAAAGCAGTCGGATTGTCTCAGGCCAGCCTGCTGCAGGCACGATTAATATCTCCAGCTTTCCGTCCGTGAGAGAAGCCTTTGGTACAAGCTGCCTAAGTCCCCCCACCGAGTGGCCGTTCACAGCTAGAAACAAGACGACTTCTTCCGTATATCGTTGGTTATCCTTCTCAAACTCAATATGAAAGGGTCGAAAGGAAGGAAGCGTTTCAATCCCTTTAAGAATGTAGGCTAATTGTCCAAGTGTATTTTTGACCCGAGTGTCGACTTTTTGGGAAACATCCGTTAAAAGTCCTGCGCTGGCTACATTTACAAAATATCGATCATTCACCTGACCTGTGTCCATTCTAAACACATTTCCTTTGGCAATAACCTTACAAGCTTCAGGAATACTTTTAGGCAAACACAATGCGTAAGCTAAATCGTTGGCGGTTCCTACAGGTAGAATACCGAGTGCAGGTCGTTGAACCTTTGGAATCTTTAACAAACCGTTGACTGCCTGATGAATACTGCCATCCCCTCCAGCAATAACGAAACGATCTACGTCGCTGCTTTGAGAGGCGATCTGTTCCATATCTTCGGTGGAACAAGCTCGGTGCACGCACACCTCATTACCACTTTCCTGAAAAATACGAATTACAGTATCCAGTTGCGCAGTTAATTTACGCCGACCGGCGTAGGGATTATAGACCAAACGTAATCGATGACCCTTCATGACCTTTCTAATCGACTCCTTATCCAGATTAATACTACACTTTGTTTAAATTAATGCTTACTCTCTTAAGATTTTAGGTTCTCTGGATTCAAATCTTCAAGTTTCGGCAAGACAAAGCGTCCATCTTTTCGAACCAATGTTTCGTCAAAGTAAATCTCACCGCCGCCATAATCTGCTCTTTGAATACATACTAAATCCCAGTGAATAGCGGATTTATTGCCATTGCTACACTCATCATAACAGGATCCTGGAGTAAAGTGGAAACTTCCATCAATCTTTTCATCGAAAAGTGTGTCCTTCATAGGGGTACTTATAAATGGATTAACTCCTATAGCAAATTCTCCAATATATCGTGCACCCTCATCAGTATTAAAAACAGACTCTATCCGTTCTGTGTCGTTCGCTGTTGCTTTAATAATCTTTCCGTTCTCAAAGTATAAAACAATGTTATTATAAGTAAATCCTTGGTAAAGTGATGGTGTATTATAACTGATCTGTCCATTCACTGATTCTTTCAAAGGAGCACTAAATATTTCTCCATCTGGAATGTTAAGGTGCCCATCACACTTTATAGCTGGCATACTTTTAATAGAAAACTCCAGATCCGTTCCAGGACCAACAATACGCACACGATCTGTTTTCTCCATCAACTCTTTTAACGGGTCCATGGCCCTCGACATTTTCGAGTAATCCAGATTACATACTTTAAAGTAAAAGTCTTCAAACCCCTCAACGCTCGAATTCGCTAACTGAGCCATTGCAGCATTTGGATATCTCAACACACACCAACGGGTATGTGAAACTCGTTGCTCTGAATGAACAGCTTTCTGATAGTAAGATGCATACGTCTTCATGCATTCGCTGGGCACATCTGCCCATTCATTGACATTATCTCCTCCCCGAATTCCAATATAAGCCTGCATTTCTTTCATGCGAGCCAAATCCCAGCGAGTCATAGCCAGAGCCTGTTCCACAGAGAATTCTTTTAATAGTTCGCGTAGTAGGGTATGATTAATAGTAGACAAAAACGGTACTCCACCTGCTTGATAGACATAACGAACTAAAGCTTGAGCCAGAGGAATATCAGGTCCTATCACTTCAATGAGGATTTTTTCGCCTGGTTGAAGTGCTATCGAGTATTTGATTAAGGAATCAGCGAGTTTTTCTATGCGGGGATCTTTCACTTTTTGAGGCCTCCTTATATCTTTATAACTCATTTTGACCTGTACTATATATTCTTTGTACTACATATTTTTCCTTTTTATCATTAGATATATATTAAGAGTATGTTCACTCAACAAGGTTTTACTCCATAAATTAAATATTTGCACAACTTCACTAGGAGGAATCATGAATACACCACCTACTTTGTGGGAATATCGTCTGCAATTAGAAGATTCCGGTCAGAAGTATCTGTCCATTCTACTTCATAAATTTCACTTTTCGGTCAAATTACTACAGCGGTTGAAACAAGGCGAACGAGTATGGGTTAATGGGAAATTTTCATATTTAACTGCACGAGGAAAAGAAGGAGATACGTTATCCATTCAGCTCTTTACCAACGAGGAAGCAAATATTCAAGGAGAAGATCTTCCCCTTGATGTTCTTTATGAAGATGAATACTTACTAGCGGTCAATAAACCTGTGGGTCAAGTGGTTCATCCAAACCGGCGTTATCCCACAAACACCTTAGGTAATGCCGTCATTGGTCATTGGGAGCGTAAGGGAGAAAATCGCCTGTATCGACCAATCCACAGGATAGACCGGAATACCTCGGGAGTCGTCGTCATCGCTAAAAATCAATTCGCTCATCAACAATTAGCTTGGCAACTAGAGCGAGGACAGATCCATAAACGATACCATGGTTTTGTTGAGGGAGTTGTGCATGAAAATGAAGGAACCATCGACGACCCCATCGGGTTTGCTCCAAATAGCTTTATCAAACGTCAGATCCATCCCGACGGTATATCAGCTCGGACACTTTTCCGTGTTCTCCATCGCTATCCTAACGCCACTTTACTTGAGTTTGTTTTAGAAACGGGTCGTACCCATCAAATCCGCGTTCATTGTGAAGGCTTTGGCCACCCCTTGCTCGGAGATGATCTTTATGGAGGTACTAGGACGCTTCTTGACCGTCATGCATTGCACTCTTCAATGTATGCTTTTCTACATCCTGCGACAGGGCTCCTCATGGTAATTCGAGCTCCCTTTCCCAAGGACCTTCGTATGTTAGTAAAAAAGTTAAGAGAATTTGTTTCTACTCAATAATTTCTTGAACTCTTCCTATTTGTCCATTAACGAGTCTAACTTTAATCCCTCTTGTATGGATCTGGGAGTTTGTCAAAATATCTTTGACGACCCCTCGTGTTAGTTTTCCTGTTCTTTGATCTGCTTTTAAAATGATATCTACGGTTGCTCCTACATAAATATCCTTTCTTGTCTGTCCCTTCATACAATACTCCTTTACATTGTTGATCAATCTTCAGTGATTAAAATTGACATTCTCAATTCATCCTAATACTTATATAATCCATTAATTATATACTATAATCACACATTACACTACTGACATCAGCCTATAAGAGCCTCCACCCTAGAAGTGAGACTTGAGGATGGAGGCTCAATCTTATAAAATTCTATGCCTGTTTCTTTAGAAGATCCCTGATCTCTGTAAGAAGCTGTACTTCCACACTAGGGATTGCTGGGACAGGAGCTTCTTCTTTCGCCTTTTTCCTGTTTAGCGAATTCATTAATCTAATGATAAGAAAAATCGAACCTGCGATGATTAAAAAGTCAAACATGGTCTGAATAAAGTTACCAATGTTTAAGGTAACAGCCTCTTGAACAACCTTTCCTGAACTGTCTACTAAAGCCTCTTTAAGCCCTAATTTAATCTCCGTGAATTTTATCCCTCCTACAATAGCCCCGATCGGAGGCATAATGATATCAGCAACTAGTGACGATACAATTTTCCCGAAAGCGCCTCCGATAATGATACCTACAGCCAGATCCACCACGTTGCCCTTAGTAGCAAATTCTTTAAACTCTTTGATAAAACTCATAATACCACTCCTTTTTTAAGTAACGTAATATAGTTTATCCCAAATTTAAGATCTCCTTGATATTTATAATAGGTTCCTCCATCAGATGGCACCATAAGGCCATCATCCCCTTAGTTTAAACTGTAGACTTTCTGACAGAGCAATATCAAATTACTGACTTGTTTTTAGAAATTTGGGAAACATAACAATAATGATAAACACAGGAAGGATGTAGGAAAATGGGATTTATTTCTAAAACGGTATGGCAATTTACTAAACTTAGAAATTGGCTTATGCTAAGGTTTATAATTCTTCGCAAACGATGGAAGGTATAAACTTTATCTAAATCGTAAGACTCCCACTTCTATAAGTGGGAGTGATACACCTTATTCTGCTTCGGTGACGATAGTCTCCAGTGGAGAGTATCGCCGAGCCGCCTTCCCAATAGAAACACTTAGCGGCGAAGGAGGTAGAGTCCCCCACCGAAGACTCGATGTT
>Ga0209347_1005014_pt1 | contig 13069 bp, 13 predicted proteins | sample AutmiccommuBRH23_FD_187382 | JGI IMG/M metagenome (GOLD analysis project Ga0209347, IMG submission 187382) | Deep subsurface microbial communities from Mt. Terri, Switzerland - Autotrophic microbial communities BRH/23 (SPAdes) (version 2) | ecosystem: Environmental > Aquatic > Deep subsurface >... | reverse complement strand
TGGCCAAGCGCTGCGCCGACTGGGGCACGCGGGTCGTGGTGGGGTGACGCTCAAGGGGGAGCCAGACGCTCTAGCAGATCGTGTCGTCCCAGCCGATGCCCCACACCGAGCGGAAGACGCCTTCATTGTCCTGAGCGGGTCGTAAATCTGGAACAATTCGACGTGACCGCCGTTCGGGTGTCATGAACAAACTCAATGCAATTCCTCTGCTTCCGGCCCTCGCCGGGGTCGTCATAGCGGCCATCGCCCTTGCGGGGCCGTTTGGCAATACCGGCGTCGATGGAACCCTCGGGGCCGGCCTTGCCCTTGTCGGCAGCGTCTTTGTCGCTCTCGTCATCATGCTCGTCGCGATGCGACCCTTGGCCCGCGGCTGGTTCTCCGCGCTGATGACGCTCGCCATGATTGCGGCACTGCTGACCGCCGTCGCGGGTTATTTCCTGATGCAAACGCTCCTGCTGGCGGCGATGGTCATCACGCTTCTGGCCTTGGCATTCGTCCTTTCCCGCCAACGCAGGAGCCTTTCATGACCGCACGCATCTTGCCGGCCGCCCTGGCCGTCCTCACCGCTTCTGCCGCCCATGCGCAGCAAGACAGCTGGACCTCCTTCCATGGCGATCTCGCCTCCACCAAATTCTCGAACGCCGGTACCATCACGCCACAGACCGTAGCCGATCTGGAGCGGGCTTGGGAATATCACACCGGCGATGTCTCGGACGGGGCCGGAGAACTGCCCGAGACGGTGTGGTCGGCCACCCCCATCTATGCCAACGGCACCCTCTACCTCGGCACGCCCTTCTACCGCATCGTGGCCCTGGATCCCGCGACCGGGGCAGAGCGCTGGACCTATGACAGCGAGTCGCGGCTCGAGGCGCTGACTCAGCCAGCTCTGAAGAACCGCGGCGTCGCCTATTGGCAAAGCGGCCAGGAGGGCGTCTGCGAAAAGCGGGTGTTCCTCGGCACGATGGATGCCGAACTGCACGCGGTCGATGCCGACACCGGCCAGCGCTGCGCCGATTTCGCCGAAGGCGGCGTGCTGAACGTCAACCAGTGGAACGAGGTCAACGACGTCTTCCCTTTCTCGCTGCTGCAGCCGCCGCTGGTGGTGGGGGACGTGTTGCTGCTGGGATGGGCGGGGAAAGACTGGGAATATGCCGTCGCGCCGCCGGGCAACCTCTTGGCCATCGATGCGCGGACGGGCGAGCTGCTTTGGGACACCGGTTTCATTCCGCCCGAGATGATCCCGCAGACCGGCACCGCCAATATCTGGACGGCGATGACGGCCGATGCCGAGCTGGGGCTGGTCTATGCGCCGGTCTCATCCCCCAGCCCGAACTACTGGGGCGGGGACCGCACCGAGCCCCTGCCGCACGCCACGTCGGTGACGGCGCTGGACATCGCCTCGGGCGAGATCGTCTGGACGTTCCAGCATGTCCGCCACGACATCTGGGATTATGATACGCCCTCGGCCCCGACGCTGGTCGACATCACCCGCGACGGCCAGACCATACCGGCACTGGTGCAGGCGACCAAGCAGGGCTTCCTCTTCGTCCTCGACCGCCGGACGGGCGAGCCGCTGTTCCCCATCGAGGAGCGCCCGGTGCCGCAAAGCACTGCAGAGGGCGAGGTCACGGCCCCGACGCAGCCCTTTGCGACGATCCCGGCGCCCGTCGGCGGCGCGCTGGAATTGCCCGAGGTGTGGCCCCTTGCCGATATCGTCAGCTTCGGACAATGCTCGCGCGACCGGGAGAAATATCTCTATCAGGGCATGTTCACCCCGCCTTCCGAGCAGGGGACGCTATTCTTCCCCGGCACCGCAGGCGCGACGAACTGGGGCGGGGTTGCGGTCGATCCGCGCAGCGGCATCCTCTACAGCAATGCCTCGCGCATCGTGCAGCTGATCCAGCTGATCCCGCGCGCCGAGTATGACGCGCTGAACCCGGCCGGGGGCGGCAATGAAGAGGGGTATTCCCCGCAGCAGGGCTCGCCCTATGGCATCTACCTGACCGATTGGAGCAACTGGGCCGGCATTCCCTGCTGGAAGCCGCCGTTCGGCACCTTTTCGGCCATCGACCTTGCCAGCGGCGAATTGCTCTACGAGGTGCCGTTCGGCAAGGCGCAGTTCCATGGCTTCTATGGGCCTTCCGACTGGGGCTCGCCCACGCTTGGCGGGCCGGTCGTGACCGCGAGCGGCGTGGTGTTCATCGGCGCCTCGATGGATGCCCGCGTGCGCGCGCTGGATGCCGCGACGGGCGAGGAGTTGTGGTCCGATCTGGTCGAGGCACCGGCCGTGTCGATCCCCGCCGTCTTCACCCATGAGGGCGAGGATTACGTCGTCTTCGCCGTGGGGGGCAACTCGATCCTGAAGCCCGAGGTTTCGGATCAGGCGGTTGCGTACCGCTTGAAGCGCTAAGGCGGAGAGCTGCGAGGAACACATAACGCGGTGCAAAAGCCCGGTCCGCTTGCGCGGGCCGGGCTTTTGCTTTGTCGACACGGAAGTCCCGCCCCGTAGTCCGGGGCGGGCTGCTGTCAGGTCCGGGGGGTGCCGAGGTTCTGCTCCTCGGCCTCGTCCCGCGTCGCGCCCGCGATCCGCTGGCCCGCCTCCTGGGCGCGCTCCTTGATCGTCTGGGCCGCGTCCCGCACTGCGTTTCCGCTTTCTGCGCTGCGGTCAGCGTCTTCCTTGACCTCTCTCGCGGTGCTCTCGACGTCGGCGCGCAGCTCTTCGGCCACGTCCCGCGCCTCGTCCATGGCGGCACTCGCCACGGCGCCCAGCTTGGCGCGTTCCTCGGCATAGATGCGCTCTGCCTCGTCGACCAGGGCATCGCTCTGCGCGCCGTAGTGTTCATCCTCGAACCGGGTCCTGGGCAGGGCGGCCCCGAGTGCTGCGCCGACGGCCAGCGCGAGGGCGCCGGCGATCAGCGGCTGTTCCTCGAAGAGGTCGGTCGCCCTCTCGGTCCCCTTGCGCAGGCCCGCGCTGGCCGACTGGCGGGCCTCATGGGCGCGTTCGCGCGCGGCAAGGACGCGGGCCCGGCCTTCTTCGGTCAGATCCTCGGTGCCCTGCATCAGGCGCTCGCGCAGCGAAGCCGCGCGGTCACGCACGGCGTCGGCGGTATCGTGCATCCCGCTGCGCAGCGATTGCGCCGTGTCCGACACCTTGTCGCTAGCCGAGGCATAGGCCGACCGGGCATGGTCCGTCATCCCGGCGCTGTCGCTGTCGTGGTCTTCGTGCGGCATCCGCGCCCAGGCGGGCCCGCTGTCATCGGAGACCATGTCGCGCCCAGGGCCGGGGCGGCTGTCATAGCCGCCGGAAAGCCCGTAGCGCCCCTGATCCTGCCGGCCGAACGCCTCCCGGCGCCCGTCGCGGCGGCTGCGATCCGCAGCGGGATTGCCGAAGATCATCCAGGCCAGCCCGATGCCCGTCAGCGCCAGCGCCATCGGGTTGTCCTTGGCCGCGCGCGACACCGAGGCGCCGATATCGCCGCCATGTTCGCGCAGCTCGGCCACGCCGCGCTGCACGATGCTCTCGATCGAAATCTTGTCCTTGAGTTCGTCAAGGGTGCCCGCCAGCGAGGCGCGGTCACGCTCGACCTCGCGTTCGATTTCTGCAGAGGTGCGGTGATCAGTCATTGTAACTATCCTTTACGGTCCGGGCGTCGCGCTTGACGTTCTCGGCGGTGCGGGTCGGCGCGATCGAGCTGAGCTTCAGGTCGGCCATGCCCTTTTGCAGCAGGATGTAGGCGATCGCGCCAAGCACCACGCCCACGATCAGCGCAGACCAGCCGCCGGGGATGCCAAGCTCGGTCAGGCCAGCAACGATGGCAGCGGTCAGCACGTTCAGTGCCGTCAGGGCGACGACTACGGCCCCGGCAATCATCCCCAGGGCCACGGCAGCGCTGGACAGGTTCTCGCTGATTTCGGCGCGCGCCATATCGACTTCGCCGCGCACAAGGTTGCTGACCTTGGCAAGCGCCTCGTTCAGCAGGCCGATGGTGGAGTTTTCGCTGCTCATGCCCGGCCCCTCCCGGTGTCGTAGCTGGTGGCAGGCGTCGCGGCTGCGGTGCCGGAGGGCGGGCTGTAGCTGCCCACGGAGGGCATACCCGCGCCGGTGGTTCCCGCGGTATGACCTTGCGAGTCCCCGTCGGCCGAGGCCTTGATGACGCGGGTCGCCGCGAAGCCAAGGAGTGCGGCACCACCCAGGAAGGCCAGCGGGTGGCGGCGGGCGAAGCCGTTCACCTCGCTCAGCATAGCCCCCATGTCCTTGCCGCGCATCTTGTCCGACGCGTCGGCAAGGCCGTCGGCCAGCTGGCTGAAGGTGCGCTCCTGCAACGAGCCGCCGCGCAGCTCACCGGCGGCGGTGCGCAGGGCGGCGGCGATGCTGCCGACTTCTTCAGCCGCAGTTTCCTTGGCCTTTTCGGCGGTCTTCGAAACCTCGGCCGAGGCCTTTCCTGCGGCGTCGCGGGCGGCGTGCTTCAGATCGTCCGCGACATCGTGGGTCGCCTTGCGGGCCTCATCGAGGACCTCGTGGGACGCCGGGTCTCGGCCAGAGTGCTGGCCTGAGTCCTGGCCCGGATTTTGGCCCGAACCTTGGGACGTGCTTCCGGCATATGGATCGGAGTGGGTCATGTCATGATTCCTTCTGATCAGGAGACGAAATTGAGGAGGGCGAGGACCACCACAACGAGGCCGACGACATAGATGATCGAGTGCATGGAGGGCTCCTGCTTCAAAGCTGCTGATCTGGGTGATGTGAGGAAGGAACAGTTGGTGAGCCCCAATGTTCCACAGATCGCGAGACTGTCGGCATGACGGACCTGCTCAAGGGGGCAGTCTAGTTGAGCCTTGCGGGAGAACCTCTGGCTCGCACACCCCCCCGAAGGTCCGGTGAGCAGAGTAGCCCGGGGGCAATTGGGCCCGCGGACTCTCATCTCTCGGCGCGCATCAGCTGCCCGGGCGCAGGACGACCTTGATCACGCCGTCCTCCTTGTTGCGGAATTTCTTGTATATCTCCGGGGCGTCCTCCAACGGGGCGCGGATCGCTGCCCAAGGCGGAGTAGATGGCGGCAAAGCGCAGCGGCGCGTGGCCCTGCGGATGCACAGCGACGCTGTCGCCGCTGAAATTCCAGTCCGCCACCTCGCCCCCGACGATTGCCACTCCGGCGTGCTTTAGCTGGCGGATGACGGCCTCGGGCAGGTCCAGAGCGTTGCCCAGTGTCAGGATCGTCAGATCGCCGCCGTCATCCCCGCGGTGCCACCGCCGATGATGATGCAGTCCACCTCGCGCTCATTCATGTGCGGGCCGCCGGCGATACAGCAGCCTGCGCTTGACGGCGAGGACGGAGCCGCCGCCAGTCAGCACGCAGACCATCTCGGCCAGCCAGCGCCAAGCGCCGCCTCGATGGACAGCACATCGCCTTCGGGCAGCTTCGACACGCCCGGTCGCAGCGTGATCCGGGTGACGCCGGAGAGGTCTTTCAGCGCAGCAAGAATACGGGCGCAGTCTGAGGACGTGCCTGCGAATTCGGTCTGGCGTGGCATCTCGTGGCCTCCTCGGCGCAGGGGTTCGGGGAGGGACGCGGCCCCGACCTCCCCGGCAAAGGCTCGGGAAACGGGGCGGCAGGCGCGAAACCGCCGCGCCGCCGGGTCAGACCTTCGCGGTCTGGCCGCTGACCTTGAGCGCGATGTAAGTCTCGGTCACTTCGGGAATGTTCTGCTCGACCCATTCCGCCATGCGACGCTCTTCCTCGAGCGATTGCTCGAACAGGCTGACGGCGGAGCTGTCGCCGCAGATCCGGGCCGAGGTGATCAGCGAGGTGTAGGCGGCGATCTCGAAATTCTCGAAGGCGAGGTTCGCGAAGGAATCCTTCAGCACCTCATCCCCGGCCATCGCATGTCCGAGCGCGGCCATGGAGCCCATCGCTGACAGGACAGTGTCCTTGAGGCCCGAGTTGCTTTCGTCCAGCCGCATCAGCACCTGATCCAGCCGCGCGATCTGGCCTTCCGTCTCTTCGATGTGCCGCTGCAGGCGCTGCGACATGTCGGGATAATGCTCCAGCCGGTTCAGTTGCGGCTGCATGATCGACAGTGCCTGTTTCTCCATCGCGGCGACCCCAAGGTCCGCGACCTGCTGATGAACACCGCAGCCGAAGAGTTGGGCCATATCGAGATGCTGGCGACGGCGGTTGCCATGAACCTCGAAGGCGCACCGCTGTCGATGCAGGAGGAGGCCGCGGCCGATCCGGTCGGCGGCGCGGTGCTTGGCGGCATCAACCTCAAGAACCTGCTGTCGGCCGGGCTGTCGGCGATGCCGGTGGACAGTGATGGCGTGCCCTTCAACATGTCGCACATCTATGCCAGCGGCAATATCGCCGCGGACATGACCGCCAATGTCACCGCGGAATCCACCGGGCGCATCCTTGCGGTGCGGCTTTACAACATGACCACCGATCCGGGGATGAAGGACATGCAGTCCTACCTGATCGCGCGGGAAACCATGCACCAGAACCAGTGGCTGGCCGCGCTCGAGGAACTGGACGGGCCGGAAAACGTGTTCCCGATCCCCAACAGCTTCCCGCAGGCCGAGGAGAACTCTGAGTTCAGCTATGCCTATCTGGGCTTCCACAAGGATGGCAGCGAACCGGCACCGGGCCGCTGGTCCGAAGGCACCTCGATCGACGGGAACGACGCGTTCAGCGCCCGCCCGATGGAGCCGCTTGGCGAAGTGCCAAACCTTGGCCGCGCCAGGCTGAACAGCGGCGCGCAGGCTGAGCAGTTGTAGGGGGCATCATGGACAGACGTAGTTTCGTGATGGCGGGGGCGGCAGCGCTGCCCCTTGCCGCGGCAGCCCTCCCGGCCGGGGCCACGCCCGCGGTGGGCCGCCGCGTCCGGGTGCTGACCACGCCGCTGGCGAATGCCGAGCGGTTTCCGGGGGCTCCGGTTCCGGCCATGGGCTCTGCGCTGTCGCTGCACCGCGAGCCGGCGCGGCGGTTCGATCCGGCTGCGGTCGTGGTGGCGGATGCGGGCGGCAATCGCCTCGGCTATCTGCCGCCGGCAAGTGCGGCTGCACTCTCGGCGCTGATGGACGCCGGGATGCCGGCAAGCGCCCGTGTCGCCGCCGCAGCGCCGGGCGGGTTGCGCGTCGAGGTGTTCATGGACCTGACCGGGACCGCGCCTGCGGCGTGATCTCCCCGCACGGGCGGCGCCTGTCGCCCGTGCCTTCCCCGACGCTTCGACTAAACGCCGTGATCGCCCAGATCCTGCCGCACCATGCCGCGGGCGCGGTTCACCCGGCTCTTGATGGTGCCGACCGTGCAGCCGAAGATGCTTGCCGCCGTTTCATAGCTTTCGCCAAGCATCACCACCAGCACCAGGGTCTCTCGGTAATGCACCGGCAGGCGTGACACGGCCGCCATCAGCTCCTTGCCGCGCACCGACCATTCCTGCGTTGGCTGCGAAACGAGGGTGCCCGAGATGCAGTCGGCCCCGCCCGTCACCTCGCGACGGGCCTGGCCCGCGCGCGTGTAGAAGGTATTGCGCATGATGGTGAAAAGCCAGGCCCGAAGATGCGTGCCCGGCTGGAAGCGGTGCAGGTTCGCCAGTGCCTTGCACAGCGTCTCTTGCACCAGATCGTCGGCGTCCACAGAGTTCCGGGTCAGCGCCCGCGCATAGGCGCGCAGCGGCGGGATCAGCGAGACGACGTCACAGGTTGCGAGATCCTCGGTCACGGTCTGTGCGTAAAAATCGGGACTGCTCACGACTACAATCCTTCGGGGGGCTTGGGACGTCACCAGCCAACGCGCCGGCAAGCATGGGGTTCCCCCCCGCCTCCACTGCCTTACCCCTTCCGGCGCGCCTCGAGCGCCCGGCTCAACTCCTCGGCCAGGTCGCGAATCCGTTCGGGAACGTCTTCTGCGCGCACCTCCGACATCAACGCCTCAAGCGCGGAGTCGAGCTCTGTCTGGCTGTCCTCGGACTCTGGCCTGCAATCTGCAGTGATGCCGGGAATGGGTTGGGTCTCGTCCGAAGTCACGCCATTAACCGCCTTGGTTCGCACGCCTCCTCGCTATACTACGCACCGCAGGCTGCCAAGATCACATTGCGGCATCGGGCTCCCGGTCTGGCCGCACCCGGTCACGCTATACCGATGATCGGGTGGCGAAACTCTGTCGGAAAAACTTCACACTCCCGCAACATCCCCCATCCAGTGTTCCGGATACATGCTGCTATGCTGACCGCGATAAACATTTGAAAGCCCGCAACATGCACCTGCCGACCCGCAACCTGCGCTATGCACCCCTTGCCATCGCGGTCGCGACGACCCTGGTCAGTGGCATCTTGATACTGACATGGACCGCCTGGATGGTGCCGGTCTTCATTGTGGCGGCGGCGCTGCTCGCGCTTGGCATTCGGGACACCCGGCAGACCCACCACTCCATCTTGCGCAACTATCCGATCATCGGCCATCTGCGCTTCCTGATCGAGAGTATCGGGCCAGAGTTCCGGCAGTATTTCTTTGAATCCGACCATGACGAGGTGCCCTTCAGCCGCGAGATGCGCGGGCTCGTCTATCAGCGCGCCAAGGGGGTGGAGGACAAGCGGCCTTTCGGCACCGTGCAATCCGTCTATGCCTCGGGCTTTAACTGGCTGACGCATTCGATCGTCCCCAAGGTCATCACCGACAGCAACTTCCGGGTGCGCATCGGCGGCCCGGGCTGCACGCAGCCCTATGACGCCTCGGTCTACAACATCTCGGCGATGAGCTTTGGCGCGCTGTCGGCCAATGCCATCTCGGCGCTCAACCGCGGCGCAAAGATGGGCGGCTTTGCCCATGACACCGGCGAGGGCGGCATCAGCCGCTATCACCGCGAGGGCGGAGGCGATCTGGTCTATCAGGTGGCCTCGGGCTATTTCGGCTGCCGCAATGAGGATGGCACCTTCTCGGCCGAGCGCTTCGCCGTGCAGGCCAATGACCCGCAGGTGAAGATGATCGAGGTCAAGCTGAGCCAGGGCGCCAAGCCTGGTCATGGCGGGATGCTTCCCGCCTCGAAGATCTCACCCGAGATTGCCGAGGCGCGGGGGATTCCGATGGGGGTGGACTGCATCTCGCCGCCCGCCCACTCCGCCTTTGCCACCCCGCTGGAATTCCTCGCCTTCATCGCACAGCTGCGCGAGCTGTCGGGCGGCAAGCCCGTCGGCTTCAAGCTGTGCATCGGCCATCGGCGCGAGTTCATGTGCATCGTGAAGGCGATGCTGGAAACCGGGATCACCCCCGACTTCATCGTGGTCGATGGCAAGGAGGGCGGCACCGGCGCCGCGCCGCTGGAATTTGTCAACCATGTCGGAATGCCGATGCTGGAAGGGCTGCATTTCGTCCACAACACCCTGCGCGGGGCGGGCATCCGGAACCGCATCCGCATCGCCGCGGCCGGCAAGATCGTGACGGCCTATGACATCGCCCGCGCGATGGGCCTTGGCGCCGACTGGTGCAACAGCGCCCGCGGCTACATGTTCGCCATCGGCTGCATTCAGGCGCAGTCCTGCCACACCAACAAATGCCCCGTCGGCATCGCGACGCAAGACCCGCGGCGGATGGCGGCGCTGGATGTGGGCGACAAGGCCGACCGCGTGGCCCGCTTCCACCGCAACACGCTGCACGCGCTTGGCGAGCTGGCGGGGGCGGCGGGGCTCTCGCACCCCTCCGGCTTCTCGCCCTATCATTTCATGGTCCGCGCCAAGGACAACGAGTTCCAGGACGGCAACGAGGTGTTCCCCGACCTGCCCGACGGCTTCCTGATCGAAGGCAACTCTCACCCCGAGCTGCAATCCTGGCTGGAGCGATGGGGGCGCGCCTCGGCCGAAAGCTTCCTGCCGGCCGCCATGCCCAAGGGCAAGTTCGCGGCCTAGGCGCTAGAGAGCGTCGAGGACCGCCCCCATGATCGCGGCGGTTTCGGGCCAGACGGGAAGCGCGCGCCCGAGGCTGCGGGACCGCTCACCCAGATCGCGGCGGGCGGGTTCCGATGTCAGCAGCGTCCGCAGATGCACCGCGAACGCCGCCTCATCCCCCGGCGGCGCCAGCAGGGCGGCGTCGCCTACCGTATCGGGCACGGCGCCGGTACTGCAGGTGACGATGGGCAGGCCGTGGCACAGCGCCTCGGCCAGGGCCATCCCGTAACCCTCGTACCGCGTCGCCAGTGCGAAGATGCGGGCGCTGCGATAGGCCTCTGACAGCGCGGCATCGCTGATCTCACCGGCCAGTTCGACGCGGCCTGCAAGCCCAAGCTCCGCAATCAGTGCGGCAAGGTCACCGGTGACGGCCGGGTCATGGGTCTTGCCGACGATCCGCGCCGTCCAGTCCAGATCCGCGACGCGCGCCAGCGCGCGGATCAGCACGTCATGCCCCTTGCGCCGCGCCAGCAGGCCGACCGACAGGATGCGGGGCCCGGCCTCCACCCGCGGCAGGTCCCGCGGCCCGTCATGGCCCGGCAGGGCGACGGTGATCCGCGCCGGGTCCGCCCCGAGCCGGATATAGGTGTGGCGGGTGTGCGCGCTGGTCACCACCACCTGCGCGGCATGGGCGAGGTTCGCCGCCTCCTGTGCCAGAAGCCGCCGCGAAAGGGCCGGCTCCAGCCCATCCTCCATCCCCATCGGGTGATGCAGCATCGCCACCACCGGGCAGGCCAACCGCGCCAGCGCCTTCGTCGGCATCGCAGCGAAGACCAGCCCATCAAGAATCAACGGCAGATCGCGATGCAGGGCGAGTAGCCGCGCCACCTCCGCCTGGACAGCGCCGCTCTGCTCCGCCGCGGCAGCCTCGGCGGGCAGCACGATATGGCGCACCGGACGCCCGGTCGTCGCCAACTCCTCCAGCAGGCGGCGTTCATAGATGAATCCGCCGGTCTTCTGGCGATGGTCACCGGGAATGGCGAAGGCGCAGGCTCTCATCGGATCAGCTGCTCCGGGCTCGTGCGCGCCAGCACCCAGCGTTCCAGCGTTGCGACGAGGGCATGGGCGAGGACAGCGGCAACCCCGATCAGGGTGATCGCGCTCCACAGCATGTTGTAGTCCGAGGTGGAGGCGACGGTCGCCATCAGCGCGCCAATCCCGCGTCCGGTCGCCAGCCATTCGGCGGTGGTGACGGCAAGGATCGCCGCCGGAATCGCCATCCGCGCCGAGGCGAAGAAGGCCGGCAGCATCGCCGCCAGCTGCGCGCCAAGCAGGCGGCGTAGCGGGCTGGCGGCATAGACCGCGAACACGTCGAGCACGGCGCGGGGGGTGCGGGCGAGGCCATGGCGGCAGGCAACCAGCGTCGGGAAGAAGATCATCATCGCCACCACCGTCACCGTCCCCGCCACCCCCCGCCCAAGCGCCCAGACGATCAGCGGCGCGGTCGCCACGATGGGGATGGACCGCAGCGCGATGGCAATTGGCAAGGTCGCCGCCGACAGCCGGGGGGCCAGCACCAGCGCCATCGCCAGCCCCCCGCCCGCCGCCAGCCCGCACAGATAACCGGGCACGGCCATCGACAGCGTCTCGGCCATGGCGCCCCACAGCCGGGCGCGCGCCGCCGCATCGGTAACGAGGTAGTCCCACACATCCCCCGGCCGCTTGGCAAAGAACTGCGGCAGGCCGAAGGCCTCCATCGTGCCCTTCCACAGCAGCAGCACGGCGATCAGGGCCAGCGCCGCATGGGCCGGTGCCTCCCACCGGCTGCGGGCGCGCGTCACAGGGGCTGCCAGCAACACCTCGGGCGGCGCGAGGTCCAGCCGGCGGCCAAGCGCGCCGATGGCCGCGAAGGCCGCGACAGAGGCTCCGGCGGCGATGACTGCGATGCTCCATGTTGCAGGCAGGTCCAGCGCCCGCATCGCGCGCACGGTCAGCACGCCAAGCCCGCGCTCCGCCCCGGTAAACTCCCCCACCATCGCGCCCAGAAAGGCGGCGGGGGCGGCGATCTGCAGCCCGGCAATGGCATAGGGCAGGGCGGCCGGAAGCCGCACCTCGCGCAGCAGGGTCATCCCGCCGCGCCCATAGCTGCGCACCAGATCGCGCCAGCCCTGCGGCACGGCGCGCAGGCCCACCAGCACCGGCAGGAAGGTGGTGTAATAGACCGCCAGCGCCGCAAGCGTGACCTGCGGCCCATCCCCCGGCCCATAAAGCACCCGCAGGATCGGGCCCGTCGCCACCAGCGGCAGGCAGAAGACCAGCAGGGCAAGGGTGGACAGCAGCCGCTCGGACCGTGGCAGAACCACGGCGATCAGCGCCAGCGTGACGCCTGCGAGGTTGCCCCAGAAGAACCCCCGTGCGGCGGCCCAGAGGGTGGTGAGGAAGGCACGCCACAAGAGGTCGGCATGGGTGGCGCTGTAGTGGAGGATCTGGCTGGGGGCGGCGATCACGAAGGTGCTTGCCGACAGGCGGGCGACCACCTCCCAGCAAAGGAGGACCAGCAGCACCCAGAGGCCCCGCGTCAGGCGCCTCCTGCTTACGGGGGCGACCATCTCTGCCGTGCCGGTCATGCTCATTGCGCGGTGATGCTGTCTGGCAGCTGATGCTTGCGCAGCGCGGCCAGCACCTGCGCGCAGGTCTTGCGGAACGCATCGGAGCCGGGATCACGCTCCGGCCCGCGCGGCAGGGTCACCGCGATGTCGGCGGCGATGCTGGCCGGGCGCGGGGTCAGCACGAGGATCCGGTCCGACAGCCGAACCGCCTCGGATATCGAATGCGTCACCAGAACCGCGGTCGCGCCCCGTTCCTCCCACAGCGGGGGCAGCTCGGCATTCAGCCGGTCGCGCGTCAGCTCATCGACGGCGCCGAAGGGCTCGTCCAGCAGCAGGAGTTCCGGCAACCCGGCCAGCGCCCGCGCAATCGCCGCGCGCTGGCGCATCCCGCCCGACAGCTCTGCCGGGCGGCGGTCCTCGAAGCCTCCGAGCCCAACCAGCCGGATCAGTTCCTCGACCGCCGCCGCGTCGCGGGGCATTCTGGCGAGGGATCGCCCGAGGGCGACGTTCCCCGCAACCGTCCGCCAAGGCAGCAGGGCCGGGTCCTGAAACGCCACTGCCAGCCCCGCCCGCTTGCGCAGCTC